>SDBU01009166.1_pt1 | contig 11140 bp, 10 predicted proteins | sample 2277071 | NCBI WGS metagenome assembly SDBU01 (sample SAMN10397929, study PRJNA504765) | marine sediment metagenome | isolation source: marine sediment core GS08_GC12, 126 cmbsf | place: Arctic Ocean: Gakkel Ridge, Loki's castle | collected 2008 | reverse complement strand
CAACAAAGCCCAGAACCGGAGCCGCAACCACTGACGAGCCAACCCGTTGCAAGACATTCCATTGTATCGCCTCGCTACCCACCACAGCTATCCCGGCTGCGGCTAACCCAGCGACAAAGCCATGGGTTATACTTACCGGGAGACCATAGTAAGTAGCTAGGCTTGTCCAGATAATAACTGAAGCTAAAGCGGCAATCACCGTTTGATATGAGATTGCCTCTGGAACCAAAATCCCTTTGCCAATGGTTCGGGCAATCTCAAGACCAGTAGCTGCCCCAGCCAAATTAAGAAAGGCAGCCAGTATTAGGGCATTTCTAGGGGAGAGAACACGGGTGCCAATTACGGTAGCAATGGCATTAGCCGCATCATTAAAACCATTAGCCACACCAAAACCGATAGCCAGAATAATAACAAGAAGAAGAAGCCAGAGGGAGGGGTCAGGCATGCTTGAGGGCTACCCCTTCAAGGACATCAGCCACATCCTCACACCTATCTGTGGCGCCCTCCATTTGCTCATAAATCTCACGCCATTTAATAACCTGAGCAATATCCACTGCATCACCAAAAAGCTCAGCCATCGCTGAGCGGAATACCCTGTCTGCCATATTCTCTAACCGGTTAATCTCCACGCATCGCTCAAGAATCTGCTTTAACTCAGAGCGGTGGCGCAACTGAGGCACTGATTTTTCCACCTCAGATGCCGCCTGCACTATAATATCGGCTAGCTCCTTAGCCCTCTGGCTGGGACGGTCTACCTTATAGAGAAACATGGCATCAGCCGCAGCATGGATAAAGTCGGTCACATCATCCAGAGTATTAGCCAGTAGGGAAATATCCTCCCTGTCAAATGGGGTGATAAAGGTGCGATGCAATTGTGCCATAATCTGATGAGTAATAGTATCCCCCTGGTGTTCCAGCTCAGTTATTTCACCCACCTTTTGCTCAACATTATCCCAGGTATCAACCATCTCCTTGAGCCGGTAAGCTGCCTTTACCATATTTTTGGCACTCTGCTCAAAAAGGTCGAAAAACTTCTCCTCACGCGGTAAAAAATGGAATTTAGGCAAGAAAAAGCCTCCTCTGCCAATAAAAGGCATATTGACATAGCCAAGGATTAGAAATTAGGGGATGAGAAAAAGGAGGTTTACCAAACTGGCGCTTCCCACCAAGACAAGGATTAAGAAACATAATGATAAGACAACAAATTTGGCTCAAATATTTACCTATAAGACACAAATAATCCTGTTTTGGTTAGGCCACTACTTTAGCTTACACCAGAGATATATAATTGTCAAGCCAGCAGTTGACAGTCAGTAGATAAGTGTCTAAAATTCCCCCGACCGTGAGCCATATAAAATCAAGCAAATGAAATATGTTTAGTAACTGGCGACCCAAGCCCGGCGATAAAATCTTTCGCCCACGACGAATCAGGCGCTATCACCTACGACGAGTATTAGGCGTCCCCACCCTGTTTAGTGCTGGCTATGGGAATGTCGGCTCCTCCATTATCGGCACAACAAAACCTGAACCCCGCTGGGAGAAGCAGACTTTGACGAAGAGGGAAGGAGTGATTAAAATTGAGCGACTGAAGTGTGGCATATAAAGTTAATCAGAAAGGGAGGTGCCTAGACGTGGAAGAGAAAGAAAGGTTTGAGGAAGTAACACCACTACTACCAGGGGATAAGGTGCTCCGTATCCATAGGCGGAGGCCTCGCCGAAGGCTCCGCATCGCGCCGAATATCCCAGCAGTTGTTAGATTTCTCAGAGACATAGTCACCAAGACCCCCCTAATACCGCTGATTCTTACTCTTGCCGGGCTTTGGCTACTTTCCTCCTTGGGCGTTTATCTTGCTGAGCGTGGGGTGAATGAACAGATAAGTTCCTATGGTTATGCTTTGTGGTGGAGCTTCACAGCTATGCAAACACAGGGGGCTAATGCCCCAGGACCAATTACTACCCTCGGAATAATAATTGGTTCAATTTGGTCAATTTTCAGTACGATTGCTTTTTTTGGCGTGATAATTGGTAGCCTCTATGCCTATTTCATGCTCCCCAGGCGGCGCCCTTCCCGGGAGATTATAAGTGCCATCCAATATAATCTGGAGGAGCTAGAAAACTTATCTACCGATGAGCTAGAGGCACTTAGGGACACCACAGTAAGGATTATAGATGCCCAAATAAATCGGGTTAAGGAAAAGGCTTCAGGCCAATAAGATGGTTTTGGGCTTAATTATTTACTACTTCTATCGGCGAAAAGGGCATATGTCACTAACCCATATAGTAAGAGAGATTATTTATTAAGTCTATTCCCCCCCCCTCCCTCTGGAGCTGATAAGCCAAGCTCCATGGGAGGGGGGAGTAACAGGTATTGTTGATTTGTAAAAAGAAGATTATAATACCTCTAGCTCACTAACAGGTGGGGGTGGAAAGCAATGGAGTTTCACAAGATTCTAGTGCCAGTAATTGGGACCGAAGCCGATGAAGAGGCAATGAGGCTTGCCTGTAGATTGGCTAAGAAGAATAAGGCTAAAATCTGGGCAGTTTATGTCATTACAGTGAAGCGTGTCCTGCCCCTAAATGCCGAAATTGAGTCTGAAATCAAAAAGGCTGAAGGCATACTGGAACATATAGAGGGTGTCGCTGAAGAACAAGATTATGAGGCAGAGACTGACCTACTCCAAGCCCGCGAAGCCGGGCCAACTATCGTTGATGAAGCAGTGGAGCGAGAGGTCGACCTAATCCTAATGGGTGTTACCTACAAGAGTCGCTTTGGGCAGTTTAGCCTAGGTGATGCGGCGCCTTATGTACTGAAAAATGCCCCCTGCCATGTTATACTATACCATCAACCGCACTAGGTAACTGGTTTGCATATGAAAGTAGTAATTATGGGCTGTGGAAGAGTAGGGGCTCAGCTAGCTGGGTTGCTGGATGCCGAGGGGCATCAGGTTAGTGTTTTGGACACCGATTCTTATAGTTTCCGAAGGTTACCGGCTACCTTCAGCGGCACGGCACTGGTAGGCAATGGCATTGATGAGGAAGTACTTAAAAGAGCAGGCATAGAAGAAGCAGACGCCTTTGTGGTTGTAACCCAGGGAGACAATCGCAATGTCATGGCAGCTCAAATTGCCAAGCATATCTTTAATGTGCCCAAGGTAATCTGCCGTATCTATGACCCCTTGCGCCGTGACCTATATGAGACCCTGGGATTGGAAGCCATTAGTCCAACCACAGTATTCGCCCAAATACTAAAGGAAAAGCTAGAGGGCTGAGGTAAAAAATATGTATATCATTGTTGTCGGTGGCGGGAGAGTCGGCTACTATCTAACTAAAGCTCTACTAGATGAAGGGCATGAAGTCCTTCTAGTGGAAAAGAATGTCACTATATGCGAAGCCATTGTGGAAGAAATGGGTAGTATTTGTGTCCGTGGTGATGGCTGTGAAGCAGCTACCTTGGACGAGGTAGGCACTGGCCGAGCTGATATGCTCATTGCGGTAACCGGTGATGATGAAGATAATTTAGTTGCCTGCCAGGTAGCCAAGCATAAATTTAATGTTCCACGGACTGTAGCCCGCATTAGAAACCCAAAAAATGAGACTATCTTCAAGAAATTAGGCATAGATGTTACCGTAAGCAGCACTAACATCATCCTGGAAAACATAGAAGAAGAGTTGCCCACCCACCCCCTGACGCATTTGTTAAGCCTTAGAGACACGGGACTGGAGATTGTAGAAGTAAAAATCCCATCCGACTCAACTACAGTAGGCAAACCAGTAAAGGAGCTTTCGCTACCACCGGGAAGTGTACTATCTTTAATCTGCCGTGAGAAACACAAGCCTATCATCCCTAAGGCTAACACTATCCTTCAGGGTGGAGACCGGGTAATAGCTGTTACCTCTCCTGAGTTAGAAGAGGCACTAAGAACCGCCCTGAGAGGCTCTTAAAAGCTCAAAACTAACCACCCCATTTAATCAATTCGTTCCCAGAAGGAGACGGCTATTTTTAACAGAGAAACAACAGCCGAGAGCACAGCCAGAGGCAGAACTTCAGGAGCGGTTAGATGTCTAAATTGCTTTGAGCGGATAAGCCCAGCAAGAGGTGCAAAAACATATAAGTGCCCTCATTGCCGCTTTGAGTGGCGTATATCTTGGCCCTTGCCCAATCTGCCCCGAATAAGGGGCCCAGTTTGGGAGGTAAACCGGCGATTAGCTGATGAAGCTATGAGTAAAAGGAACAAAAAGTAGATATGGCTCTTAATAGAAAGATAGCCTACATCAATCTATCTACTGGTGAAGTTGAGACCCACCCCATCCCCATCAAGATGCGAAAAATGTTTCTTGGCGGTAGAGGGTTGGATATGTATTTAATGTATAACCATATAACGCCCGGCATTGACCCCCTCGGACCAGATAATGTTGCTTTTGTCAGCGCCGGGATTCTCGGCGGAACCTTAGCTTCGGCTTCAGCTAGAACCCATATCGCTGGCAAGTCGCCGCTTACCGGCTTTGTCGGCAGCAGCAACATGGGTGGTTTCTTTGCCCCGGAGATGAGATGGGCTGGCTTTGACCATCTGGTAATAAAAGGTAAAGCAGAAAAACCAACCTATCTGTGGATCCATAATGGTGAAATTGAGATAAGAGATGCGTCGAACATTTGGGGAAGGACTGTTGGTGAGACCCAGGCACTTATCCAAGAGGAGGTCGGTGATAGAGAGACGAAGGTACTAACCATAGGTCCAGCCGGTGAAAGGCTGGTGAGGTATGCCAATGTTATGACCGGGATTAAAAATGCTGGAGGCAGGACGGGGATGGGCGCCCTCTTCGGCTCCAAGAACCTCAAAGCTATAGCGGTTAGAGGCACTATGGATATAAAGATAGAACACCCAGAAGAAGCCCTGGAATATAATAAGAAGGTGATCGACCAAATAACATCGTCTAAGGTATCTCAGACCCTGGGCAGATTGGGTACACCATTCATCTGGGGGGCAACTAATAGTCAGGGCTTGGTGAGAGTTAGAAATTTCCAACTTAATCAGCTTGAAGACTCAGATGATGTAGAGCCTGAAGCACTTGATAGATTTGCCTTAGGCATGACCAGCTGCTTTGGTTGTCAGGTTCACTGCCGAACCAAATATATCATCCCAGAAGGCACCTACGCCGGAACTTATAATGAGGGACCTGAGTATACCTCAGTGTGTGCCTGGGCTGGAGAAGTTGGCTGCAAAAGTGCCCTTACTATTCTAGTATGCAACCACCTAGTAAATATCTATGGCCTAGATACATTGGAGACAGGTAACATGATTGCCTGGGCAATGGAACTATACGAGAAGGGAATCCTTACCGACGAAGATACTGATGGCTTAGAGCTGAGGTTTGGCAATGATGAGGCAGTAATCGAGATGATACATCGCATTGGCAGAAGAGAGGGATTGGGTGATATCCTGGCTGAGGGGCCGCTGCGAGCTGCCGAAAGAATAGGCAAGGATTCCATCAAGTATCTTCTCCAGATAAAAGGTATGGGGCAGCTAAACTCGGATGAGAGAGCCACACCCAGTCTGGCGCTGAATATAGCCACCGCCTCTAGGGGGGCTGACCATCTGAGAAGTAGACCAGCTATTGACCTCTATCATCTGCCTGAGCCGATCCTCAGAAAGATATATAGTCAACCAGTAGCCTACGATGGTCGGCTAACTTCAGACTATAGAGACTATGAGGGAAAACCATGGATGGTCAAGTGGCAGGAGTTATGCTACGAGGCAGTAGACTCCCTCGGTATATGTAAGTTTCATACCACATTTCTTGGTCCCAACCTGCCTAACTTTGAGGAGTGGTCCAAATTACTTTACTATAACACTGGGCTGGAGCTATCACCACTGGACATCTGGAATGCTGCTGAAAGGGCTTACACTATAGAGAGACTGTTCAACCTCAGGGAGGGTCTAACCAGAAAGGATGACTGGCTGCCTCACCAGTACTTTGATGAACCAACCAAGCTCGGTATCCCTGGCGTCAGGGGCAGGGTGATAGATAGGGAAAAGTTTAGCCAGATGATAGATGAATACTACCAGTATCACGGCTGGGATGAGAATGGAGTCCCTTACCCAGAGACCCTACGCCAACTGAGTATAGATAAGGAACCATCACATATGCTGTGATGATAAGAAAGGGGGGGGCTTCTCTGTGCAAAAGATGTTAATCGTTGATTGCGAGAAATGCACCGGCTGCCGGTTATGTGAGTTGGTCTGCTCAGTTAAGCACGAGGGGGTCAGTAACCCATCAAGAGCTAGAATCCATATTACCAAATGGGACGCAGAAGGGATTGCCATGCCCATGATTTGCGACCAATGTGAGCCGGCACCCTGTGTTACTGCTTGCCCCACCAACGCCCGCTCCCGAGATGAACAACTGGGAAGAGTAGTCATTGACTATGAGCGATGCATCGGATGTAAAACATGCATAGTAGTATGTCCCTTTGGCGCAGTAAGCTTTGACCCTGTAGACAAGAGGATAATCTCCTGTGACCTGTGCGATGGTGACCCGATATGTGTTAAGTTTTGCGACACTGAGGCTCTGCAATATGTTGATGCCAGCGAGGTCAATAAGAGGCGGCAGAGAGAGGCTGCCGAGAAGCTCTATGAATCAATGCGAAGCTTCACCATGGCACCTCTAGCTCCCAGTTAAATTATAAATGGATAATTATGAAGGTCATCGTTATCGGGAACGGAGTTGCCGGCAATACCGCCAGCTCCACTATCCAACACCTTGATAGCCAGGCTGAGATTACTATAATCTCGGAGGAAATATACCCTGAGTATTCGGCGTGTGCTTTTCCCTCTTACCTCGCCGGCGAGCTAGGGAGAAAAAAGCTATTTCTGAGAACCAAGAGGGACTACTCTAGACAGAGAATCAAGACCATCTTTGGCCAAAAGGTTGCCGCAGTCAGCCCCGAAAATAAGAGGGTATTCCTAGACAATAGGAGCTTGGCTTATGACAAACTCATTATTGCCACTGGCAGCAAGCCTATAGTGCCTCCCATCAAAGGTATGAACCTTGACGGGGTTTTCACCCTAAAGTCACTGGATGATGCTGACCAAATCTTCCGTTACATCGCCAAGACAGCAGTAATAATTGGCTCTGGTCCTATAGGTGTAGAGACAAGTGTGGCTCTAAGTAAAAGGGGACTACAGGTTTACCTGATAGAACTACTGGATAGGATAATGCCCAGAGTTTTTGATGAAAATCCTTCCTCTTTGCTGAGGGACATCCTTGAGGAACAGGGGATTAGGGTATCAACTAGAGAGAAGGTCATCGCTATCATTGGTAGCGGTAAGGTAGAAGGTATAGTTACCGACAAACGCCAGATAGAATGTGATATGGTAATCCTTGGCGCCGGCATGAAACCAAATATAGAGCTGGCAAAACAATCGGGACTAAGCATAGGTAGATTAGGGGGTATCAGTGTTACCAAGCAGATGATGACCAATTTTGGTGATATTTATGCCTGTGGCGATTGCGTGGAAACCGAAGACCTGACTACTAGTGAGCATACTCTAAGCCTCCTGTGGCATAACGCCAAGAGGCAAGGTGAGGTAGCCGGATACAATTGTTCCGGAGTTGCCAAGAGCTACCCTGGCTCACAAAACATCACCAGCTTAGATATCTTCGGCATTCATGCCGCATCCTTCGGTAGCATAGAGACTGAGAGCAGCCGACTTGAAGACATTGAGGTAATAGAAAGACTTAGCGGCAAGAATTACCACCGATTAATTATCGCCAAAGGAAGACTAATCGGGGCTCAATCTATCGGTGATGCGCGGGATATGGGAGCGCTACTGTGTATCCTGACAAGAAAGGATAACCTAAACGAAATTAAACAGGTAATCGGCAAAGGTCTAAACCCCTGGTATTATAGAGTGGCTCGATATATAGCCCCCACGACGCCAATCTCAGGAGGTCTTCTATGACAACAAGCAAGCTTAACCAATACTGGACGCTGCTCACCATTTTCCTGATAATTATTGTTGTTGGTGGTGGCATTGTAGCCTGCTCAAGATATAGCCCAAGCCAACCTATAGAGATTTCTATATCCCCAGGTCAGGAGCTTCAAGGAAGGATTTACATTGGTGGTGCTGTCACTAACCCAGGCTTCTATCCCTTAAAAGATGGGGATGGTATAGAAGCTCTCATTCAAGCTGCTGGTGGAACTACCAGTAGCGCTGACCTCAGCCAACTTAAACTCTACATACCCGAGTCGGAAGAAGGGGAACAGCCACAAAAAATTAACATCAATCGGGCTGAAGTCTGGCTACTTAAGGCTCTGCCCGGAATTGGCGAAACCAGGGCTCAAGCTATCATAGCCTATCGCCAACGGAACGGACCATTTCATAATATCAAGGAGCTAGTTAAGGTAGAGGGCATAGGCACTTCTACCTACGAGCAGGTCAAACACCTGATTACTGTAGCCGACTAATACCCAAGGATGAAGAATAGTGTCACTTATCTATCTGAGTTGTGCCTGGGTAGTTGGTATCTTTTTAGGGTCAAAGTTTAATCTGCCTTTTGTCCTCGTTTTTACCGGATTTATTCTCCTCCCCCTACTTTTCTTGGGTAAACACAGGAAACTAATAATCCTAACCAGTCTATGTATCATTGCCCTCTTTGCTGGCGCCTTCTATTATCAGTCAAGCCTGCCCTCCGGGGATGAGAGTTGCCTCCAGTTCTACAACGACCGGGGAACGGTTGAAATCAAAGGGATGGTAAAAGCCGACCCGGAAGTTAGGGATAAAGCTACTCATATCCGCCTATCAGCTACAGAAATAAGGTTGGATGAAGAATGGCATGAGGTGTCAGGAATTGCCCTGCTATTTGTGCCCAGATACCCTGCCTATAGCTATGGCGATGTGCTTCTTGTAACAGGGGAATTAAAGACACCGCCCCAGCTTAATGACTTTGATTACAAAGGTTACCTAGCCCACCAGGGAATCTATTCCACTATGCTTTACCCTAGAATAAAAATTTTAGAGACGGGGCAAGGCGTTAAGCCGCTGGAGTTGATTTACTCATTAAGAAATCGCCTATCTCAAACCCTGGCTGAAGTTTTGTCCGAGCCACAGGCATCACTAGCTCAGGGTATTATTTTAGGCATTCGGGGCAATATCCCATCAGCAGTCAGAGCCAATTTCTCTCACACCGGGACTGCCCATATATTGGCTATCTCCGGTCTCCACCTCAGTATCGTGGCTGGTATCTTGCTCAGCATCGGTATCTGGCTCTTTGGCAGGAGGCGCTACACCTATATCTGGTTGGCACTAGGCATAATCTGGCTTTATGCCTTGCTCACTGGTATGCACCCGCCAATAGTGCGAGGAGCAATTATGGCTAGCCTGTTCCTCACCGCTGAGCTCCTGGGCAGACAGCGTAGTGCCATCACTGCTCTGGCTTTTGCTGCAGCGATAATGATAGGTGTCAGCCCTCAAATCCTGTGGACTGCCTCCTTCCAGTTGAGCTTTCTGGCTATGGCTGGCTTAATCCTCCTCACCCCTCCCCTCCAGGCTCTGGGTAGGAAAATGGTCAAGGCTACCCTTGGTGAAGATAGACCAGTGGTAGCCATAGCTAATTTCATTACCGATAGCTTCAGTGTAACCCTGGGGGCAATCATAGCTGTCTGGCCAGTTGTTGCCTACTATTTCGGCATTGTTTCATTGGTTGCCCCCCTAGCCACATTCCTCGCCCTGCCCGCCCTGCCCGGCATCATTGTCACTGGGGCTCTGGCTGGACTCATAGGGCTTGTTGCCCTACCTGTCGCCCAGGCTATAGGTTGGCTTGCCTGGCTTTTTCTATCATATATGCTCCTGGTGGTGGATGTTTTTGCCATTATTCGACCATTGTCTATTGATGAAGGCTCGGCTGATACTATCATTACCCTGATATTGGTTTACTATCCAGCCCTTGCCATAGCCATCTGGCTCAATAGCCATCGTCAGCAAGCAAGCACCCTGACCACCAAATCCTTCAACCTTGCTTCCCAGCTACCCAAGAAATGGGTTATCCCACCACTACTGGTGGCGGCTATTCTGGTATCGGTCACTGCTGCCACTATGCCCGATGATAATCTTCATGTAAGTTTTCTTGATGTAGGACAGGGAGATGCCATCTTGATTCAGAGAGGAAACCAGCAGGTTCTGGTTGACGGTGGACCCAGCCCACAAGCAATAAGCCTGGGACTGGGCAATAAAATGCCCTTCTGGGACAGAACTATAGACTTGGTGGTGTTAACCCACCCCGACGCTGACCACATCACTGGTTTGGTAGAGGTTCTACAGAGATACAAGGTAAAGCAAGTGCTCTACCCCGATTTAGATAGCGAGTCGCCTCTATATGAGGAGTGGCTCAAGTTAGTCAAGGAAAAGGATATTAAATATACCATAGCTCAAGCTGGACGGCAGATTGGTTTAGGCGAAGGGACAGTAATAATAAAGGTAATCAACCCCCAAATACCCCTTCTAACCGGCACTGGGTCTGATATAGACAATAATGGTGTGGTATTGCGTATAAGTATGGGTGAGGTGAGCTTCCTGCTTACTGCTGATATAAGGCAAGAGGCAGAATTTGAGCTTATTACCCACCGAGCCGACTTAAGTAGCACAGTGCTCAAGGTTGCCCATCACGGCTCAAATACCTCCACCAGTCAAGAATTTCTGGCTGTGGTCAACCCCCAGCTAGCCGTCATCTCGGTAGGCGCCGATAAGAGATTTGGTCATCCCACCCCTGCGGTTATGGAGAGGCTCAAGGAGAAGCTAGGCTCAGAAAACATATACCAAACTTATGATGCTAAAACTAGCGAGCACCACACTATAGAATTCATCACCGATGGCGAGAGGCTGTGGGTGAGGGTGGAGAAGTAAGTTCCTTGACAGGGCTGTGTGATGTTTTCAAACATGGGTAACACTTTTTAAAGATGGGGTGACATCCTGGTACCCCGGGAAAGACCATAACTTCTCCAGCGGCGTCATCCAACCCGGAGCTGAGTGAGGCCGCCGTTACTAGGAGAAATCTAAGAAACGAGATAGCTCCTTCCTCCTCCTGGCAGGTTTTCTAAATCCTCTCTGGTTATAGAACTCCTCATCATCAGTACGATGGGCTC
>SDBU01009165.1_pt1 | contig 11141 bp, 8 predicted proteins | sample 2277071 | NCBI WGS metagenome assembly SDBU01 (sample SAMN10397929, study PRJNA504765) | marine sediment metagenome | isolation source: marine sediment core GS08_GC12, 126 cmbsf | place: Arctic Ocean: Gakkel Ridge, Loki's castle | collected 2008 | reverse complement strand
CTGGATTGCTAAAGAATAATTTCACAAGGAGTAATAAATAAAGGGAAATTCAATTGCTATTGAAGTGAAATGGGACATTTATTAAACGCATAATACTTGCTTCTAGGCAGGGTGGAGCCGAAGGTTCCACCAAGCCGAAGGCGAGGCTCAGGCAGTTAGAGGGGCTTTAGCAAAGTCTTTAGGTACGTAAAAGACATTTATTTGGTGGAGTTTGTTCATTGAAACATGATATGTTATTACTAGCACGGTCTCCTCATAACTCATCCAGTATTTTTCTGCCATTTTCGGTTATGACATATTTCTGATTGCTGCTCTTTGGTTTATCGGGGATAGTGTAGGTGATCAATCCTTTTTCAATCAGATATTTGATGCTCTCCTTGAATGCACCAGATCGCTTTTTGTGCCCCAATGCCTCCACGAGTTCAGAAGACCTATGTGGTGTACCACAAAGTTTTAATATCTTCTGGCTAAGAGGGCTATCTCTTACTTGGGCCCCAACATGGGCCTCGACTTGGGCCTCAACATGGGCCTTGTCATGTGCCCCAGGTCTTTCAAATGTGATGGTGAAGAATGTTGTAAATTCGAATTTCGGCGCTTCCAGTCCCGCTTCTCTAACATATTTTTGCATTCTTCCGATGCCGGTTCCTACACGTTCTACCTCTCCAAGCCTGTGAAACATCTCGGCGATCAATCGGTTCCTATGGACGCTCTTTCTGCCGAACTCCTCTGGTTTCAGGCCAGGCGGTAATCCTCCAGGGCTCGATATCTCAACCCTGTCTCTGTATATCTCCACTGTGATCCACGCTGTATCGAAATGATAGTCCCTGTGAATGACCGCGTTCAGTATGGCCTCTCGCAGAACAACCTCTGGAATCTCGTATTTCTCTTTCCGTTTTAATCCTGTTATCTCGTATCTCAGTGAGAGATGGCGTTTCAGGAAGATCAACGCCTGTTCCACGTTGTCCATGAGGTCGCCGGTCATTTCCTTGCGATCAAGGATGTCAACCTTGTCGGTTCCGGCAAATAGCACACAGTCCACGGTAGCCTGTCGAAGGAAACGTTTGGGTTCCCTGGAAAAGAACATCACTCCTGCATTGTTAAAGAGGAAGGCGCTGTCTTCTTGTTTGGCAATACCGAGATTTATGAGCAGGTTTTCAATGTTCTCCGGTTGCGAGATCCCGGATATCTTTATGAACTTTTGAAAGGCTGCTGTGTCAAAATCGTCCGGATAGTTGAAATCGGTGCAAAGAATCTCTTCATATTTTATCTGGCCAGTAGCATGAAGGAACTCTACAAGTTCGTCTCTGTTCATTCTTTGAGAGCGATGACCAACACGCATATAGAAAACTGAACCGAAAGAATGTGGTTTGTTCTCACTTTCCAGAACATCTACCAGCAATAATCTATTATTCTCTCGGGTGAAATGAGTGACATTGATCTGAATGGAGGGGTCGCATGTACGGGCCATATTTTCCAATCGGGCAGCCGCATCATTGGGATCTGAGATACTGACGAAACCACCTCGCGGACGAGCGCCTATGATGATAGCGCCTCCGCTGGAATTTGCGAAGGCACATATCGCCTCCCCCACAGAGTTTGATACGGATTGTTTGAACTCTATGTACTGCCCTTCATCCTGTGAGAGGAGCCAGTCAATATCTTTATCATATGTCATAGCTACATCTTTCCCTTTGAGACATTAAGTAAATTCACGAATATAACACCTTCGCAAGCAGGTTATAAAGGGTTCATATAGGTGTCACAAGGAAACGGGTCACAGACAGCTATTTTAAGCATAGAAGCATATATAAATCGTAAAGTGTATCCACAGCCATCATTTTGTCGAACAAACGAGCGATGGGATAAGGCATGGAAAATAACACCTCGAAAAGCAGGTTTAAGAGCATTCTTCTGGACCTTTCCAGAATCCGCGAGTGGTGGGTGCTGTCCTTGGCATTCATACTGTTTGCATTCCTGCCGCATATGTACCGCATCAACAACGACACATTCAGCCTGGGCATTCTGCTGGATATGTTGACCTCGTCGGAACTCTATCTCTCGATTATCGTGGTGTTCGCAGCGCAGATATTTCTGTTTGCCGGTAATGATTACTTTGACAGGCATGTAGATGCCCTGGACGAGAAAAAGTGCCTGCGAAACTCGATGTGCAACGGCAATGTGTCAGGCAGAGAGGTGGGTGTCCTGCTCGTAGCCACAGCTGCAATCTCGCTCGCTGCAGCCATGCTCTTGAACATCCAGGCATTCATCTTCACCTGCTTCACGCTCTTTGTGTTCTACTTCTACACTTCCAAGCCGCTCAGATTCAAGAGCAAGGTAGGACTGGATGTCCTCAGCCATGCAGCACTCATAAACACCTTTCCCTACCTGTTCTGCATCATTGCCACATGGGACATATACCATGAAACAATGTTCCTCCTGGCAGTTCTCGTGATAAGGAGTGCGATGGCACAGCTGCTGCAGGAAATACGGGACTACGAGGTCGACAAAAGGGTTGAGACGAACACAGTGGTCGTGATAGGCCAGAAGAGAGCGCTGAAGATTGTGCTATTCCTCTATCTCACCATGTTCGCAGGAACCATGATCCTCATGCTGACCTATCAGCTGTTCGGGGTTGGGATATCACTATTCTATCTCATCATACTCTTCCTGTGCGTGAACTATATTCCCACATTCCTGAAGCTGCGGAATCTAATGGACAGGGATGTAATGGATTACAGGAAGTTCATAGATGCATTGTGGGTGGGCCAGGGAAGAACAGAACATTACTCCATGGGAATACGGTACGGCGGCTCGTTCAGTCTCTATCTCTCTCTAGTATATTTCATACTGATATGAGAATTATCATACCGAATCCAAAAATAACTGTCGGGCTGCTGGCAACCAGTGTACGGAATGCTAGGACTCGTGTATCAGTTTTTCGGTCTCTTCAGCCAGTTGTAATGCCTGAGCCTGGCTGTCGCGCCGTAACCGCAGGACGAACATTTCTTCTTTCTTATGTGGTATGAGTGACCGCCGCATCTCCTGCAGCGTATGTGGGTCTTTTTGTTGTGCTTTCCGAATGATGGCGTTCCCTTGCTCATGTTGTTGCACCTCTGTTCATGGCGAAAGGTATATTACGTTGTCTCCGCGGACAATCACGAGTTCGAGTTTCCTGCTTAGCTCGCCCTTTATGAACTCCTCCGCGCCTCTGAGGACCAGATTCATGTGCGGGTCATACCCGTCCAGAGTTCCCCTGTACTCCCTGCCGCCCTTGAGCTGCGCAATGATTGGCTTGTGCAGACTCTGGTTGAGTACAGTCAATGGTTTTATGGGTTGAGACAATATTTCCTCCTCCATAGTGTTATTTGAATGCCAATAACACCCTTGTATATAAGAGTTTTTACTACTATTCATGAAATGCTCATGCACCTGCTGCAACGGTGCGCACCCTGTCAGCACAGTTTACGGCCTCGTCGTACCTGCCCATTTTCACGAGGACGTATCCCTTGTTGATCCAGGCGTCCCTGTATTTGGGCTCGATTTTAAGAGCGCGGTTGTAGCATGCCACTGCGGATTCGAGCTTTCCCAGACGTGCGAAGGAATTGCCTTTGTTGTTCCATGCCACGTCATACCTCGGGTTTATCTTGAGAGCGCGGTTGTAACAGGATATTGCATCACCCTCCTTTCCAAGGCGTGCCAGCACATTTCCTTTGGTGTTCCAGGCAGCCTCGTTGAGGGGATTCACCTTCAACCCCTTGTTTACTGCCCGTAGGGCTTCCTCATACTCGCCCAGTTTGATGAGTACCGAGGCTTTGCTTACAAGCGCCGTATCGTTGTATATGCTGTCTGGCACATTGGTGAGCGCCCTCTCGTAGTAATCGATTGCCTTGGAGTAGTTCTTTTTCATGTACTCCCGGTTGCCAAGCTTTATCTCCCGCTCTGTGAACGCAGTAACGTATTCTTCTGTTATGGTGAGGAGTATGCTGACCCCGATGAATACTGCCCCGAACACTGCAAAGTACACTGCGGGGTAAGAATTAACGCCAACGGTTCGCTCATAGTTGGCCAGACCCTGGAGGGTGTATACGAATATCATGCCTACGCCAGCTATCCACACGACGAAGTGCTCGAGGCGTGTTTTCAGGTGTAGCGCAAAGAATAACGATATGATGATGCCGATCGTGCCTATCAGAACATCAAAATAGGGCTGTTTCAGGGCCCCAACTCCGTTGGGCGCTGCATAGAAATGCCAGTGAAGCGGAACGACCAGCGCTATCAGGAATCCAATGCCGAACAGGAGCAGGTTTCGCTTCTCGTTTATCTCGATGCATCTGACTTTCCTGCCCATCATTACTATTGCCAGGCCAATTGACAAGAATATGCCGGTCAAGAAGAATAACCCAAGGTAATACGAAGAAGAAAAGCGGGCAAGATTGTGCTGTATGAGCCAGTACTGGACAACGGCAACTCCGTAGGCAACAGTTGAGGAGCCGATCACAGTGCGCCTGTACCTGTCCCATTCCTGCGATGGCGGTCTCCTGATTATTGTCTTGAAAGTTCTTGGCACACCGCTTACAGCTGGCTTTGCCTGGATTGTTGGCATCTTTGGGGCCGGCGTCGTTGGGGGTGCAACCGGTTTGGCAATAGATTCGACAACAGGTTCGGGTTCAAATGGAATCTCTGGCATTATCGGTTCTGGCTCGGGTGTTGTGAGTTCTGGTTCGATCTCTATCTCGGTTCCTTCGGGCTCCTCGTCCTCAAGCATGCGCAGCGCATCATCCATTATGTCGGCTGTGGATTCCTCTTTCTCTTCATAGGCTGGAGATGTTTCAAGCTCCTCTGGTGCTTGTTCTTCCTCGGGTCCTGAGATTGCGAGAGATGGAATCTCCTCGAGGGATTGTTTATCTGCCTCTGGCTCCGCAAGCTCCAGTGCCTCGATTTGATCCTCAGGAGGACCAGGTGTCAGTTCCAGTCCCTCTAGGAAGAAATCCTCTTTCCCGGGTTTGGTATCTTCTTCTTTTGCAACTTCCCTCGATTCAGGGGAAATTCTTTCCCCTTCTCTCGGGAATTTCCCATGTAAGAGGGAATTGGTAAATTCCCTCGATTCGTAGGAAATCGGAATTTCCTCCTTTCGCACGAATTTCCTCCGAGAGCTGGAATGAAATTCCCGCGACTCCAATTCCAGGGACTCCAGTTCGTCCTCTGGTGCAGTGGGCTGTAGGTACGGCTCATCCTTGGCCTCCAGTTCCAGTGGCTCTTCCAGCGATATTTCCTCTATGGTGGGCTCTTCGGATAATTCCATTTCTGCAGCTGGATATTTCTCCATGGCCGAGAGCTCGCCCTCATCGCCTCCCTCCGGAATGGATGCAAACTTCCTCTCGAACTCCTCTCCTATGGAGGCTATGATGTCATCTGCATCCACGTCACCGATTATTGCCTTGCAGATAGGGCATTGGCCTGCTTCCTTTCCCACAAAGGCGCCGCACGCCGGGCAGAGGTATATCTCTCCAATGTCTTTTTCATCCTCGACAATATCCGTGTCAATATCTTCAACCCCCAGGAATTTCTTCATTACATCGAGGTTCTGGTCCTCATCGTCTTTAAATATAGGGAGGGATCCCGCTCGCAGCGTGGCATCGTCTGCAAGGTCGGTGCCGCATACCTCACAGGAAAGGGAATTCTCGTTTACGAATGCGCCGCAGCTCTTGCAAAGGCGCAGCTCTTCATCGTCCTCTCCGGATTCCAGGTAATCCAGGTCAACTGGCGCAAAGTCCTCAACCGCATCTCTCACATCATTTTTACAGAGTGGGCATGTGGTTGCGAGCTCGCTCACAAATGCGCCGCAGTGTGGGCATAGCATGAGCTGGCCTGATATCTCTTCTTCATCTGGCAAGGAGGTGATGTCACCTTGTACCCCGAGAATGTCGCTCAACAGCTCCTCGTGGCGGTCCTCGAGTTCTATGAGATCATCCGATCTCGAGGGTTCGATGGAGATTATTCCCTCATCGCTGACTTTAGTATTACAGACTGGACATATCTCGGCGCGACTGGAGATGAAGGCACCGCACTGCTTGCAGAGGTTCAACGGGCCCAGTTCCATGTCGTCCCCCATCAATCCATCTTCAATATCAGAGAGCATGAGGCTTGGTGTGGATTCGATAACAGGCTCCTGGATTTCAAGGTCCGGCTCTTCAGTTATTTCTGCAATTTCTTTCTTTAACTCGGGAGGGGGTATTTCTTCGCCCTTCTCTGCAGCCATCTCATGGAGCAGTATTTGGCTTATGTCCAGTGTCTCTCTTGTATTATCATCTGCCAAAACCCGGCTAGTCTTTTCGAGGGATATGTCTGCCTCGTCCAGGTCCTGTAGGATCTCCTCGTCGGTTACCTCATCCATCAATTCCTCGGTATCTTCCGTTAATTCGGAAAGATCTTCCATGCAATTCGAGCATGTGGCAGCCCCGGAGCTTACAAATGCGCCGCAGAACGGGCACAGGAATATATCACCTGTGGGTTTTTCCTCTTCCGGCTCGACCTGGATGACTTCCTCGAGAGCGTCATCTCCTTCCTCGAAGAATATGCCGCAGAATGGGCATACATCGGAATCCGGGCTCATGAAGGCCCCGCAATTCGAGCATAAGGATAGGGCTTTGTGCTTCTCTTCATGGAGATGGTCCTTGATGCCCTGGGCAAGGTTCTTGCCAATGCCTTTTACCTCGGCAGTGTCTGCATCGGATGCGGTCTTTAACTCTTCCACGCTTCGAAAACCTGCCGCATAAAGGGCCTGGGCCTTTGTTTTTCCTACGCCAGGTATCTTTGAGAATGCCTCAACCGCGGTTCGTACTATTAGCTCGTGCTCTACAGCTGATGGGAACTCAGCGTTGCAGTTCTCGCACTTTGTGACCCCGGGCTCTAATTCAATGCCGCAGTAGGGGCAGATCAAGTCATGAACCAATTGCCATCCCTGCCTGTCTATTACTAATTTGACTGATTGTATTTATAGGTTGTCTTGTCTAGACTATTCTCGGATTTATTATGTTAACCCAATTACTTGAAGCAGTATTAAAATAATTTATAATAAGAAATATGGGCAGTTATGTGTAATAAATGCATATGTGTATTACAAAAGGTTGTGAAATAACTAAGGCTCTTTTTTGAGGTGAACCCCTTTTTACACTAATTAGAGAATCGTACCCTCATTCCACGTAAATAGCAGAATGTGCCTCGCCACCCCTCACAATCTTTATTTACATTCAATGACAATATCCAATCGGGGTTAGAACCATGTCTCCCTTGGCCTCGATAGATATAATATTTTTATGTTGTTATCCGTTTAAAGAATAAGTAAGCTAGAATAGATATAATCATAATAATAATCAATGATAAAAAGGCACTAGGGTCCAGCATACCATTATCGGAAGTCGTTTGTGTTATAACACTGATTTCCATCTTTGCTATGTCAGTTAAGCCTTTGCCATCTCTCACTTGAAATCTAATTGTATAATTCCCAGGTGAAGCAAATCGATGGGAAATAGTTTTATTTGAATTCCATTCGGTATCCCAAATGCCATCATCTTCCCAGTCCCATCTTATCTCAAGCATCTCAACTGAATCTTCCAGATCAATACAACCTGTTGCATTGAAATAAAACATTGTTGAGACATCCCCTTTTGCAGAGTTGACGTTAAATGATGCGATGGGGGCTTCATTTTTAATAATAATCCGTTGAATAGTCGAATCGGTTAGATTCTCCGAATCTTTCACTTGAAGTTTAACGGCGTAAATACCTGGGGAAGAGTATTGATGGGATTCTGTCTTATTCACTCCCCAAGCGGTATCCCAAATTCCATCATTCTCCCAATCCCAACGGATTTTTAAATAAAGGAGGGGTTCTTTATCGTCTGAACATTGAGAAGCATTAAAATTGAAACTTGTGGTGATATTACCTATCTTTGGAGATGCTGAGAAAAATGCTGTCGGGGGCATATTTACAGGTTCCAATAATGGATAGTAATCCACGCCTTGATGAGGACGATTTGTATCCCCTACTCCGTCATCATTAGTATCTGACCCATTATAATCCGACCAATAATTTCCCTCACCGTTTCCGTTGTCCCAAACATTTGTGCTTTCGTAATTCCATAACTGATTGATGTTATGATAAACATTATTGTGATAAAAAGTATTGTTATTAGAGAATTTTAAGTATATTCCATATTGGTTGTTGGTTATGTTATTTTCCGTAATCGTGTTATTAGCAGTTTCACAGAAGCCTTCAACTAAGTAAATGGCTTTACCCGTGTTAGTGATTGTGTTACCATAGATTATTCCATTTCTTGACCCCTCTAAGCGAATACCGCGACGACTCATGTTGTGGATTTTATTGGCAGATATGGTATTGCCTGTGGTTCTACTAAACAGAATAATTCCATCAAGAGTGTTCGATATTTTATTTCCTGATATATTATTATAATTACTTGATACTATGATTGAAGAACGCAAGAGAATGTTGTCAGATATCATGTTATAATTACTCCAATGATCTATGGATATACCGTTGTTTGAAAGATTGCAACTGGAAATTACATTATTGCTCGAACTACGAAGATATATTACAGAACCCCTTCTTATAACCGAATTCCTCAATGTCACATTGTTAGAGTAATAAATCTGGACTGCGGGATCTACATCTGTAATATCAATATCCTCAATCAGAACATTTGAACAGTTCACAAGAATCACGGCACCGGCATCAGTGGGTACAACAAATGATGTTTGATGTTTATAGTAATACAATGGTTTGGTGTTTACTGTATTATTACTGGGTATATTATGACTGTAGTGAGTTAAACTATTTCCCTCAATATAGATTCCATCATTTATTAAGCCATTACTGTATAGAGAGTTCCCAGATGAAGAACCCAGTACAACACCACTCCCAGTATTAGAGGAAATTGAGTTGCCTATAATCATATTATTACTGGAAGAGGGGAGGGTAATTCCATTAAAATTCCATGAGATATCATTAGAAATAATTAAATTATTTATGGAGTGACCAATATCAATCCCACTATAAAAATTATGAGAGATGTTATTTTCGGAAATCGTGTTGCTCGATGATCCGGATAGATAAATACCATTTTCATTATTATTCAACACGTTATCAAACGCTGTGTTATTCTCAACTCCTTGAAAGTATATGCCATGGTTCTCATTGGATATGACTCTGTTTCCTGATATAGTATTATTATCACTTTTAACGTGAATCCCACTACCTCCAGTGGGTTGTATGGCTCTTGTTCCATAATGAATCATACTGCCGTTGGTAATCATAAATCCACTCAAATTCACTGAGTTGGCAGTAATTATTACGACATCACCACCACCAGCTCCATCGATAATTGTTCCGCTACTGCAATTACCAACCAGATTAATTGTTTTATTAATCACAATTCGCTCATGGTATGTACCATTCCAGACAACGAGGGTATCTCCGTTGTTAGCTCGGTTTATTCCAGTTTGAATCGTTGTATAATTTCCATTTCCATTAGCATCTACAATAATGGTAGTTCCAGACCCCATACTACTTAACATAATGACAATAAATACTCCTATTAATGTAAAGGCAGCAAGAACATATCCTATTTTTGTTCTCCTCATTTTATTCCTCTTTACTCTAAAACACAAGCGAAGAATGAATAATTATAACTTTCGATAGAAGAATAGACGGAGTATTTCTTGAAATATTATTTTACGGTTCCAGCTTCTTCACCACAACCTTCTGGCCTTCCAAAATGAATTCGACATAAGTCCCATCTTTGACATCTAAACGTAAGGATCAATCTTCCAGCTTTTCCTTGAGCTTTATCTTGAGAGTGCGCTCCAACTTCTTTAGCAGCCTATCACTTGGACGGAGCTTGCCAAGCTCTAAGTGGGCGATTATGGATTTCTTCTCGTTGAGGTGCTGCGCCAAGTCTTGCTGGCTCAACCCAAGCTGGCTTCTTGCCCTTTGAATGCGCTTTGAATAATCGAATACCAGTATCTCCTCCAAATCGAGAATGTTCTTTGGCGGCCTTCTCGGGGCACTATGAAAATGAGCAGGGGAAGGTGATTTGTGCACTTCTCTCGTGTGGATGACTGTTCCGTATTTCCTGCAGCGTGAGCAAACCGTGAGCTGGGCTCCATCAATCAGAATATTGTCCATGTGAGGCGCCTCCGAACCGCATAACTCGCAAATCATAAAAACACCCATAGTTGAGACACATATCTACTTATTTATTATTAGTATCTTTTTGCACAAAGACTAAATAGAGCTTCATTAATTATATTAATCTCGCAGAAAAGATGAGAGGAAGGTCAATGTCTCCAGATGTATCCGAGAAAATAGAAGAATTGGAAGCAGAAAACACTAGTGGAAGATTAATGTCTCCAGACGTATCTGAGAAAATAGAAGAATTGGAAGCCCGCAACAACCTGCTCCTAGAAGAGGCGCGCAGGATAGAGAGCGAGAAGGAATACATGGAGACGGAACTCATCCGCCTGCAGCGCGAGATCAAGAGGTTGAGAGTGGAGCTGGAGAGGCTTAAGCGTCCACCGTTGATTATTGGTTATGCCAAGGACATCCTTACAGATTCCCGAATTGTCGTTAAAAGCACCACCGGACCGGAGTTTATCGTGAATGCCGCAGAGTACCTGAAGGGAGTGAACATCGGTTCTCGCGTGGCGCTGAACAAGCAGACCCTGGCTATAGTGGGGGTACTGCCGCCATCCTTTGACCCGATCGTTGCAGGCGCGGAAATTATAGATAAACCTCTTGTCCAGTACAAGGACATAGGCGGGCTCAAGGAGCAGATCGAGGAAATTAAGGAATCCGTGGAACTGCCCCTCACCAAGCCAGAGCTGTACAAGAGGGTTGGCATCGACCCGCCAAAGGGCGTACTTCTGATTGGACCGCCAGGGACCGGAAAGACACTGCTCGCAAAGGCGGTTGCGAACAAGACATCTGCAACCTTCATCAGGCTTGTGGGCTCTGAGCTCGTCCAGAAGTACATTGGCGAGGGGGCAAGGCTTGTAAGAGAGCTTTTCGAGCTTGCCCGGCAGAAGGAGCCTTCGATCGTATTCATAGATGAGCTGGATGCCATTGG
>SDBU01009164.1_pt1 | contig 11141 bp, 11 predicted proteins | sample 2277071 | NCBI WGS metagenome assembly SDBU01 (sample SAMN10397929, study PRJNA504765) | marine sediment metagenome | isolation source: marine sediment core GS08_GC12, 126 cmbsf | place: Arctic Ocean: Gakkel Ridge, Loki's castle | collected 2008 | reverse complement strand
ATTAGGATAATTTGTCATTTTAATTCACCAATTTTTTATCTCTACTTAATATAGGGGAGCGCTCCTATATTAATATTTTCCTTGAGGTTGAGCCCCCCCACAGCACATAGAATGATAGTTTGATGAATAAAAAAACAAATAATCAAAGAGTTTAAAGGATATCAATCTAAATTTTTACTAAATAAGTAAAAGAAAAAAAATTTGGTTATCACCTAAAAGGTGTTAATACCAAAAAATTACTTTTTTTTTTTTAAATTTAATAAGCTTAAAAAAATATAGATCTTTTAAAAATCAATCAGAAAATAAAAATGTAAGAATTATCAGGTAGAAATCAAAATTGAATAATAGAATAATAAAATTTTTTTATCTCTTTGGAATAGTTTTTGCGATTGTTGGAAGCTCTTTATTTATAATTAATTTCATGAATTATGATTATAGCCGCAGGAAAGTCCAATATTCTGAATTTTGGGCTGTAGTACGTACCGGAGGAGGAAAATTAACTCAACAAAATGAACCTATGTATATCTTTGATATCCCTTTAAGTACAAATGTTAGTGATCTGAGTCTATTTCATCTCTCTTTTAATATTAGTACTCAAACTGACACATCTTTTTGGGTTCCTGTACAGATGATTTCTGCACTTTCTAACCCAAACTTCATAATATTTGACTCTGAATGGATAAATAATTATGTATCAACGAAAGATGAGGAAGACTGGAACTATATAATGGAAAATTTTGGAAAATCAACACCACGTAATATCACAATCACCTATATGGAAACTATATTACAAATATCAGCTAATAATAGCCAATTTATCAAAAGCCTAGGGAATTATTCCAATATAAAATATACCGAAAAGGATGGATCCTTAGTTGGATTTGTTTATGATAGATATTCTGAAATTGTGTATAATCAACACCAAGGATTTATTTTTTATATAGCAGATGAAAATAATAGTATTTTACATCTGGATTATAATTCGAACAATTCTTGGAGTTTTTCTTTAATGGCTTATTGGAACATTACTTTTGAGCAAAAATATGGATCTAACATTAATTTTGCTGGAAATGCTTCAATCGCCCATTGGATCTTTCAAAAGCAAAATAATAGTGATATTAAGCTCTCAATAAATATTAATAACACGCATTTTAATGGACCTATCCCAACCTTTACAATTATCCAACGCTCACTTTGGATAGAATCAATTGTTTTAGGTTTTGGAGTTATACTAACAATTTCAGTCACTTTATATAATAAGATATACTTTCAAAAGAAAGATAGAAACCACTCAAAAAGAGTTAAATAAATTACTGTTTAAGCTTGCAAATGGAAGATAAAAAGCTAAATATCCAGATGACAACAAAGTTTTAGATGTTTTAAAAATGGAACTAACAATTGGGAAAAGTAATTGCATACATATTGAATATTGGAGGCGAGAATAATCTTATTTATCAAAAATAATACTTCTGTTTTCAATTCGAGATGATAGTTAAAAATACAAAATATCCTAATTATAAAATGCCCATAACCATTTAATTTCAAGAACTTTACATATTTTTAAATTTCATAATAAACACTATCTCTTCGATATTGCAACAGTTCGCTTAGAACAAATAGAAAAGGATGAAGCAACATTTTTAAAGGTTTGTCAAAATTTTGATAATATCAAGGATGTAGGTGGCTTTTTGGGATGGAAACCCTTTCAAACTTATAACATGGCAAAAAATCTGTTTCAAAAGGAATTAATTTCTACTTCTCATCCCCAACTAGCAGAAACCAATCCGTTTTCTGAGGTTGTGGAAATAATGATTAATGCTAGCCAAATTTGTAATTTAAAATGTTCATATTGCTTTGTGAATAAGGGTAGATTTCATTATGGTAAGAAATACGTAAAAAAATTATCAGCATTTAATGCTGAACAGCTCATCAAAGAACTACTATATTGACATGTTCATCTATACTCTTTAAAATCCCTGAAAAAAGAGTATTCTTTCTCATTCTTATTAATACTCTCGAACCTAATAATTTTATAAGAGTAGTTTTAAATACATTTAATTTCTGACTTTCGGAATCAAAATGAGTCATAATCACATAAGATTTAAAAATATAGTATTATAATTCTACGAAAATTTCTCCTAATTTTATTTTATAATTACACCAAACCATTAGAGAATTATAATCTTCCTTAGAAAACCCGATGTATTCTTCTCCTGAAAGCCCATATCTTATAGTATAATTGATAATATCAGCGTACATTATCTTTCTCTTGCTTTTAATCATTTTCTGAACTTCGAGACTAATTCTCTCTACCAATTCTAGATGTGATTTATGGAATTTTTTCAAATCATCTTTTTCTTTTATTAGTGGAATCAATTCTTTCCCTTCGATTGTTTTTCAAAATAAATTTGACAAAAAAGTATCTCTATCAGATTATAAAAACTACTTTAATAAATTCCAAATATAATCAAATATCACTTTTCTTGGTTTTTTTCTGCATTCATTACAATAAGAATACCCATCAATAACAAAAACATACCAATTACAATTATAACAAGAATTTAGAAAGAAGAATAGGAGCGACATTTTAACTTTTTGAAAACTTTTTTTACCTAACATAATATTTTAAACCACCATGTTAATATTCCACATTTTCTACTTCTTTTCTTTTTTAAATTATAAAAACTAATTAGAAAATTTTCTTTAGTGCTAAGTCAATTATTTCTGTTTATCTCTTTTTCAATTTAAAAACTAAATAAAAATTAAACTAATTTTACTCTCGCTCACCACTCCTTCCTTAAAGTATTATATTTTTCATAAAATCCATTAACCATTTGTCTTTTAAGATAACTAATTGGTAAGCCAGATTTCACTAAAATTAGCACAGAACTTTACAAACTAGAGAAAGTAATAAGTCAGAGATCAGTTAACACATTGATGTTTTTTACTAATTTTAAATTCGAAATGATAACCACATTTTCTTTAAAAAAGATGATGAAATAGAAGATAAATTAAAAAACCTATTCACTATTTTATAATATCTGGATAATATCAATAGGTTATAGAAAATTTATTCAGTGGCTTCATATATATAATTAAAGCGAAAATATCATTCATGAAATAATGCAAAAAGATGAAGATATTTTATTAGACAAAAAACCTACAGAGGAAATAAAACGAGATATAATTCAATGTATTGAAAAATATATTGATGTAAAGCTTCAACCTGTATTTAATTATTTTAAAAAAAAGAGAGATTTCTATGATATGAGCTTTCTATAATTAATTTTTATTATGCATGTCTCAGCCTTCTAATTATTTGAATCCCCTACTGGGGAACAAATTCTGGAGATCAATTTTTTTTTATAAAGCAAAATTGGTCCGATTTTAAGTCGGTATAATTTAATCACTTTTCTTATAACTTTTTAAACCTACATCTTAACCATTACAATGATGAGTTTAATAAATTCAAATTTAAACATAGAAAATGTTAGAGTAAGAGCCTGTTTTGATTGCCACCATTATCATCGAATCAATTGTGATAATTATAAAGCAATACAATTACTACATCGATTTGAGCAAAAGCATATAGGACATAGAACCCAGATAGTCAATCTTGATGAATTATTTTATAATCCTCTAACTGTTTCAGTTTTTCTTGAAGTTTAATATTTCCAAAAAGAGTAAATTAAAAATCTTAACAGAAATCGATATTATTTTTAATTTAAGAAGGGAAAAAGAATCTATAGCGAATTAAAAGAGGAATTTATGTTAAAAAAAATTCCGTAATGAGAACACCCGTCTATACATCGAATAGAATAGAATTACAAATTAAAAACCCCTTTAGTTAAGAATGAAGATAAAAACACTAATGAATGAAGACCTTAACAAGCAATTACAAGAAGAATTTAAAAACTTGATATTCAATTATGTTAGCGTAAAAAATTTCAAGGGGAGACATAAAACTAATATTGCGTGTGCTTTATTAAAATTCGGCAAGATTATAGGCTGGAACATTAATTTCAATAAAATTGATATTGAAAATTATTTTGCATCAGGAGAAAATAAAGAACTAGCCGAAGCCACAAGAAAGGCATATAGAAGTTATATTCATCAATTTGCTAATTCGCACGGAATAGAAACACCACAACAATCCCGAAAAAAAACTAAGACATCAAGACATCCGAAAGATAATTTAATGAATAAATTTAATAAAAATTACAAAAAAACTCTCATTTTACTAAATTTACATGAATTAACAAAGGATATGAAAGAATGTTTTATTTTCTTTAACAACATTCGTAACCAAATACCAAAAGGTACAAAATATCGCCCAATTGAAAAACTATTACCTATTATCATGTACATCTTTTTGAAAATGAAGGGATTTAATATTAACCTAAATAATTACATAAAACAATTAGATATAAACAAAGAATCTTTCAAAACAGGCTTAAAAGCAATGATAAAACAAAGTTCTAAGTACCAGATCAGAGATAGAAAAAAGTTAGTAGCTAAAAAATTATACCTTTTGATTACAAAATTGGGATTGGATGATGCATTTCTAAAAAGAGCAATAAATATTTTAACTTGTTTTTGGGAGAATTTAAAAACAACAACTGAGGATGTTTTATTATGCACTATTTACACTTTGACAAAAATTGATTTAGAGATAAAGAGCCCTTCAGTATCTCAGATTTGTACTACTACCGGTATTCGACAAAGTGCCGTGATATATCAAATAAAAAATAACATTTTCAAAAGAAATGGCATTCCTGGATTTAAATGTATTAAAAACTCAATTGGATTAATTAAAAAAATAATCCAAGCTAAATGCGATAAACTACCAGTAATTAATAGTTTAGAAAAGCCTATACATAACAATAATAATACTAACTATAAAGTATATCTTGATTCCACAAGTTTCACGTCGTTTATAGAAAGGGAGAAGCTATATCTCGATTATGAACAGTTAATAGACTATATTAAAGGTCATTTTGGCAACGAAGTTAAAGTCAACCTGCATACAAATGCTTATGGAATAGAGATGCCTGTCGATATTTTAAATATTCAAAAAAAACTTTTTAATGCTTTAAAACAATTAGGATATACTATATTTACAGACAACATTGTTAACAACCCGGATAACATTACTGTAGCAAATTCAACGACTTCTCTAATGAATAACATTATTAGAGATATTTCAAAATATGATGGTTGAGACACCAGGAATTATGTTATATTTTGTGGAGATGAAACAAAATATGAAGAAATTTTTAAAACAATTAAAAGCAATGAGAATGAAATAGTAAAAATTTTCTCTTTAAAAGAATTAAAAAATCGAAATAGGATTATGTTTAATTCATTTATTAACGATATAGGAGGCCCTCCAAGTTCTATTTCAAAATTAGAATATATTCTTAAGAATTATGTTTCATTAGAGAAGCTGAATTCTTAATAGATGCATTTGGACTAATGCCACAAAAAATTCAGCCGAATAACATTGATAATATTATTTGAAACAAAATGATTATAATTTTACTGATTTTTAAGGTCTTAGAAGTGATAAACTTGATAAACCCCTAGATTTTTTACCTTTTTTCTATGAAGATCGAGAAAAGAAATTCCCAGATTTATAGATCATTTTCTAATAATTTCTTTCTCTCTTCATCTGTAAATGAACCAACTATTCCTCCTAATTCCCGCCGAGATAGCATATTCTCATCATCAACTACCCCAAACAAATCCTTATCAAAATCTAAATCACATTTAGAGCAATGAATAAAATCATCAAATTCTATGATGCCTTCATTTTTACATACAGGACAGTGATATTTCTTTTTTTTATTCCTTCAGCCATTTTTTTTCACTTATCGTTTTTACATTTATCAATATTTAAACTTTAAAAGATCGTGATTTTTCGATTATATATCCAATTTTGGAATCCCTATAGAATTGAAATTTGGATTTTTTACAATTCTAATTTAAATTATTGAATAAAATTATATTTTTTATGTATTTATGGATTTTGTCCTAGTAAATGTCCTAATGCAATAATTTTAATTTAAAGAGAATCAATTTTAAAATTATGACAAAAATTTATATTATCCCTGAAAAAATCCCAAATCATTTCTGGGAAAGAGATCAATATGAAGATATCATCCTTTATGCTTTGGGTGTTTATGGTCCACTGAAACGTGAAGAATTTATAAATAATAATGATAAGGGTATAAAAAACAGGATGAATAAAAATACATTTCATAAATGGGCTAAAAAACTAAAAAATAATAATTATATAATAGTTTCGAGGAAACAGAAATATAGTATTTATACAATAACAAATTTAGGGATAAATAAATTATTAAAAAGATTAAAAGCCTATAATTTAGACGTTAAGACTATTTTAGAATTAGAACAAAAAGCAGTCTCTAAAAAAATAAGTCAGATTACTCCGTTTTTTAAAACATTTGATATAATAAATAGAGGTATAATGATTGAGTTTTTAAAACTAAAAAACGAGATTTCAAGAGAAAAATTCAAGAATTTTACCGAAGAAAAATTAGATAAATTAATCTTATACCTGATTTTAAATCACCCAAAATTTTATGATGCGTCTGAATGTATCAATATTTCAATTGAGGATTTTATCAAAAAATACAGTAAGGGGATTCTTTCTAAGGAGGAATTAAAATTGTTCCTCCAGAAGATCAATGTGGAAAAAATAAACGAGATTTCGTTCTATAGATTAAAATTAATAAAATCGGGGGTTAATCTATATTTTAGATCTACTGAGGAATATGGGCGTATTTTTGAAATAACTATCCAAGCTATACTAAGAGAACATTATTATTTACAATATTTATTGAATAACAGCTTTCATGAAATCATTATAAACGAAATATGTGAAGAAGTTCTGTCTATACTTATCGATAAATATAATCTTTTTCATAAAGATTTAGAAACACCTTTATATAACAAAATAAAACATTACTTACTTAATCTTCTAAAGAACTTCAAAAAAAATGCTTTTGTAGATCGATTTGATTTAAATGAAATTCCTACTTTAATGTTGACCTCAAGGCTTTTTGAATTTGAAAGACTAGATTATTTACAAAAAAAGGCGCTATTTCACCTTGAAAAGGCATACGATGCATCAACACCTTTTAAACATCGGGTAAATTTAGAAGAGGTTAAATATTACATCCAGAAAGCAATCGAATTTGATAATAGCAATTCGTATAATTATGCTCTAAAAGCACAATACTTTCATTTGAGAGGATGGTATGAAAATGCATTAGAAGCTATAAGTAAAGCTATCAAAATCAACCCCCTAGAAGCGGATTATTACTCAGATTTAGAAGGTATTTTACTTTCAACTAGTCAATATGAAGAAGCATTAGAAGCGATAAGAAAGGCGATCGAATTAGATCCCAAAGTAGCAAATTATTATTCAGATTTAGCAAGTGTCTTAAGTTTTTTAAAACAATATGAAGATGCTATTGGAGCAATAAATATGGCTATAAAAATAGATCCTCAAAATATTAAGTATTATATACAAAAATCCCAGTATTTAGCATACTATTTATACAAATATAAAAATGCCTTAAAAGTTATAGAAGCTGCTTTTAAACTCAACCCGGATAAATTATCCTTATTTGACCTTTATGAAGGCCAGGCTGGAATCCTGCTTAGCATGAAGAATCGTGAAGAGGCTATCAAAATAATTAGGAAAGCAAGGCTATTATGCCCCAATAAAGAGATTTATCCTAATTTACATTAAATATTTTTATATTTAAAATTTTTTCAAGTGTCTTCTCAATATCCACTAATGTATCCAATTTTCTTTCTGATTTTTCTTTTGAAAAAATTCTTTTAATGCTCTTGGCTATTTCAGGTTCTGTGGAGTAAAAATTGTAAATACTGGTAGGAATAAGCTCAAAATTCCAAGATTTTTGACTATTATTAAAGATATTATAGATTTTATCCATTAAATATTCAAGTTTAATTTGAAAATCAGGATCATCTACTATGTCAGAATCTACTTTATTTAACAATACAACAATATAAGGTTTTTCATTTAAAAATGTGAGTATTCCAGTCAAATCTTTTAGATAATGAGCAGCTTCATTATATCTAATGTCATCTTGGGAATCAATAACAAAAATTAAAACATCTAACTGTACGAAAAATTTTTCAGGAGATTCTAAATATTCAACAATATTATCCTTTTGACCACCTAAGTCCCATAAAATTAAATTCAACCATTTTGATTGATATTCTTCAATATTTGCCCCTATTATAGGTTCTATATTAATTATTTCATTGTAATTATAATCATGTATCAATCTATTAATTAAAGATGTTTTACCAGCAAAATCAAGACCAACCATAACAACTTTCATTTTTGGTTTATTCAAATAGATATTTCTTTTATTCCATGCATTAGCAATTAAAGTTGCTGCTATGATCGTATTATTTAATATCGTTTTTTCTATAAATGATTGATTTATTAACTTTTCATAATCAGATTGCTCTAAATTACAAAGATCTCGAAAACTTGTTATGTTACATTTCTGGAATTTCTGTAAATCTTCTTTTTTAATATTCTTTATTTTTTTTAATTCAAGATCTAAAATAACCTTTAAACTAGATGGATAATAATCAATATCTAAAAAACGATCGCAGAAATACTTGATAATTGTATTTGCTGATTCAGACATAAATTATTAATATTCTTCACTTTTATAAATTTGTTCATAAATCATATTTTTTGTATATTTGATACAATCACCTTACAAAAAAGTTAAAATTAAATACAAATTCTTTTCTAATTTATTTAAAGATTATTTTACGTTGTATGAATTTCTGACAAAAATTTAAATTCTACTACAAAGATTAATTAATATTTTAAGCTCGGGGAGAATAAAACCTAAAAGGAATTATGCAAAATAATCAAGTGAAGAATAATCCAAATGATAAAAATCTTGAAATTTATTCTCCTTTTAAACAAGCTTTTGAAAAATATCCTTTTATTATAATCATCGGAAAATATGATCATACATTAGGACCAAGAGTATTATTTTCTCCTATACCTCTTAGAAATGAAGAATTTGTAAGAAATCTTCTAAGAGATGCATTAAATACTATAAATCAATTTGTAATGTTGGACTTTAATCTATTTTATGCGCAAATCTATAAGATCGAAATAGAGGATTTATCTGCAAGAGGGGGAAAACAATTATATGCTATAATACTTCTTCGAGATGCTGAATATCCTATAATACCAATACTTCATTTCAAAAGAATTGGAATGATATTTCATAAAATTGAACGTAAAAAAATTTTATCAGATGATAAGAAGGCATTTGAGGAATTTTTTAAAAAAGTAAATGAAATTTATATGAAAAAAGATGAGATCCTACCTTTAGAATCCATAAATATGCAGATTCGGAGTGGTATTAACACAATTCAGGGATTTGGGGAACTGTTAATAGATCAAAATATAAATGGAAAGATTTCAAGACATAAGATTATTAAATATGTTGAAATGATGTTAGATTCTTGTAATGATATCATGGAGGCTCTTGAAAAACAATTTCCCCAACATCATAATGAATAATTTTTCATGAAATAGAAGCATTTTGTATTAAAAACGTAAAAGATAGAATTAATTAAGGCAAAAATGTGAATAAGATTTATAGTGAAGAAGATTTCTCTATAGAAAATAAAAATGCAATACAGAACGCAAAAAAGATGGCTGAAAATTGGTCAGATTTAGAAACTTTAATCTCAACAATATCTTCTAGGTTTCTTGGAGATATTGAAATTGATGACACTATAAATGCTACGCTGCGTGATATTGGAATTTTAAATGGAACAAGTCGAGCAATTTTATATATTTTTAATCATAATGAAGTTAATTTAAATCATACATACGAATGGTGTGCAGAAGGAATTAATCCGCTATTTCAATACTTTAGTAATTCATGGTTTTTTAATTTACCTTGGTGGAGTGAACAACTTAGAAAGGGAGAAATAATTAATATTTCTGATATTTCAAATTTAATAGATGAAGCTAAAGCTACAAAAAACCTATTAAGACTTAATAATATCCACTCTTTATTAGTATTTCCACTGTATATTAAGAGAGATTTAGCAGGATTTATAGCGTATGCAAATGATTCAATACAAAAAGAATGGAAAGAGAAAGATCTGTCACTTTTACGCATATCTTCACAAATCATTGGAAATGGTTTAGAACGTAAAATTACTGAAGTAATGTTAAAAGAATCAGAAGAGAAACACCGACGTATAATAGAAAATATTAATGATCTAATTATAATTCTTAATTTGAAATTAAAAATTGAATATTTTAATGAAAAAACAGCATTCAGATTGCTAGGATACCAAAAGAAGGAGATATTGGGAAAATCATGGTTAGATTTTACTCATCCAGATGATACAGAACGAGCGTCATACACATTAAAATACGCGTTAGAAAAAGGAGAGACCGTTATAGAATTACGATTTAGACATAAAGAGAGACATTGGCTATGGTATGAATGCAGTTTTAAAACATTTAAAGATAAAGAGGGGAAAGTAAGAATTCTAGTCATTTCAAGAGATATAACTGATCGAATATTGGTTGAAAAAAGATATAAAAATTTATTTGATAACTCACCTAATGCTATATTATTAATTAATTTCAATGGAATTATTATTGATGCTAATACTACTACAGAGAGAGTATTTGGTTATGAAAAAGATTATTTTATTCAAAAATCTATAGATGATCTTATAACCTTTTTTCCTTTTGAAGTTAAGCTTTTCTTTAAAGAAATATTTCACGCTTCTTTTGTAAAAGATTTTCCAAAACCTATTGAAATTAAATTAGAAAAACAAGATGGAGATTTTATCTGGGCTGAAATTCAAGCTTCACTTATTAAACAGAGGCAAAAAACTTTAATTCAACTAATTTTTGAAGATATTACTGAAAAAAAACATATATTTTTAACTTAATCTTTATTTTTTTTATTTTACGTCCTAATCTGCTATAGATGGCGACAGAATCAACGAAAAGTTGAAATACAAGAAAGATACATTATATTATCATGAGTGTATCAAAAAATAGTTCTTTTGCG
>SDBU01009163.1_pt1 | contig 11141 bp, 16 predicted proteins | sample 2277071 | NCBI WGS metagenome assembly SDBU01 (sample SAMN10397929, study PRJNA504765) | marine sediment metagenome | isolation source: marine sediment core GS08_GC12, 126 cmbsf | place: Arctic Ocean: Gakkel Ridge, Loki's castle | collected 2008 | reverse complement strand
GGCCCAATGCCTTTTCCATCAGATCGAAATGATGGTCCTTGGAAAAAACCGCGGCATCATTGACCATGGCAGTAACCGCAATGATCAGATCCGGAATACCAACGCCATTCACCCCTCTGCTTTTCAATTTGCGTTGGGCATTTATTACTTCATCCCACATACCGGCAGGATCCGAAAGTAACGGCAGGGCATCAAAGTAGTCCATCAACTGGTTGAATTCTTTCTTTGTTCTTGCACCCGGGATTATCTCTGCTCTTACCAGACCGGTTGTGCAGACCAAATCCTCCTGCAGGAGGGCATCCACTACCGCACCATAGGGTGATGATTCGTCCTGAAAGAAATCAATCCAGGCCGAGGTGTCCACCAACACCTTATCGCTCATGACGTGCCTTTTCCCAGTCGTCTGAGAATTGAAGCTTTCCTGTTTGCCTAATCAAACGTTCAACCTTCTGCCGCCTCACTAAGTCTTTGAGGGCACGCGTGACGGCCTCGGTCTTGGTACGCACACCAGTCAACTTAACAGCCTCATCAAGTAATTCTTCAGATATGTTCAAAGTGGTCTTCATGTTCCGTCCTTTTCTATTGGTTTGATATGTATCAAATCATGAAATGCGTATGTCTGTCAAGCAACATTTGGGTGACGTCGTTTGTAATTTGAGAAGCATCCGCCAAACCATTGTCCACTATCATACTCCCAAACCCATACAAGATGCCCCTCAAATCCATTTTTACCCATTTCCGCCCAAGGCAGTTTTGGGTAAATTTGGGGAATGTTGATTGTGGTTTGATGGTTCGGCTCAGTTGGCGGTACTTTTGACGAGATCGAGGGCGGTTGTGTCGGGTTTGAAGGTGAATTGTTGGCTGGGGACTTGAGCTGTCAAATGGGAGAACATTTCCAGGGTGAAAGCCATGCCCTGGGGATCCCAATGTGGAGGAAAGGAAGATTTCACGAGTTGGGTTACCGGATCGATCCCTTTGATCTCCTTGATTGCATTCTCTTGGCCGTGCCTTAAGAAAAAAATTCTTTCCAATCTCACACTTCTAGCAGATGAATATTTGGCCTCACCGTGCCAGGGCGTGCCGTGCATCCAAAATCCACGCCCCTTTTTCCGGACAATTATTCTGTCATCACTCAACACATCCACACTGGTTTCTTGCTCCCACATTTTCGCCAGCGTGCTCTTCCCAGCCCCGGATTCGCCCACAAAAAGGAGCCCCCTGCCGTTTCTTTCAATACCGCAGGCGTGAAGGATTACCCCCCTGCCCCTTGCCAGGTAGTTTATCATCAGGAGTTGCATGGTGGGACCGTAAAACGGGTCATTAAAAGGGCCAGATTCGTCGGCAAAGTAAAGGTCGGCCTTTTCAAAATCCTTTGGCACGACAAGAAATCTCTTGAGGCCAGAAAGCTCCTCAAAGATCTTTATGATGGACGTTCCGTTTCGACGGTAAAGAGTCCAGATCGGCGGGCAATCAAAAACCTGTTCTCCAATCAGATGACTGGGGGAGCCATGGTGCAACCGCAGACTAATATCCGTTTTCCCGGGACCGACAAAAGGGCGATAGGCTGGCACGACGTCCAAATCGCCTTCTTGACCATCGCCTTCAACGCAAATACATACATCACCGATCCGGATTTTAGTTTTCTTTGACATCTGCTGTTTGAAATGTTGGGAACGGCAACGGCAACCTCAACATCATGTTTTAAAATGGAAATTGCCACATTCCTAAATCCCCCCTACCCCCTTTTCCAAAGGGGGGGGAAATGCAGAGTCCCCCTTTATTAAAGGGGGATTTAGGGGGATTTTGGTGTTCTCAAAAAGATGCGGCTTTGAGGCGTAAGCAACAGGCTTAAGGCATAGGGCCGAGGGCACAAGGCTCAAAAACCTAACTCTAATTTCCCTAAACCGTGCGCCCTGCGCCACATTCGTACGCCGCAAGGACGAAAGATGAAGCGCAATCCGCCTGAGGCGGACAGATGGACTTTTTGCGAAGCCGTCAGACTCAGACAATCAAGATCCGTCGTCTCTGCAGGCTGGCAGTGTCAGACAATGAAACACGCCTCCTGGCCTGCCGCCACCAGCTGTGCCTGATGCCTTGCAGACCCCTAAGACGGCTGTCTTGGGGTCCAGCTTGATTCTCGTTACCTCAGGTTTTTCGTACTTTTTCTTTACCTTCTTCTCCATGGCTCTGCCTCCATTAATTCCTCGTCTCGAGTCGCGCAGTGGTGGTCACAACATTGAGCCCTGCCCTCACCTTGGGCAAAAACCGCCAGGCATAAGCCTCAGGGATGAGTGTTTTTCACCTTGCGCCCTACGCCCTAAGCCCTACCCCGGCTACACCCAAGTTTATTCTTCACCCAACTATCCTCCATGCCTTTCAATTCCAAACGCTTCTGCCCGCAAATGGGCCACCTGACACAAATATTCAACAGGAGTCTCCTGATCCCCGGTCTCAAGCTGTGACCATCCCGGACACTGGTCGCAAATAGGGTTCAAGCCACAATCTTTACACTTGTTTTTCTTTTTCGCTTTTTGCTCCCTGATTCGAGGCAAGAAGCTACGCCATCCCTCCTTGAAACTACCCGTCCTTAGATCATAACTGGGATTCCTGGTCATAATGCAGGCCATCAGCCCGCCGTAAGGATCAATGTTGAAGCTGTTCATCCCGGCACCACAATGGAAGAGCAGCTCAGGATCCAGCCTCATTCCAGAGGCTCTCTCATAGAGGCTGACATATTCCGGCGCTCTTCTCGGATCGGTCAGGTCCAGTTCCACAACTTCACTGGGGGGAATTCTCAGTCTCGCCACGTTATTGTGCCTGTCTATGCGCTCATTCATGATGGCGTCGAAGCGAAATTCAAGACCCATATCCTTCGCAAATTTTTTCATGCCCACGAATTCATGCTTGTTCAATGTGATGACAACGGTTTTCAGCTTGACAGGAAGCTTCCGCTCCACAAGGAGATTGATTCCGTTCATGCATTTTTCAAAGGAGCCTACAGCTCGTGTCACCCTCTCGTAGGTCCTCTCAGTGATGCCATACAGCGTGACTTCTATTGAAAGGGGTGGGAATTCCTGCAAAATATCTGCAACAGATGGACTGATAAGGGTCCCGTTGGTAAACAGTGTAACGAGAAAGCCCTTCTTTTTGGCATACAGGTAGATGTATATCCAATCCTCCCTGAGAAGGGGTTCTCCCCCTGTCATGAGAAGCCACAGACAGCCCTCTTCTGCAAGTTGATCAAGGATGCGGCAGATCTCACTGTAAGTCAGTTCCTTTTCTATTTCCTTGTTGTCGTCCTCTGGCTTGTTGACGAAACACTGGACACAACGGTTATTGCAGCGATAGGTAAGGTCCAAATTACCTGAGAACGGGGTCCTCTGTTGCCCTTCATTCTTTATCACCCGTTGAACATAATCCTGAAGGGTGGTCTCAGCCATGCATGAGTTATTGAAGGGACGATTTTTGACTTCTGGCTGTTTCATGGATATATCACACTAAACTTGAACGATTGCCTCAATCTCCCTCAAATGACCCACAAACTCACCCAAATCCTTCTCTGTTTCTTCGCAAGACACCTCAAATTGGTCCAACAACATATTTCTGATGTCGAGCAGTCGATTTTGTCCGTCGAGATGTTCCCACACAAAGGCCCCCACCTCATTCAGATTGTATATGGATCCCATGTCCCCCACGTTGTCCTTAATAGGAACCAGGATCGTTTCATCATTTATCTTCCGAAATACGAAATCCTCATTCCTTTTATACTGCTTTTCCAGGTCTTCCATGGGTTGTCCTCTGCTCTGAGTTTGGGAAGGTAAGCTGCAAAAAATGGGCCAGGGATTTCGCTGAGTACTGGAAACACTCAGCACCCCTTAGCACACCGTTCAAGCACCACATTGGGCATCGGTCCCAACAACCCGGATGGACACTATCCATAGAAAACAAGCCTCAGAACAACCCGTACAGCATCATCGTGCAAAGCAAGAGCCCTAAGGCTCGGGCAAAGTTTGGATTCGGCTCTGAGGAGTAAGATTTGCAGTAAAAGCGTATCTGCGTTTCTGGAGGACATGGTGGTGGGTTCCCCAGAGCCGAAACTTTTCAACCTCATTCATGATAGTCTCACAAAAAGTCAGACTCTTTTGCCATGGAACAAAGGCACATAACAAAGACCCCGATAAATACCCCTACGAAGCGTCCAGCAACAAAAGCTATCATTCCACACCCAGCCACTGGTCATTGCCATTTCTGGCAAAAGCGTAATTTCGGGGGACCATCTTGCCTGGGCTAAGCCTCTAACCTCGCTGCAGGTCCTTAAATTGACACCGCGCCAGGGAACCTACTAAGCTTTAAGTCCCCATAACAGCCTGTTTAGGCCTTGTCAAGCAATATATTGTGGCTATGTCAAAAAAAAACGCTATATCTAGTATGGATGCCAAAAATCACGGCCTCGCCGCCGAAGGCGTTCACATTAACTTTAGGCATTTTAGACACTTTAGCTCACTTTAGGCACTTTCCTTAGTTGGACTTTTTGCGAAGCCGTCACAAGTGCCTTGAGAATGTTCGGAACTGCCGGTGCAACAATTGCTATTTGGAAATCCGGGATGTATCGACGGGAGGAGCCGAACTTATGGCGCCAACAGCATTAATATCTGCTCCTGCCCACGCTTCTTTACTATAGGTGTGGCCTATATCTTCCAGCTTCACGTATGAGTACCGCGCTCCGGGAACCACACCCTTTCCGATAAATGCGTCTATGTCTACTCCTTTGGTTCCTTCGCCCACTATGCCCACGGGAATCCAGTCGGTCCCATTTTGGCTAATGAAAACAAATACTTCCTCTATTCCCCTTCCTGCTTCAAAAACCCATAAATCAGCGGCCTCATTGCCTGACGTAGTCAGGGAATTATTGGTAAACTTAAGAACCAAAGTGCCATAGTTGCCCAAGGATGCAGCTCTCTTATACATTCTCCCCCCTGAGCACTCTGGTGCCCCTAAAGCTTTTTCCGGATCATTGTACGGGGCCTCTAAATACGACCCCACTGAATAGCTCACCAACTCATCTGCAAAAGAAGCATTCCCATGAGGAAATTCAATGTAGCAGTATTCGGTAGCCTCCAAGGCCCCAACGGAACCGAAAACCAACAGCACCGCACACAAAACGACTGAAAACCTTTTCATCTGTCCGTATCCTCGTTTCCTCAGACAAGTCATGACGGGTGCAATCGACACAGGTGAAAACTACGCCCACATGTGTTCCCATGAGGAGTTCATCTGAAGTGCGAATCTGTCGCATGCAGAGCACATTCGTAACTCCTTGTATTTCTTCTCCATGTGAAGTTTCCTTATTCGTTGTAATGCTGGTCCACGCCATATCTGCATTATCGAACTGGTTTCAATATTTCCTATTTCTTCCGTGATATCATAATCCACGCAACACATGGAAGCTTTCCCATCATTACTTATTACTAGTTCCTTCCAGAGATTGATACATGGGAAATTAAACGTCTGTATTGAAGCACGTTTTCTATGATCACCTATGGATCTATTTTTCTGTGTGCCTCCCCAATTCCAGCAATTCACAGTCTTTGCTGCATCAGTTATTGCCGACCAGTGGTCCACAAAAAGTTTTGCCTCTGCGGCATTTTCTTCCATTTGTATCAAATAAGCACCTACCGAAGGTCTTTTCAGTCCCATGCTGTTGCGCCTGTAAATAAAGTTTTCCACATTATTCCTTACTTGATCATAAGATATATTCTTTCTAATGGCTTCATGTGTTTCCTTTGTGCAGCCATCAACACTAAGGTTGATTCCACGGATACTAGAGTTTAGAATAATTGTTGCCTTCTCATCTGTAAGTAGTGCACCATTCGTATTGAGACTAATGGGAAGATTAGGTATCACTCGTTTGGCATATTGTAATATCTCGTCGAGATGAGGATGCATCAAGGACTCACCCATCCAGAACAAATTGATGTGTCTGACCTTTGCCATCTTACATTCATCGATTACGTGTTTAGCTAGACTGAGCGGCATATGTCGGACTTTTCGTTTCATATATTTCCGAGAACACATAATACAGTCCGCATTACAGGCATTAGTAAGCTCAATTGACACCAAACGAGGCGACCTAAGTTCTTTTTGCATACGCTTTACAAGCCTAGCAATCTTTCTGACTGCGCTGGAATTGTCCAGAACAGAATATTTTATCTTCCTAAATGACACCATGTCAAAGAAACCTCCCTGAGGTTGTGGTAAGTCTTGTTGTGGGGTAAAGGGGTCGTCCTTTATTTTTCCAGTTTAATGATCGACAAGTTCATACCCGTTATCGTGTGCTATTTTTTTCTCCTCACCTTACAGATAAACCTACCCCTGACAATGAATCTATCCGTTGCCAAATTCTGCATGGATGACCCACCACGTTCCTTATGTAAAGATGCCCGGCTATCTGTAGCTCAAAACACGGGTTGCTCAATCATTGATAGCTGGCAGAGGGTACAATTGAACAACCGTCTGATTTTTTTAGCAGATTCGTATAGCAGATCACAAATCTTGTCAAGTTCTTGGCGGTAATTGGCAAGAACGGGTTGTTTCCTGGGTTGAATAACTAGATGAGGAGAGGGGCTAGGGGCAACAAGGAGCTTTTTACCCATTTCCGCCCAAGGCAGGTTTGGGTAAAACTGGGTGACATCGATTGTAGTTTGAGGAGCCCCCGCCGAACCATCCACACCGTTGTACTCGCAAACCCTTATAGGATGCCTCTCAAATCCATTTTTACCCATTTCTGCTCAAGGCGAATGTGGGTAAATTTGGGTGATGTTGATTGAGGTTTGGGGGGGCGTCTGCTGGAGGCGGATTTGAGGATGGGGATTTGAGGATGGGTTGACAGGGCAGTTATTCTGTGGTATGAATTAACTATTCGGATAAACGGAGGATGTGAATATGAAAGTTTCTGAGCGTGGTCAAATCACGATTCCCAAGGCAATTAGGGACAGATTTGGATTGCACAAAGACATTGAAGTGGAACTTGTTGCAGTAAGTGACGGCGTCTTGATTCAAAAACGCAGCCGAAGCAAGCATCCAGTTGATACAGTATATGGAATCCTCAATCGACCATCTGATACAGATAGCTACATCGAAAAGATCAGGGGACGATGATTTCCGCCATTGACACCAACATCTTGCTCGACGTTTTCCTGCCTGACAAGAAGTTTGCAAAGGGTTCGGCTAAGCTTCTCAAGTTGGCATATGACGAAGGCGCATTGATCATATGTGACATTGTGTATGCTGAACTTGTCCCCCAGTTTGAGCATAGGCACAAGTTGGACGACGCTCTTGCCACAATAAATGTGTCGTTCTCCTCTTTGGATGCTGATACTGCTTTTCTTGCGGGTGAAGCATGGGGCCGCTACAGAAGATCAGGTGGGAAAAGAAAGCGAATTATAACCGATTTCCTTATCGGTGCCCATGCCGCAATAAAGGCCGAACGTTTTCTGACCCGCGACCGGGGGTTTTATGAATCCTACTTCCCGGAACTGAAAATCCTGTCCACATAAAGGGGCGATCGCCTGGAAGGAGCGGTTCACTTGAGGAGCATCCCAGGCGGATTTGAGGAGCACTGCGCCCAAGGGGCTAAAATCAGGCGAGGAGCAAGAGGCAATACTATCCATTTTTGCCCAAAGATGATGCGGATAAAACCTCCCAAATCCTTATAGGTTGTGGCCCAAATCCATTTTTACCCATTTCTGCTCAAGGCGGATATGGGTAAATTTGGGTGATGGCTATTGTGGTTTGAGAAGTCTCCGCCGAACCATCCACCACCGTCGTACTCGCAAACCCTTATAGGATACCTCTCAAATCCATTCTTACCCATTTCCGCCCAAGGCAGTTTTGGGTAAAAATGAGATTTTTTACCCATTTCTGCTCAAGGCGGATGTGGGTAAATTCTGGTAATGTTAATTGAGGTTTGGGAAGCATCTGCTGAAGGCGGATTTGAGGAGAGGCCCCCTCAAGGGCGAGAGGCATGAGAGGCCAGGGGTTAGGTGCAAGAAGGGGTTCGACTGTGACGGAATGGAGTGAAGAGCTGATATCATACCACCTGGATATGACTTTATAATACCTCCGCTTCTGCTTGAGAATTTGCTGAAACGTTATTCTGCGCTCTGTTCCCCAACTTCGAGGTTCGTTAACTTCTACTAAGCTTCAAATCTTTAGAACGTCCCCTATATCTACTGGCGTTCCTCCTTTGTCCCAACAATTCACCTTAGTGAACAACGTCCCCTGTCTTGCACACAAGAGTCAAGAGCGGACTTGACCCCAAGTCTTATTTTATCCAGAAAACAACTTTTATCCTTCCTTTCTTAGTTTGATATTTGTCATTGAAATAAAATATTCTTCCAGTTCCTGTTTTAGATAAATCTGTTGAAGAATCTTCTGACATCATTATATAAAATATGATGTCGATAATTCATGATGTGCTCATATATGGAAAAGTGTTTCCAATTATTCCTTTAAGTTTTTCATTGTCCATAATACTGTCTATTTTATTAAATATGTTTTAGCAGTCGATAAAAACTATATTTCCAGTCATGTCAAAAGTGAAAGGTCATTTCATTTATCAAAAATGTATCAAATATCCAGTTTGAATCCTGACAGGTATTTGTTGAGCAGGGACTTGCTATCCTCGCCTATTTGCAGACAATCTTCGGAACCTTTAACACCTTCTGTCACCAGCAAGGCGAAAACCATGCATGTCGGAGAGCCACAATCTTGACAATTTGTTTTAGGCAGCAGTTTCAAAATTTCGAGTATTTTAGGCCTAGGCATTCCCTCATAGCATGGTTCAATATTATCTCGCGTCTCCCACGCGTAATTGATTTCCCGTATAAGCCATTCTACAATTCGTTTTGCTTCATTCTCGTCTTTAAGAGCGTTAATTGCGATTTTTTGTCCATGCACGGTTATTAATTTACCTTGAGTCCGAAAGGTCACAGAGGCCGGCTCTTTGATGTATTCAAAGCCACCTAAGACTGAATTCAAATAAGGTAGAGCAAGGCTGATATCCTGGTCAAGATACGCAAAACACTGCACACTCATAGCACTGGGCATGCATTTATTATTAAAAATATCCATTCGATAGTTATTCAATAACATGGTATCTCCGTTCTTCCTCAGCAAACCTGCGAGGCGCATTGCGGCATTTCTTCTTGCTGGTAGCCTCCAAATAATTGGGCATAGAAGCCATGGTTTTATAGAGATTGGGAACAAAGTCAGTTCCCAGTTGAGACTTGATTTCATCATAGATATCTTTAACTTTTCCGGTTGCTTCATCTTCAGAAATCAGTTTTATTGATGCCATTGAATACACTCCTGTTGAGTTTGTTAAGATTTTTATGAAACCACAAATATCCTTTCTGCTAACATTGTTATTAGATTGAAGCGGATTTTCCGTTCTTTAAAATCCTGGCATTCACTGCAATATTTCTCCTCATGAGTTATGGGGTCAAGTCTGCTCTTGACTCATGTTAGGATTATTAAAAGAGTCAAGAGCAGACTTGACCCCTTTCATTTTATATTTTGATGTACTCGACATTAGATTATCCAAACCTTTTCCGTGTATCATTTTTCCCTTATATATGCCCAACGTGCTCTTCAGCGGGCGCGGTTTTTTGCGCTCCGCTGGAAGAGATTGTTGGGTATTTTTTTCATGATATTTCAGACTCTTTCTTTTTCCAAAGATCATTTAGAGGTATATTTTTAATATTTTTTTTAGATATTCCTAAAATAAATTCCCCCGTCTCTACATAGATTTTATCGAAAGAATCATTTGACCAATAACCCTGTAGTCGCTTAAATAGTATGGGGCTTGATTTATCAATGTTGAGAGCAAAAGAATTAACGTTGTCATATATTGAGAGCCAATTCTCACAGTATTTTTCAAATCCTTCTGAGATCAACTTTTCAGATTTTTTCTTGATAGTATCGAAAATGGCCTTAGACCATTCAACTTCGATTTCGTCGCCTTCCCAACCTGGTCCAGTCAGTTTTTTCTCCGATGCAATGGATCGCAACTCTTGAAGTGATCTTTTAGGTGACCCCCATTTAAATAAGGAAGGATCAAGTATGGATTCATCCAATCCTGCTTCTGGGAGGACCCGTGCACGTGCATAATCTGATTGAATTGCCTCTGTGAACTCTATACCGATTCGCTTTTGGCCAAAAGATAGGCAGAAATCTGGTCTTTCACGCTTCATAAGCTTGATCGGAAATTCAAGATCTCGATATTTCGTAATTGTGGCAAGGAGACGACAAATTGACCACCGTTCACAATGTTCAGTAGTTCTGCCTTTTTCAATTGGGGGCACGGAAATGTCAATCGACGCAAGTTGCAGTAAAAGGTCTTCCTCTGTTTGGGCTAAAATGCTCAGCACTGTAATTCTCCGTCACTTATTCCCGAGCGATAGCTTATGATAGGTTCGACCCGACCCCCCAGCCCGAAAGCTGATGTTACAGGTAACGATGCCCGGGATCACACTGATCCCGAATCCATCGAATTTCATTCCGCAACAAAGTCTATACATTCGAGCAAGGGGTGAGCCCTTCACTCTGAAGACACGTTTCCGCAGACGAGATAAAATGAGATTTCTATATTTCATAAGAATACCTCCTTTATCGGCCTGGGGAATCGGGTCCGACTCGGGGGTCGAGTCCAACCTACCACCTTAGTTCTTTCCACACCCAACGCCATAATCACCAGCGTGCAGGGTTGGCTAGCGCGATGTATTAAAACCAGATAGTCAAGCAACGGTTGGATGTTCAAAAAAACCGTAGCCCCTGCACGTCTGGGTGCATTATTTTGTTGGGCCATGCGAACTGGCGATGCATACTAATTCTTTCAATTCGAAATTTGATAAAATGGGGTATGATAACCATTACAGAAAGACGTCGACAATTTGGATACCATCGCCACTTAATCGAGATATGACGGCGCTCGATAATACACAAACGAATCTATATCAACGGCAATCAACTACACTGCGCCGTCCAATGCTGGAGGTGGCCATTCTATTCTATTTGTCTTAGCTTATTTGCATATTACAACAACCTCGCCAAAGAATTCTCTTTGAAACTTTTGTTGTACT
>SDBU01009162.1_pt1 | contig 11142 bp, 7 predicted proteins | sample 2277071 | NCBI WGS metagenome assembly SDBU01 (sample SAMN10397929, study PRJNA504765) | marine sediment metagenome | isolation source: marine sediment core GS08_GC12, 126 cmbsf | place: Arctic Ocean: Gakkel Ridge, Loki's castle | collected 2008 | reverse complement strand
AGTGGTGAAGCCGTTCCTGTACTTCGCAACGTCCTGGACCTGGGTATTGGGGGTGCGCTTCGCCGATCGGGTTGGCAAAGGCATTCGGACGGCTCCGCGCGACGCGCTGATGGCCGACAGCATTGACGAAAACCGACGCGGGTTGGCCTTTGGCTTACACCGGGCTGGAGACACGGCGGGTGCCGCCATCGGCCTGTTGGTGGCGCTGGTCGCAGTGGTATTGCTGGTATTTTGGTTTCCTACGATGGACAGAGAGGACTGAATCGGCTGATGCGACTGGGAGCTCATATGTCGATCAGGGGTGGTGTTGATGCCGCTCTGGACCGGGGCGAAGAGATAGGCTGCGACACCATCCAAATCTTCACCAAGAACAACAACCAATGGCGAGCTTCGCCGTTGACAGACGACACAGTACAGCGTTATCGCCGACGACAGCGCGAGACCGGTATCGAGCCGGTAGTGGCGCACGCCGCGTACCTGCTCAACTTGGCCAGTCCCAAAGATGACCTGTGGCAGAAATCGGTTGACGCGTTGGTGGTCGAGCTGGAACGCTGTGATGTGCTGGCCATCCCCTATCTGGTCGTTCATCCCGGGTCACATACTGGTTCGGGTGAGGCTTCCGGCCTGTCTCGCATCGTCAATGGCCTCAACGGAACGCACGATTGCCTGCCGGACGCTCGCGCCAAGGTTGCTCTGGAGATCACGGCCGGTCAAGGGGATCATCTGGGCTATCGCTTTGAACACCTGGCCGAGATCATCAGCAGGGTGGAGGCCAGCGACCGGCTGGCTGTTTGTTTCGACACCTGTCACGCGCTGGCTGCTGGTTATGATTTCCGCAGTCCTGATGGCTGTGCCAGGGTGTTCCGAGAATTCGATGATGTTGTCGGCCTCAATCGTCTCGCAGTCTTCCATCTCAACGACTCTCGGTACGATGTGGGCAGTCGCCGCGATCGCCACGAGCACATCGGCGATGGGTTTGTGGGGCTGGCAGGATTCCGTAACATCCTGAATGACTCGCGTTTTGAAGAAATACCCATGTTGCTGGAGACGCCGAAATCGAAGGACATGCACGAAGACGCCGACAACATGTGCAGGCTGCGGGCCCTGATCGGGTAGCGGGTCGTGATCCCCGGTGTGACTTGACTAAGATGGGCAGTGACGTTAAGATCAGTTGTGCTCGGAGGGCATTGCTTCCGAGTAATGGAGATGGTTCACCAGGTGTAACGCAGAGAGGAAATACAGGCCAATGGCAAAACTACCTGAGGTCACTGATGGTACTTTTGACGCACAGGTTCTCAAATCCGACATCCCGGTCCTGGTCGACTTCTGGGCCGAGTGGTGCGGACCGTGCAAGATGGTCACTCCCTTCCTGGAGGAGATTGCCCAGGAGCACAAGGGAGAGTTGAGAGTTGTCGGTCTGGACGTGGACAGCAACAATCAGACCGCCTCTTCGTATGGTGTGCAGAGCATTCCTACCTTGCTCTTGTTCATGAACGGGCAAGAAGTGGAACGGCTGGTGGGTGCGGTGCCCAAGGACAAGCTGTTGTCGCAGATCTTGCCTCACCTCGTGGCCGAATAGCACAGCTGCACCGCGCAAGGTCATCTGGGTTCACTCATCGGAAGTACGAGTGAGCGAGTCGTCGCGTCGGTTTCGCGTTGATCGGCTGACTCGCTCATCGTCCATCTTGGAGGAAGTCGTGCCGATTACAATCGCAGTTGCTGGCAAGGGCGGTACTGGTAAGACGACGGTGTCTGCGCTAATCATCGATCACCTGGTCCGGCTGAAGGCCGGCACCATCTTGGCGATTGATGCCGACCCCAGCACCAACTTGAACATTGCCCTGGGGGTGGAAGTGGAACAGGCAATAGGCAGCGAACGTGAGGCATTGGTGGATGATATCAAGACAGGTCGGTACAACCTGGGCTTGGACAAGCAGCAGCACTTTGAGCTGATGGTTCACGAGTGCCTGGTGGAGGGCGACGTGTTTGATTTGCTGGCAATGGGCCGCCCTGAGGGACCCGGGTGCTACTGTGCGCCCAATCACATGCTGCGCCGCAGCATCGATGCCATAGCCGGCACCTATGATTTTGTGATCATAGACAACGAGGCAGGGCTGGAACACATCAGCCGGCGTACCACGCGCGACGTCGACCTGTTGCTGGCTGTCTCTGATCCCACGGTGAAGGGATTGATCGCTGCCCAACGCGTGTTTGATCTGGTGAAAGAGCTGGGCACCCGGATTGAAATGGCCCATTTGCTCATCAATCGAGTGCCTGTGGAGGACGGCGCGGAGCTACAGCTGCCGCCCGAACTGGAGGCCAGGGTTCAAGAATTGGGGCTGCCCCTGCTGGGCCTGCTTCCCGTAGATGCTGGGGTGGCCAGAATGGACGTTCTGGGTCAGCCGCTGGTGGACCTGCCGCTCGACGAGCCGGTGCGTCAGTATCTAGTATCGGCAGTCGGCAAGGTGTTGCCGGCGATCAAGCCGGCCTGACCCGGGTGCTGGCCATTGGCCCGAGGCAATGTCTCGGGGTGCCCTCAAGTCTGTGTCAACACGACGCCGCCGAGGACAAAGATAGCCCCAGCAGCGGTGACTGTGCCCAGGGGCTCTTGGAGCACCATGACTCCGAGATACGTGGATACCACTGGAGTGATGTAGATAAAGACCCCGGCCCGCGAGACAGGCATACGGTCGGCCGCATACCACCACAGCCAGGTGGCTGCGGCCCCGCAACCGAGCGCCAGGCCTATCAAGGCTCCCCAGACATCGGCTGACAACTGTAGGCTGCCGCCTTCCCACGCGGCAAATGGTGTGAGCGCCAGAGCGCCGAACAGTCCTCCCAATGCAGTCACTGTGAGCGGTCCGTAGGTGGCAACGACCCGTTTTCCCAGGATCAGGTACACTGCGCCGACTATCGTGGCTGTCAGAGCAAGCAGATTCCCTGCCAATCGGGCCTGAGCAGTCGAACCTGCTTCGGTCAGCCCTCCCAGGCTGACAAGCGTTACTCCTGCTATGGAAAACAGCAGCCCAAACAGGGCGCGTTGGGTGAATCGTTCACCCAAGAGCCAGACTGCCAGCACCGCGGTGAGGGCAGGAAACGCATTCATGATCAGGCCAACGTCAACACTGGTGGTGTAGACGAGGGCCAGATTCTGGAAGATGTAGTACAACCCCTGTCCCAGTATGCCCAGGCCGACGAAAACCGGCCACTCCTTGCGCAGGGCGAACTTTAAGGACTCCCGGTTCTCGGCCGAGAGGCTGGCCAGGGCCAGCAAGACCGCGCTGGCAATCCACCAGCGCAGGGCGGCCACGGCCATGGGCCCCAGCTCGGTCAGCGTGATCTTGGTGAGCAGGAAGCTGGCCCCCCACAGGATCGCCGCCAGGCCGGCGGCCAGATAGGCGAGGATCATTGCGGTTACTGGTCTTGACTGCCAGACGTATCTGCTGATTCGTCCAGTTTGAGTGAGATTACCCGTGACACCGAGTCGTCGCCCATCGAAATGCCGTAGATGGTGTTGGCAGCCTCGATGGTTCGGCGGTTGTGTGTAATGACGATGAACTGGATTTGTTGCGCCAGGTCTGTCAGCGCGTCCCGGAAACGGCTGACGTTGGCTTCATCAAGCATAGCGTCTACCTCGTCCAGGACGCAGTAAGGTGTGGGGCTGGTGCTGAGCAGGGAGAATATGAGGGCGGCGGCTGTCAGCGCGCGTTCACCGCCCGACAGCATGTTAAGGCTTTGGGAACGCTTGCCGGGCGGGCGGGCGATGATGTCGATGCCCGTCTCGGTGAGGTTATCAGGGTCGGTCAACACCAGTTGGGCGTCACCTCCGTTGAAGAGCTGCTTGAAGTAGGTCTTGAACTCTCTGGCGACGGCCTCAAACGTGACAGAGAAGCCCTGTTCCATCAGCTGATCCAGCTCTGTGATGATCTGGCGTAGATCGGTGGTTGCCTTCTCCAGGTCGGCCATCTGCTGGGTGAGGTATTCGTGGCGAGAATGCGTTTCTTCGTATTCCTCGGACGCGTGGAGGTTCACCGATCCCAACTGGCCGAGTTGTACCTTGATCTGCTGGATATCCTGTTCCAGATTCTCCGGCAGTTCCGTGACTGTGGGAAGCTGTGAGATGAGGGGATGCAGCGGCAAGAGGGGCTGGCCCACCTGGTCCTGGTTGAGATCCACATCCACCAATCCCAGGTCGGCCAGTATCTGTCGGTGTAGCATCGCCATTTCATCCTGGCAGCGGCTCATCTCCAGAGTTCGCTCGTTGTGCTCTGCCTCCAGTCGCTGAAGGGCCTGCCGCTGTTGATCCCCTTCGGTCTCGGCCTCAGCCTGACGTTGCTCCAGGGCGTCCAGCTCTGACTCGGCTGGCTCGATGAGGCTGGTCAAAGCAGTGATTAGTTCATAGAGTTCGGTGGAACGATGACGCTGATCATTCAGCCTGAGGAGAAGTTCTTCTTCCTCTCGTGACAGTTCCTCAGCCCGATGTTCCTTGGCGTGGACACGGGTCAGGATCTCTGAATGAGACTTCTGATGACCCTCCAGAACGGCCCGCCGGCTGTCACTACGGCCTTCGATGACCGCCAACTCGGTTCGGGCCTGGCTGAGGTTGGGCAGGAGGGATTCGGCCGCGAGGGCTGCCGCCTGAGATGCCAGTTCCTGAGCGTGCGTCTGGGCCCGGGTCTGTTCTGTCCCGAGTTGCTCGATCTCTGCCAGTAGTTGCTGCCGATTCTGGTCGAGTTCGGCGCGCTGGGTCTGTGTGCGATCCAGAAGCTCCTGTTGCCACTGAGCGGCCTGCTCGGCGCGTTCCACGTCGCGAGTCAGTGCTGCTTGTTCTCGTTCGGATGTCGTCTGGTTCTCTCGCAGCATCTGGTGACGGCGAGCCGTTTCATCCAACGCTGATTGGTGTTCCTCCTGGGCGCGCTTATTCTCGTCAATCTGTGCCTCAAGTGCCCGCAAGGCGGCTTCCTTTTTAGTGAGCGTGGAAGGAAGGGCTTGTAGTTCCCGCTGTCGGGCCAGCAGGCCGCCGCCCACTTTGCCGTGGCCAGTGCTGCCGCCACTGACGCTGCCCCCGGTGCGCACCAGGTCACCGGCGCGGGTGACAACCTGGAATCTGCCCTGAGCAGCCCGCAGAGCTTCGCGGGCAGCAGGAAGGTCCTCGGCGATCACTGTGCGGCCCAACAGCAGGCGGGCCACAGGGATCAGACGCTTTTCGCAGGTCACCAGGTCTGAGCCGATGCCCAACACCTTGCTGGTGGAGGGCAGCTTCAGGCGACTGGGTGGGCGAATGGTGTCCAGAGGAAGAAAGGTGGCTCGCCCCCCGTGCGTCTTCTTCAAATGGGCGATGGCGGCTTCTGCATTTACCCACGTTTCAACCACAATGTCCTGCATACGATTGCCCAAGGCTGTCTCGACGGCTGTCTCCAGGTCAGGCGGAACCTCCAACAGCTGGTTGACTGTGCCTACGATTCCGCTCAGCTGTGACAATTCCCTGGCAGCCTTGAGGACAGAGCGCGTTCCGTCGTGGTACCCCACCAGGTCTCGCTGCATTCTTGACAACAGGTCGTGTCGTGCGTTCAGGGCCTCCATCTGCTGGCGGTGGGTATTGACTCTGTCGCCAAGTTGGGTGGCCTCTTTTTCCAGTTCTTGTCGAGCGGACAGATATGCAACTCGTTCAGTTTCGGTTGCAGCCAGATCGGCTGTCACTTGCTGCAGGACTTGGTTCTTCTCGGCCAGATGCTCTGCGGCTGTTGCCTGGGCCTGGTGGTGAGCGGTCTTGGCATCGCGACACTCGGCGATTTCCTGTTCCAGCTGGTCCTGTCGCTCGACCAGTTGGGCCAGGCGTGCTCGATTCCCGGCGATGCTGTCAGCCAGTGTGCGGACTTGTTCCTCCACCTGAGCCTGCTTGTTCACAGCCGTAAGGCGTTCTTCTTGATGGGCCTCCAGTTGAGTGCTCAGCACTTCAACCCGGTGGCGAGCGGCTGCCAGCTCCGGCTCCAGTTGGGTGAGAAGTGCCTGGCTTTCATCCACAAGAGATTGGGCTGCCTGGAGATCGGTACGAAGGCTCTCGGCCTCGCCCAGCAGATCTTCGCGCTGGGCGGTCAGCAGTCGGGCGCGCTCTTCACCGACGGCCAGATCGCGTTGTATGGCTTCGGCTTCGTCGTGCAGGCTGCTTCCTTGCCGATGCCACTCACCCAGCTGCATTCGCAATTCACTTCGCCGGGCGCGCATCTCGATGATTTGGTGGTCTACGGATTTCAGTCGTCCGATCTGGGCATCAAGGGCTTGCTGGCTTTCGTTGTTGCGCTCACGAACTTGGCGTAGCTCCTTCTGTCCCTGGCTCCAGCGATAGCCGTACCAGGTGCGTAGAAGGCTCTCCAGATGGGAAGAGATGACACGGTGCTTCTCGGCCCGTTCTGCCTGTCGGCTCAGATAGCGCAGGCGTGGCTCGATCTCACTCACAATGTCGTGGAGGCGCAGCAAGTTGGTCTGGGTGGCATCCAGTTTGTTCAGGGCATCGGACCGCCTGCTGTTGTGTAGAGTGATTCCGGCAGCCTCTTCAAACAGAACCCGGCGTTCTTCCGCGCGCAGCGACAGAGCGGCATCCACCAGTCCCTGACCGACATGGGTGTAGGTGCGTTTGCTCAGGCCGCTGGCTGCCAGCAATTCGTTGATGTCTCTCAATCGCACGCGGCTGCCATTGAGCAGGTATTCGTTCTGTCCGTCCCGATAGGCTCGCCGGGTGATGGTCACCTCGGAGAAATCCACCGGCAGCCAGCCATCGCTGTTATCAAAGACCAACGTGACACGTGCCATCCCCAGACGGGCTCGACCGTCCGAGCCGGAGAAAATCATGTCCTCTGTCTTCTTGCCACGCAGGGTAGAGTAGCTTTGCTCGCCCAGCACCCAGCGCACCGCGTCGGACACGTTGCTCTTGCCGCTGCCGTTCGGCCCCACGATGGCGGTGATGCCCTCGTCGAATTGAAAGACCGTCTTGGTGGCGAAGGATTTATAGCCTTGTAGTTCGAGTGTTCTGAGCCGCATCACCAGTCCATATTCCTACCACATCCATTCGAGTTCTTTGTCGCCAATGCGAACGGTATCGCCGGGTTGGACGCCGGCCTGGCGCAAGGAATCCAGAAGGCCCATAGCTTCCATTTGCCGCTGAACCCGCTCGACAGCGTCGTGGTACTGCCACATAGTACGGGCGGCCAGCTGCTCCACTTGTTGTCCGCGCACCCGCCATGCATCTCCCTCCCGCTCAACGGTGAAGGTGGGAGTGTCTTCCAAACGGAAAACCGGAACCTCGGCAGCGATGGGTCTGGGTTGTGGCAGGTGGCGTACCATTTGACCCACCTGACGCATTAACACCCGCACCCCCTCGCCGGTTGCGGCCGAAATGGGATAGATGGGCAAGTCCTGCGACTGTATAGCTTCCTGAACGGATGGCCAGTGGTCACGTGCCTGAGGCAGATCCATCTTGTTGAATGCCACCACCTGCGGCCGGTCAGCCAGTCCTTTGTTGAAGAGACGCAGCTCTTCATTGATCCGGTTGAACCTGGACAATGGATTGTCGTCACTTCCGTCGAGCATGTGGATGAGCAGGCGTGTTCGCTCAATGTGGCGCAGGAACTGATGACCCAGCCCGGCACCGGCGTGGGCTCCCTCGATCAGGCCGGGCAGATCGGCCAGCACGAAATCGTATTCGGTGTCTATGACTACCACGCCCAGGTTGGGCTGCAGGGTGGTGAAGGGGTAGTCGGCGATCTTGGGCCGGGCGGCGCTCACGATGGAGAGCAGAGTGCTCTTCCCGGCGTTGGGCATACCGATCAATCCCACATCGGCCAGCAGCTTGACCTCTAGACTGAGCCATCTACCTTCGCCTGATAGGCCTCGCTCGGCCAGGCGGGGTGTCTGGCGTGTTGAGGAGGCAAAGCGCGCATTGCCTCGTCCCCCCTGCCCGCCGGGGGCAACGATGACGCGGCTCCCAGCTTCTGTCAGATCAGCCAGCACGCTGCCGGTCTTGGCGTCTCGAACCACCGTGCCGGGAGGTACCGGGATGATTATGTCTTCTCCGCGAGCTCCTGTCTGGTCCTTGCCCCGGCCGTGTGTTCCCCGGCCCGCCTTGAAGTGGGACTGGTTCTGGAAGTGGACCAGGGTATTGAGTTGAGGGTCAACTTCCAGGATAACACTGCCGCCGTCTCCACCGTCTCCGCCAGCTGGTCCTCCTCGGGGAACGTGTTTCTCTCTCCGAAAGGCGACAGCACCGTTGCCGCCCTTGCCTGCCTGGACGTGGATTCTTGCCTCATCAAAGAACATAGGTGTCCGATACCGCGTACCTGTGCGAGTGGGTTTTCGCCCTTGTTTGGGCGGACGGACCATTGTACCACACACCGTCCCCTTTGGGTAACGATGGTATCTGATTTGCAGGGCGCGGCAACTTCGTGTGTCACAGCAATGAGCGCGTGGATGAGCCAAAAAGGACGGGGGAGACCGTAGCCGACCAGACAAAACGTCAGAAGATCTGCGCCAAGGTTCAACAGAATGTCTACGACGAGGCGTTAGTTGTTTCTCTGTTCCTTCGCCATTTCTGAACCGGTTCGCCAGAGTCTGGTGACAGTGCCCAATCATAGCCTCGAATTGACTCCCTCCCCTTAATTGTGCTAGAGTTATGCCTCGTGGGAGGTGTCACGAATGCTAGACGAATTCGTGGTGTGGGCTGAGGTGGATCTGGATGCCATTGCCCACAACGTGGCGGCTGTCAAGCGACACGTAGGAGAGCATGTATTACTCATCGCAGTGGTGAAGGCCAATGCCTATGGGCATGGGATGGAACAGGCGGCACGGACGGCTTTGGACAATGGGGCCTCGTGGTTGGCGCTGAACCACATAAGCGCAGCGGTCAGGCTCCGGCGGGCGGGGATAGGTGCCCCCATACTCATAATGGGATATGTTCCCGTGGCCAGCGCCCCGACGGCGGTACAATACGATCTGACGCTGGTGGTGACGTCAATGGCGCTGGCCGAAGCCCTGTCTGCCCAGGCGTGCAAGGCAGGCAAGGTCCTGCCAGTTCACGTGAAGGTTGACACCGGAATGGGGCGCTTCGGCCTCGCTCCGGAGAACACAGTGGAGTTCATTCGTGCTCTGTGCCGGTTGCCTGGATTGTTCTTTGAAGGTTTCTACACCCACTTGGCGTGCGCGGACCAGGCCGACAAGCGCTACAGCTATCAGCAGTTTTCAGCCTACCGGCAGGTATTGGACGCGTTGGATACAGCGAATATCCAGGTCCCCGTCCGCCACGTGGCAAACAGCGCAGCCACACTGGCTATGCCAGATTTGCACCTGGACGCCGTGCGTGTAGGTATTGCTCTGTATGGGTTGCGTCCCTCACGCGAGGTAGAGCCGGTCATCCCGCTCCATCCGGCGTTGGCGCTGAAGAGCCGGGTGGGACAGGTGCGGGCTTTTCCTCCGGGACACAGCATCTCCTACGGTCAGACGTTCGTTACGGAGCGGCCTTCGCAGCTGGCCCTGATACCTTGTGGCTATGGCGACGGGTATTTGCGTCTGGCGTCAAACCGTGGCGTGGTGCTTGTCGACGGCCACAGGGCTCCCATCCGAGGACGGGTATGCATGGACCAGATGGTGGTGGAAGTGTCGGGGATTGAAGGGGTGGCGCCGGGCGACGAGGTGGTGCTCATTGGGCGTCAGGGAGATGATGAGGTGTCGGCAGATGAGGTGGCAGGCTGGGCCGAGACCATCAATTATGAGGTGGTGACCCACTTGTTGCCCCGCGTACCGCGTGTCTTCTTTCGCGGGGGGAATATCGTCTCAATTGCGGAATCTGAGTGATCGGACTCTCTTTGACCACGTGTTTCGACAGGGTATAATTGTGCTGGATGACGTGTCCTGACGGGAGGAGGCATAGATGTCCGTTTATGCGGGTAAGTTCTTGCGTGTCGATTTGACGCATAGCACCTGGCGGGAAGAGACGATCAGCGATGAACAGGTCAGAAGATGGCTGCTGGGCTCCGGCTTTGCGGCCAAACTCTATTACGACGAAATGGATGTAGCGTTAGATCCCCTGGATCCACGCAGCCCACTGCTCATCTTCAACGGTGTGCTGACTGGGACGTTTGCGCCGACCGGGTGCCGTAGCAGTTGGTGTGGGCGTTCACCGCTGACGGGCATCTGGAATGAGGCCAATCTGGGCAGCCACTGGGGGGCGGAGCTACGTTTTGCCGGCCTTGATGGACTGGTCGTCACTGGCCGGACAGAGAAGCCATCATATCTGTGGATCAACGGCCTCGACAATACGGTCGAGTTGCGTGATGCCTCGCATCTGTGGGGGATGGACTACTTCGAGGCGGCTGACGCGTTGCTGTCCGAGACGGATCGTCGGGCTCAGGTAGCCGGCATCGGGCCAGCAGGCGAGAACGTGGCGAAGATTGCGGGCATTATGGCCGGTCCGTCGTTCTACGTGCGGGCGGCGGCCCGTGGAGGCATGGGGGCCGTACTGGGGAGCAAACATCTCAAAGCCATAGTGGTGCGCGGCAACGAGCGGCCCCAGTATGCAAATCAAAAGGCCTTCCGCGACCTCATCAAGGAACAGAACACGACCATCAAGGAAAATGCCGTGGCTATGTTCAACTTCGGCACGGCCGGCGGCATCATGGCCACCGAGAAGTACGGCGACATGCCCATACATAACTGGACGTTGGGCAGCTGGGATGAGGCGGAGATGGTCGCCGGGCAGACCCTATACGGCAAATACCTGGTGAAGCACACACACTGTTATGCCTGTCCCATCGGTTGCGGCAAAGAGGTTGAGGTGGCCGAAGGCGAATACCAGTCGCCGCTGGGCGAAGGCGTAGAGTACGAAACCGTTGCCGGCTTCGCCGGTCTCACGTGCAACGCCAATATCGAGAGCGTGGTGTTGGCCAACTCTCTATGCAATCGGTATGGACTCGATACGATTTCCACCTCCGCGGTCATCGCCTTCGCAATGGAGGCCTTTGAGCGTGGCCTGATTGGTCCTGAGCACACTGGCGGCATTGACTTGCGTTTTGGCAACGCAGACGCAATCATCGGTATGATAGAGAAGATTGCCCATCGCCGTGACATCGGCGACACATTGGCTGAGGGTGTGCG
>SDBU01009161.1_pt1 | contig 11143 bp, 16 predicted proteins | sample 2277071 | NCBI WGS metagenome assembly SDBU01 (sample SAMN10397929, study PRJNA504765) | marine sediment metagenome | isolation source: marine sediment core GS08_GC12, 126 cmbsf | place: Arctic Ocean: Gakkel Ridge, Loki's castle | collected 2008 | reverse complement strand
TGAGTAGCCGAAGGCGTATCGAAACCAAGCGGGGCATATAAAGTCGCCGCTCTCTTGGTTTCGATACGCCTTCGGCTACTCAACCGGCGTTCGCTAACTAAAAAACTCGTATCAACAACACTATAAAGGGTGACTACCCGCGACGTCAACACGACAAAAATATAGGGGCGGTCCACTGACTCGCCCCTGTAATTGACTCTCAATATATGAGATTTATTCTACTAACTCGATAACCGCCATATGCGCGCCATCGCCAAAGCGCGTACCGAGTTTTGTTATCCGTGTATACCCGCCATTTCTCTCCGTATATCTTGGTCCTATATCATCAAAGAGCTTCTTCAATATCACTTTATCGCGAATAGTCCTTGCTGCCAAACGGCGAGCATGAAGATCACCGCGTTTAGCAAGCGTGATAAGTTTTTCAGCCGTTCGTCTTAGCTCTTTGCTTTTAGGCTCCGTAGTTTGGATTCTTTCGTGTTCGAAGAGGGCAATGGCCATATTAGCAAGCATAGCCTTCCTATGGGCGCTTGTTCGTCCTAGTTTTCTGCCCTTTTTCCTATGACGCATCTGTCGATTCCTCCGCTTCCGGTTCTTTCGCAGGTTCGTAGTCGTCCAACAACATCCCGAGAGAAAGACCCATTTCAGTCAGGATTGTCTTTATCTCGTTCAGGGACTTTCGCCCGAAGTTTCTGAATTTCAGCATCTCTGGCTCTGTCTTGGCGACCAACTCTCTGATGGTGATTATATTTGCCGCTTCCAGACAATTAGCGGAACGAACAGACAACTCCAGTTCGGCAACTGGCTTTGAAAGGTATGTCTTGCGCATCTCCATTTCCTCATCGATCTCTTCCTCTGGCTCGACGTAGGTTTCGTCAAAGTCTATGAACATACTCAGGTGCTCAGTGAGGAGTTTTGCGGCTTCAGCAATGGAGTCTTTTGCGGTAATAGTTCCATCTGTCCAGACTTCGATGAAGAGCCTGTCGTAGCCGATCATATCCTCTCTTATATCCTCTACCCGGAAGTTTGCCCTTCTTATGGGTGAGAAGATAGAATCAATAGGTATCACGCCTATCCCTAGCTCTTCATCCTTGTTAGTTTCAGCCGGCACATACCCTCTGCCACTATCAACATATATCTCCATGTTCAGCGCGCCGTTGGTGTCCAACGTCGCTATGTGCTGATCGGGATTCATTATTTCCACTCGATTATTAGGCTGGATATCTGCGGCAGTTACTTCTCCTGCGCCTTTGATATCCAGATATAAAGTCACCGGGCCATCATCATATAGCTTAAACCTGATATCCTTCAGATTCAGCACTATCTGCGTAACATCCTCCACTACGCCTGGCACAGTGTCAAATTCGTGTAGGACACCATCTATCTTAATTGCAGTTATAGCAGCGCCGTTAAGCGCGGATAGTAGAATTCTACGAAGTGAGTTTCCAAGTGTGATACCAAAGCCTCTCGATAGAGGTTCAGCAGTGAACTTTCCGTAGTTATAAGTTAGAGCTTCAGGATCAGCCGTTAGTCTTTTGGGCCTCTTAAGCTCTTTCGTATACATGTTTTCGACCTCCTACGCAGGTGGCTAAAGTAACTGAAGCTGAAAATTATTAAACTCTAGCCCATTCTAGCTCACTTTCAGCTTTATTAGCTCTAATCTAGTGCTCCTAACCCTATTTGGAATACAATTCTATTACTAACTGCTCCTCAATAGTTTCTGGTACTTGCTCTCTTGTGGGAAGAGCACTAATAGTTACCTGCATCTTATCTTGCTCCACATTCAACCATTCCGGGACGCCTCTTTGTTGAGCAGACCCAATGGCTACTTCGATCTTCTGAACGGTTCTGCTTCTCTCTTTTACCTGTATCACGTCGCCCGCCTTGAGTAAATATGAAGGGATATTTACCTTCGCGCCGTTGAGGGTAAAGTGATTGTGGAGAACCAACTGCCTGGCCTCAGGCCGAGATGACGCAAACCCGGAGCGATATACCATGTTATCAAATCTGCTTTCCAGTAGACGGAGCAAGTTCTCACCGGTAACGCCCTTCTGGCGCTCGGCCTCACGGAAGTATATTCTGAATTGCTTTTCCAAAACACCGTATATTCTGCGGATTTTCTGTTTTTCCCTTAACCGGATTCCATAGTCTTTCTGTTTTCCCCGCCTCTGACCATGTTGTCCCGGCGGGTAACCCCTGCGCTCGAAGGTACACTTAAAGTAGCATCTTTCACCTTTGAGAAAGAGCTTCTGTCCCTCTCTGCGACATAATTTACATACTGGGCCTGTATATCTAGCCATCCATGCCTCCTGAATAAATGAGCAGTGAACGGTGATCAGTAAACAGTGACGGGCAATCTGTTCACTGTTCACTGTTTTACACTCGTCTGCGCTTGGGGGGTCGGCAACCGTTATGCGGAATAGCGGTGACATCCTTGATAATGCTGACCTCCAGGCCTGCGGCAGTGAGCGCTCTGATCGCTGATTCTCGTCCTGGGCCGGGTCCCTTTACGCGTACTTCCACTCTTTTCATTCCATGTTCCATAGCCTGCCTGGCGCAGGACTGAGCGGTAAGCTGCGCCGCAAAGGGAGTCTGCTTACGGGACCCGGTAAAATTCATAGTACCCGCGCTTGCCCATGCTATGGTATTTCCATTAATGTCGGTGATAGTCACAATGGTATTGTTAAAAGTTGATTGAATATGAGCTATCCCCTGACTGATGTTCTTTTTTACTCTCCTTGCACGAGATCTTGTTTTACCCAATCTAGCTACTCCCTTTCAATAGGTCTATTAGTCCATTGTTCGGTTAGTTCACAAGCCTATAGACTTTATAACCTATAGACTAATAAAACCAAACCTCATCCGCTTTTGCGGGCTGCCTCTTTGGCTTTTCTTCCAACAGCGATAGTTCTCTTGGCTCTATAACCACCTCTTACCGTTCTGGCGTTTGTACGGGTGCGCTGACCACGCGTGGGAAGATTCCTGCGGTGCCTCAGACCTCGGTAGCTACCGATATCCATGAGACGTTTTATATCCATCTGAACTTCCCGCCGGAGATCACCCTCAACCTTGTAGTTGTTTTCCACCACTGTTCTAAGTCTATTAATCTCATCTTCAGTTAGAGCGTTCACTCTGGTAGCAGGATCAACGCCTGCCTCCTCAAGTATTCCGTGGGCCGTAGTCCTGCCTATTCCATATATGGATGTCAGGCCGGCCTCAATCCGTCTTTCACGCGGAAGCTCGATTCCAGCGATTCGAGCCATAGGGCACCTCCTTGTTTTTTGGTGATCAGTGATGAGTGATCAGTGACAAGTAAATTGCGATTTACTACCGATAATTGATTACTGATCACTATCTATCCCTGACGTTGTTTATGTCGAGGATTCTCACATATAACGCGAACAATACCTTTACGCTTGATTATCTTGCACTTTTCACATCTTCGTTTTACTGATGACTGTACTTTCATGACCATATTCCTCTGCGGTGGCTAATAATACACTCCACCTTATAGAAAAAACACGTCTGCGACGAATTGAAAACCACGCTTGGCCAGAAATCCCAGGCCCTACGCTGTCTTCGTCCAGCTACATTTCACTTTTTTCTGTACACGATCCTACCGCGTGTCAGATCGTAAGGCGAGAGCTGAACAGTAACCTCATCTCCTGGCAATATTTTTATGAAATTCATTTTCATTTTGCCAGACAGGTATGCCAGCGCCTTATGGCCATTTTCCAGTTCTACCCGGAACATAGCGTTAGGAAGCGGCTCAATAACTTTCGCCTCTACTTCTATTGCATCTCGTTTGGGCATAGCCCCTACTTTCTTCGATCGTAGAATGGCAGGAATAGCTCGTCATCCTACCAAACGTCCATTCCTGCGCGTCAGTTGAAGTAAAAAAATCAAGAACACGTTAGAATCTCAGGTCCATCGTCCAGAATAACAATTGTGTGCTCGAAATGAGCCGAAAGGCTACCATCCTGAGTCACTGCTGTCCAGTCATCGTCCAGTATATCTACCTCATAATCCCCAGAATTCACCATAGGCTCAATGGCCAGAACCATACCAGTTTTCAATCTCGGTCCGCGATTCGAAGAACCAAAGTTTGGTACCTGGGGCTTTTCCCACATATTTGCCCCGATGCCATGACCTACAAAATCTCGAACCACAGAGCATCCACGGCTCTCAACATAGGCTTGCACGGCATGAGAGATATCCCCAAGTCTATTCCCGGCAACTGCCTTCGAGATTCCCACTTCCAGAGCGCCCTTTGTGATCTCCAGAAGCTTCTTCGCTTCTTCGCTTATTTCTCCTACCGGGAAAGTAGCAGCTACGTCACCGTAATAGCCGTCAAAGGAAGCCATGACATCAACGCTTGCAATATCCCCGGCACGAAGACTGTGCCGGCCTGGAACGCCGTGTACAACTTCACTGTTGACAGAGACGCAAATGTCTCCGGGAAACCCTACTTGAGGTGGCGCGGGCTTGCCTCCGCGTTCCCTGATCAGTTGACCGGCCAATCGGTCTAGTTCTTCGGTGGTAACACCGGGTTTCACCTCGTTCCCCAAAGCCTGCAAGATCTCAAATACCATCTTGCCGCTGAATCGCAAACGCTCTATCTCAGCTTTGGACATCAGAGGAATCACGCTTTTTCCCTGAATTGGACTACCGATTTATTATTCACTCTCCTCAAACTAACTACGATAGAGAGCGGCAGATGGAGGCATATACCTCATCAATGGTATCATCACCAGGAACCGCCATCAGTTTCCCCGTCCCCTTGTAATAGTCCAGCAGAGGAGCGGTCTGCCTCTCGTAGACCTGAAGACGTTCCTTAATTGTTTCTTCCTTATCGTCTTCACGCTGATACAACTGACCGCCACATTCATCACATATTCCCGCTTTTTTGGTGGGCGAATACGTTACGTGATAAACCGTCTGGCAATCCCGACAGCTTCTTCTTCCCGACAGTCGCTCAATTACTATATCTGAAGAAGTGTCGATATTAACCACGGCATCCAGAGGTATATCCAGTCTGGCTATAAGCTCGTCCAACGCCTGGGCCTGTGGCACAGTGCGCGGAAACCCGTCGAGAACGAATCCCGCTCTGGCGTCAGGTTGCGCCAGTCGGTCCTCCATTATGCCAATAACCACTTCATCTGGGACCAGTTGCCCTTTATCCATATAGGACTTAGCCGCCAACCCCATCTCAGTTTCATCTTTGACAGCCTGGCGGAGAATCTCGCCAGTGGAAATATGTTGAGCGTTGTATTTCTCGGACAGCTTCTGAGCCTGCGTGCCCTTTCCTGCCCCGGGTCCACCAAGAAGTATCATTTTCATGGCTTGATCCTCGATGCTCGATACTGGATACTTGATACTGGATACTGGATACTGGATACTGGATACTGGATACTGGATACTGGATACTGGATACTGGATACTTGATACTGGATACTTGATACTCAATGCTTGCTCTGAATCCAGCATTGAGTATCAAGTATCGAGCATCCAGACTATCTGCGTCTTGCTCTCAGTTTGCCTTTTTTCAGAAAACCTTCGTAGTGACGCATTATCAGATGAGATTCGATCTGCTGCATCGTATCCAACCCCACGCCTACGACGATGAGCAGAGGAGTTCCGCCAAAACCAATGGGTATTCCCAGGTATTTGGCAAGAAGAGATGGTGTCAAGGCGATACCTGCAAGGAAAAACGCTCCTACCAGAGTGATCCTCGTCAGAGCGCGGTCTATATATTCAGCCGTAGATTTACCAGGCCTGATTCCCGGGATAAATCCACCGTATTTTTTCATGTTGTCAGCCAGATCCACCGGATTCGTTGTCACAGCCGTATAGAAATACGTGAAGAATATTATCAATGTAGCATACAGGACAAAATACATGGGTCTACCTGGACCGAAATATGCCACCATATCCTGTACCATGGCGCTAGGTATCATTCTAGCTAACGTTGAGGGAAAAGATATAACCGTTATGGCAAAGATTATAGGGATCACTCCCGCTTGATTTACCCTGAGTGGGAGGTGCGTCATCTGACCGCCGTATACCTTTCTACCCACTACCCGCTTGGCATATTGAACAGGTATCTTCCTTGTGCCAAGTGTTATATAAATGACACCCATAATGATGGCAACCACTACAGCCAGAAAGAGGAGTACCTGAACCAGATTAAGACTACCTTCGGTCGTAGAGAATAGGCTTCTGACCATATCAATGGCGCCATTAGGCACTCTAGCAACGATATTGGCAAAGATTATAAGCGAAATACCGTTCCCAATCCCTCGTTCAGAGATCTGTTCGCCGAGCCACATCACGAACGTCGTTCCAGCCATCAGTGTTATGACTGCGATAAACGTGAATGCGAGAGGGTGTATTCCCGCATGGACTATCTGAATATTTCCGCCCCCCAAAAAATTCGGATTCCGAAGAGCAACACTTATGGCAATCCCCTGAACTGCCGCCAGAACCACTGTCCCATAGCGAGTATACTGTGTGATCTTCTTCTGGCCAGAAGGACCCTCCTTTGCGAGCCGCTCCAGGTGGGGAACCACTACTACCAGAAGCTGTAATATGATGGACGCGCTGATGTAGGGCTGTATCCCCAGAGCAAAGATAGTCATCTGACTGAAGGCTCTACCAGCGAAAAGATCATACAGCCTTAGAATACCACCGCCGCCCTCTGGAGTCAATTTGTCGAAGAAAAGCTTCAACTGCTCATAATCAATCCCAGGCATAGTAATATGAGCGCCAAGCCTGAGCACAGCCAGCAATAGAAGAGTAAAAACTATTCGCTTTCTCAGATCGGGAATCTTAAAAGCATTTTGGAAAGCACTAAGCACCTACGCACCCCCTGATTGTAGGTCTATAATATAGGTCTATAAGTCCATAGGTCTATAAGTCTATGAGTCCTTTGACCTATTGACCTATTGACTTATTGACTTATTGACTTATTGACCTATCGACCTATCGACCTATCGACCTATTTCCTCAGCTTTTCCACCAGCGTCCTGAATCTTGCTCAGAGCAGATTTGGAGAACCGATGCGCCTTTACAGTCAGGCTCTTTTCAAGCTCACCATTTCCCAGGATTTTGACACCATCTTTCCACTTTTTGATAATCCCAACGCTCTTCAAGAGCTTGGGCGTTACTATGGCGCCGTCCTCGAACCCGTTCAGCTTGTCGAGGTTTACGATAGTATATTCTTTCCTGAATATATTGGTAAAACCGCGCTTGGGCATCCGCCGCTGAAGTGGCATCTGACCACCCTCAAACCAGGGGCGTGATTTTCCGCCGGAGCGCGCTAATTGACCTTTATGACCCTTACCAGATGTTTTGCCATGCCCTGAACCCTGGCCTTTTCCCAGGCGTTTTTTCGCACGGGTAGACCCTTTGGGTGGCCTCAATTCATTCAATCTCATGATGGCTTTCTCCAAGATCCGTTTCGGACGAGATAAAATCTGTAACGCCGTCCTATGTCCATCGACTCAACAATTCTTCCGGAGATTTATTCCGAAGGCTTGCTATATTCTGGACACTCCTCAGACGCGTCAAGCCCTCCAGTGTGGCATAGGCAACATTAAGCGCGTTATTATTACCCAACGACTTGCTCAATATGTTGCTTACACCGACGGCCTCAAGTATGGCTCTGACCGCCCCACCTGCAATGACGCCAGTACCGGGTAAGGCAGGCTTCAGCAGCACTTTGCTTGCGCCATAGCTTCCGATCACTTCGTGCGGTACGGTGGTACCAGCCAGCGGCACCCTTACAAGGCTCTTCTTTGCATCTTCTATAGCTTTACGAATGGCCTCTGGGACCTCGTTGGCCTTTCCAAATCCCAAACCAACAACACCGCGACCATCTCCCACAACCACCAGCGCGTTCCAACTGCGGCTACGCCCGCCTTTCCTCACGCGATCTACTGGTGTTATTCTTATGACTCTCTCTTCAAGTTCATCTCTTAGCTCATTAGGATCAATTCTTCTCAAGAATTCCCCCTTCTGGTGACTACACCAGTCAACAGTCATCAGCCGGTAGTGACTGGTCTCCAGTGACCAACGACTGTCTAAATCAAAACTCCAGCCCGGCTTCCCTGGCGGCGTCAGCTAATGCTTTCACTCTGCCGTGATAGAGATAACCACCTCTATCAAACACAACTTTTGTGATATTTTTCTCTGTGGCACGTTTGCCGATCTCGGCGCCCACCAGTTTTGCCGTCTCGATGTTATTACCGCCTGTAATCTTATCCCGAACATCAGTTGAGAGTGTCGAAGCTGATGCCAGTGTGATACTGTTCCGATCGTCGATTATCTGAACGTAGATATGCTTTAAGCTTTTGAACACACTCAACCTCGGACGTTCAGGAACGCCAAACACCTTCTTTTTGACCCGTCTGTGCCTTTTAAGACGGGCTGATTCTCTACTCAGCTTTGGACTCAATTTTCTACTCCGTTTCTTGGTACTTGATGCTTGATACTGGATGCTGGATGCTGGATACACAATTCTAATATCCAGCATCCAGCATCCAGCATCCAGTATCGAGTCCAGCATTACCCGGCAGCTTTTCCAGCTTTTCGCCTTATATGCTCTCCCAGATATTTTATTCCCTTACCTTTATATGGCTCGGGCTTCTGGAAATCTCTTATGTTAGCGGCTACCTGACCCACCTGCTGTCTGTCGATTCCACTGACAATGAGTGGGATCTCAGGCTGGTTCTGCACAGACTCAGGACGCTCAATGGTTATATCTATTCCATCTGGAACTTCGTATTCTATAGGATGAGAATGATTCAACTGAAGCGTTAGTTTGCTGCCCTGAACTTCAGCTTTGTATCCCAGACCAGCGATGCGAAGCGTTTTGCTAAATCCATCCGTCACACCTGTAACCATGTTGGCAACCAGTGCCCGTGTTAATCCATGCAAAGCTCGCATTCGCCTATGATCTGAGGAACGTGTTATTACAATTTGGCTGTCCACTAAGGTCACATCAATGCCGTCAGGGATTTCCTGAGAAAGCTTCCCCTTTGGCCCTTCAACTACCACTTCGCCATTATTGATGGACATTTTCACCCGTTCCGGCAAATCTACAGGTTTTTTCCCTATTCTGGACATTTCTGAATACCTCATAATGCAGTGATCAGTGACGAGTGATTAGTGATCAGTACAGATGACCCGTTACTCATCACTGATCACTCATTGCTGATCACTGATCTAACTACCAGATGTGGCAAAGGACCTCTCCACCAACACCTTCGCGATTGCACTGCGCTGCAGTTATAACGCCTTTGGAGGTGGAAATGATAGCAGTTCCCAGTCCGTTAAGCACTCTGGGCAAATTCGATTTATCTACATACACCCTGCGTCCTGGTTTGCTGATGCGCTTTATCCCGGATATAACTCTCTGCTTGTCCTTACTATACTTGAGATACAAACGCAGTTTTCCCTGATTCTCATCTTCCACATGCCCGTAGCTTTTGATATAGCCTTCCTCTTGCAGTATCCGGGCTATCTCTTCCTTCAAGTTAGATGCAGGAATATCTACCTGATCGTGCTGGGCTATATTGGCATTTCTGATTCTCGTTAGCATATCCGCTACTGGGTCGGTCATCGACATTTCAATGTGCCCCCACTTTGTATAGGTCAATAGTCAATAGGTCTATGAGTCAATAGGTCTGGGTCTATAAGTCCTTTGACTTATAGACTTATAAGATCTATAACCCTCAAGTTCTAAACCGTTCGCTTCATTACCAACTGGCTTTTTTCACGCCTGGTATCTTTCCAGCCCGAGCCAGCATCCTGAAACATATCCTGCACATATCAAACTTCCGCAGGTAGCCGCGAGGACGCCCACACAGCGGGCATCTGTTATATTTCCTCACTTTGAATTTCGGTTCTCTTTTAGCTTTTACTCTTAGAGCTGTTGTAGCCAAAGTATTATCCCTTCATCAATCTGCCCTGAATGGCATTCCCATAAGTCTCAGAAGCTCTCTGGATTCCTCATCCGACTTCGCAGAGGTGACAATGGTGATATTCATACCGCGAATCTCACTAACCTTGTCATACTCTATCTCTGGAAAGATGATCTGTTCCTCCAGACCCAGAGAATAGTTTCCATGTCCGTCAAAAGAGCTGGTGGAGACGCCACGAAAATCCCTGATTCTTGGCAATGAAGTGTTTACCAGTCGATTAAAGAATTCGTACATTCTATTATTGCGCAGGGTAACTCTACATCCTATAGCCATTCCTGTCCTGATCTTGAACGCAGCGACGGATTTCTTGGCTAACGTGATAGTAGCGTGTTGCCCGGCCACCAGCGATAATTCAGCTACAGCATTGTCCAGAAGCTTGGGATTCTGAATACCTGCGCCTACCCCCATATTCAGGCAAACTTTCTTCAGCCTGGGGATCTCCATTACGTTACTATATTTGAATCTTTCCAACAACGCTGGAGCGACTTCATCTCGGTAAAATTCAGTATATGCGCTACCCATTTTTCTATTCGACCTTTCTATCTGCCGCGCTTACTCGGATTCAACGACCTCCTGGCACTTCCTGCACACTCTAACTCTATAGCCCGTCTCCAGCTTTTTCAGATAAGTTCGGGCCTGGCGGTTACATCTTGGACAGATCAGCATTACATTTGAGGTATCTACTGGAGCTTCTCTTTCTATGATTCCCCCCTGCTGTCCCATACTGCCTCCACTTTTGGAGTGGTGTTTCATGAGATTAATGCGCTCAACCAATACAGTGTTAGCTCTGGGAAATACCGCCAGTACTTTGCCCGTTTTCCCTCTGTCTTTGCCACTGAGCACCACAACGCGGTCCTCTTTTTTTATATGAAGCTTTCTTGCGGCCAATTTATGCCTCCCTGGAATGCATAATGGCTAATCAGTCAGTTATTATGCATCACACTTAAGCCTAGATCACCTCGGGTGCGAGGGAGATAATTCTAGTGAAATCCTGTCTTAATTCTCTTGCCACAGGGCCAAAAATACGCGTTCCGCGAGGCTGATTCTGCTCGTCTATTATAACGGCAGCGTTTTTGTCAAATCTGGTATAAGAACCGTCCGGACGCCCGAACTCTTTGGCGGTACGGACGACAACAGCCCGCACAACCTCGCCTTTCTTTACC
>SDBU01009160.1_pt1 | contig 11143 bp, 18 predicted proteins | sample 2277071 | NCBI WGS metagenome assembly SDBU01 (sample SAMN10397929, study PRJNA504765) | marine sediment metagenome | isolation source: marine sediment core GS08_GC12, 126 cmbsf | place: Arctic Ocean: Gakkel Ridge, Loki's castle | collected 2008 | reverse complement strand
CTAGCACAATCCTCACTCCAAGACACTGTTAAGATGACTCGCAAACTTGATGACAAACTAAAGTTCAGGAGAATATTCTTAGATAGCTCAGGGATTGGTGAAGGCTATCTTGACATTATGAAAGAGAAATGGGGTAGAAGAATCGTTGGGCTAAACAACGCATCCAAGTCAATCGACAAGCAGAAGAAGATATTGAAGGAAGACTTATACTCAAATTGTTTGAAGATGATGGAGCAAGGAACACTCAATTTAATTGAGTGCCAAAACATGAGGCGCAGTCTCAAGTCCATCCGTATGAAGGATGGAAAGTTTGGTGGCTCATACTCACATCTCGCTGAAGCTCTTGTTCGAATGTGTTGGTGCGTGAAACACAAAGGTTTAAATCTTAGAGTCGTTTAGTTAGATTGCTATTCCCCATTTAGCAAACCTTCCCCGAGTTGTGCTTCTCGGGGTTTATACTCATGGTATACGCAGCAAACATCGTGACGGTTGCAGAGATGCAACTTATGGCAGGAGCAGGAGTTGGAGCTTCAGACGTAGATGCAAACCACATAATCCTCCAAGACCATGCGGAGGCTTATCTTTCTAATCTCTTGAAAACAAATCTCTCGGGAACTGGGTTCACAGACTTGGACGTAACAACCAGACAGCTAATCTCTGAATGGGCTGCTAGATATGCTGGGATGACAATGATTCAAAACGACATGAAAGCAACATACACCACAAGAGTCGAGGCTGAAGATATGATTAATATTCATGTCTTTAGAATGGATAAGATTGAGAAGTTATTATTATTGAATGGAGTGAAACCTTTCTTGAAAACATAATGGCTCTCAACCTACCAAGAATCAAAAAAATTGTGGGGCTTGGAAATAAAGAAGATCCAATTACAATTGAAGAAACGGAAGAATTCATTACAATTCCTGCAGAAAATTTCACAGCAGAAAACCCTAATTCTGACGATGTAACAAGAGGAGTTGCTGGGGGAAGAATACAAGCTCAAGCAGATGGGATAAGATTCTTTGCACCGGTAAATTTGCCAAGCGGATCAACAATAATAGAAGTTATCGTTTACGGAAATGCAGCAGCAACCGCAGAAATCTGGGGGCTTTACAGAGCAAATCATACGGGAGGAGCTAATGAAAAAGCAGCCGAAAACATTGGAACAGCCGACACTTCTATCACAGACCCAATAGTAAACAATGAAGATAACATCTACTACATCCTAACCTCAAGCCTAGACACCAATGACACGATCTACGGAGCAAGAATAAAATACCTAAAAGGAATATTATCAGAATCAACCGAGTCAGGTGGATTTAAAGCTTTATAACTTAGAAACAAATAAATACTAGCTTCTGCACGATTATACATGGCTTTTGGAGATATTACAAGTGCGGCAGTAACAGAAATGCAGAACTGGGACTTCACTAATTCTTTAGCTACGCCGGAATTTAAAACTCAAGAGCTAGTCACAATAGAGCAGGTCGAAGGCGATGTTGTTACTTGGATTCCGGAATGGAGAAAATGGAATGGGTACTATCGAACTCTCCCTGAAGTAAAAAGTAAAATAGATACGAACGTTCTCTGGGCAACTGGCCTGGGATGGGAGAGTGAGAAGCACAAGAAGATTCTAGAAAAGATTAACGGGAATGGGAAAGATAATATTGATACGATAATTATGAATATGCAAACAGAATACGAGGTTTGTGGAGATGGATTTTCAGAAATTTTGAGAGATAAACAAGGCAGGCTCGTAAACCTCAAGCCTCTCAACCCTGGAGAGATTAGAATTGTTGCAACCAAGCTGGGAATGATTATGAGATATGAGCAAATTAGCAACGCTGAAGCGCAGGGCCGAACGCTAAAGGTTATAGAATCATGGCTTCCAGATAAAATATTTCATCTCTCTTGGAACAGAGTAGCTAATGAGATCCATGGAATAGGCAAAATAGAAAAGCTAGCCACCCTACTTAAAAAAATTCAACAAGCCAAAGACATCACTGCAGTAATCCACAGACGTCACATGACTCCTGTTAAAATTTGGGAAGTTGACACCGACGATGAAGCAGAGATGGCAACGTTTAAAGGAAAGGTTGATGGGTTATACAAAAACGTAGAAAACATTGTTGTACCAAAAGGATCTGCAGCTGCGACAATCCTCCAAATGCAGAAGGGAACAATAGAAGAGAGTGTAACGTGGCTCAATTATCTTAACGGAGAATTAACACAAGGCTTCGGTGTTCCTGAAGTAACTCAAGGAAGTGATAGGGGCGGAGGCTCAGAAGCAAAGTCAAAGATTATCCACCTGAACTATCAACCAAGAGCACAGCTTCACAGGATGTTTGTTGAGAAACAGATGAAAGCTCAACTAGGAATAGATATTAAATTCGATGAGCCACCGTCAATAGACCCAGCTCTTCTGACTGACGCCAGGAAGAACACTGGCGACGACCCTACTAATAACAAACTAACGGAGGACAAATGAACTACTCAGAAAGAATCACAATCATCGAGACAAAAGTCAAGCTCATAGAGAAACTAATCTATGGACTAGGCGTTTTGGTTTTGGCACAGATGGGAATCCAAATTGCATAAAGATTTAAATAGTCTTAGTATGTTAGTAAGTGATGGGAGAAAAAGAAGATAAGGCCGAAGCGGAAAAGAAAGCAGCTGAAGAAAAAGCAGCTGCCGAGAAGAGAGCGGAGGAGGAAGCTAAAAAGAAGGCTGAGGAATCAGCCAAATCTAATTCTATAATCGATGAACATAAAGCAGAGAGAGAAAAAATGGATAAAACACTCGAAGCTATTAAGAAAGAAAATGATAGAACTGAAAAACTTCAGGGAGAAGCTATCCTTGCCGGAAAGGGAGAGATCCAGAAAGAGCAAAGTGAGGATGACAAGTGGGCGGCTGATGCTAAGGAGAGATACAAAGGGACTGGGATGGACCCAACGCCTGACGACACGGAGACGAAATACTCATGAAAGTCAAACTAGATAGAGAGGATTGGGAAGCTGCGAAAGAAGGAGCGATAAGTCTATTGAAGAATGCAATGGCTCAGGTTATAGTATACGAAGGGCAGCTTGCCGTCGCTGAGAGAGAGCTTGAGAAGTTCCCTGAAAAGAAGAAAGAACTACCAAAACTTCCAACTGGAACAGGCTGAGTTTCGTCCTGCAATCTCGCTGGTGCTCGAGACCACACGGGCGGACAAAACTCCGAAAGGTTTAAATATTCTGGTAACCGATTAACTCTATGGCTGTTGCAGTACAAATTGAAGCACCGAGAATAATTGTTAGGAGAACTGTTTCTAGTTCGGCTGCTATTCCGAAAGGCACAGTTATGAAGTTGACTGATGAGAACACTGTTGAGGCAAGTGCTGCCAATGATGATCCTTTTGGTGGAATTGCTGTTGAGGAAAAGGTCTCAACTGAAACTGATGTTTTGACAATTGGATGTGCTATGGATGGTGTCTTTGATATTGATTCGACGGCAGCTGCTATAACTGCTGGACAGATGGTTAATATTGGTGGAGCTAATGCTGTTCTTGTTGCAGATGAAGCTGCTTGGGTTTTAGGATCTGTTGTTGGAAAAGCAGAAGAGACAAGAGATACGGACAACCGAGTGAGAGTTCGGTTGATGGGGTTCTAAATGGTTGACACATTTGCTGAGGCTGACAACAGAAAGCAAATCTGGGAGAAAGACATCAAGGGATTTGCTGCGAAGAGATATGTTATGAAGGAACTTGTTGTTGAGATGAGCACTGCCGCCTGGACTAATTCTTTCTATCAGAAGACAGCGACGAGTCTGACTGGTGGAGCATTCGCACCCATAGAGGGAATCCCTAGAGGCGCCGACTTCCCAAGTGTGGAGAGAGGAACGACATTGAAGAGCGCAAGGATCATACAGCATGGTGGAGAGGGAGTTATATTCTGGCAAGACATCTTGACTTCTAACATTGCGATTCAGAACGAAACAATCTCTGACGTTACCGACGCTGTCGTGTTCTCAGTTGACAATAAGATTTACAACATGCTGACAGAGAACGACTCAGGTGGAACGATCAACACTGTGGCAATCGCGGCTGGATTCGAATGGGACTCAGACACAATCCAGAACAGAGATCCTGTTCAGAACTTTCTTGACTGTGCTAGAGAAATAACAATCGATAGATATCCTGTTCTGACATCAGGTCAAGGCTTCGCAGTTATCAACGAGACAGACTATTCTCTCTTGATGGGAAACTCTAAAGTTGTCAATCACCCAACCTTCAAACTAGCAGAAGGAATAATGAAGAACGGAAACATAGCAAAGTTAGCAGGGTTCACAATTAAGGTAACTCCAGTTGTCACAGCGGATAAGGCTTTGTTTGTTATGGCGAGAAAGAATGTTTGGAAAGTTGCTCAACCTCTAACTGTGGACGTGCTTGTAGATCCCCAGAAGAAACATACTATTCGAGCATCTGAGATTGGGACCGCGCAGTTGTGGCATCCTGAAGCATGCTGCTTGTTAACAAACGTGAGGAAATAAAATGACAAAAGAAAATCAAAAAGTAATGTACGATAACTTCATGAAGATGTCTAAGGAAGCAGACACAGACATCAAGAGAGCGAACTGTTTGGGTTATGCTAAAGATATTCTAAAGAGCTTCCCTGACTTCGACCCTAAGATAAAAGAAGCTGCGGAGAAAGCTAAGAAAGACGTTGAAGCTAAGGCGAAGGCTGAGAAGGAAGCGAGAGCTGGAGCGAGTTAAGTGGTTGGCGAATTAACTGTCACTGTTGTAGGAACTTATGCTACTGTGGAACTTGCTGTCGCTGCAATGGATGCAGGAACTGATCCGGCCGCAACAGACTATCACAAAATAATTGCTCTAACCGGAACAATCCCTCCAAGCTTCAAAGTCATTAAATCTGTGAGGGCATCATAATGGGAGAAGCACCAAACGACACACAAAATTTAAAAGAGCTGACAGTAGGCACAACTATTCTAGGAACAAGAACAGGAAGGCCATCATTCTTCTTTGCTAAGACCAACGCCACGATGGGAGGATGGTTCAACGCTTCTAAGAGTTATCTTGATCTAGATACTACCGGGAAATGTACTGGCTTAATGTCTGCTCACGTTATGGAATTGAAATATCCTTCGACAGTTCCAAATCAAGGACACTACACCGTCGGAGAATTTGAACTAGTGTTCCAGGCATCGACAACAGTGTTGAATACTTCTATGATGTGGTTCCAGGTAAGCGGAGATAATACTGCAAAACAACATTGGTTAGATAATGGATATCTCTTTGAGATGACAGGATTCGGAACTGGCAGTGATGGGGACATATTCTCTTCAGGAACAGCTGAAACTATGACTGGAACTATAAGGATTAATATTGATGGTGTTGGAGTTCGTCATCTCATGGTATGTACTAATCCTGCCACAGCTTAAAATGACAGACTATACTATAACATTAGACCATGAAGAGATGAAAAATATTATAGCAATGATAGAAGGCTCATCGGTTCAGGTTGTTAATGCAGAAGCAGCATTGGTTCTATACAAAAAGTTTAAAGAAGCTGAGTGATTCTAATTCTTATGGCAACTAAGTGGAGAAAGGATTTGCACAAGAGCGCAGGTATTCTAGAAGACCATACGACTCGTAAGTTCATGGCGACTCGTGAAGGCACGATAACTAAAGTTCCAGACCATGAGAACGATATTGTGAATAAGAAATATGCTGATGGCATCGCAACCAGGAGCGTGATCAATTTGTTTCTCACAGAGAACGCTTCGGACATTGGAGGATACTTTGATCTGGAAACCAATGTTATTACTGCGGCTAAGGAAAACATCGTGCAATCTATTACTGCAAATTCCATGACGCTGATAGCTTCCTTTGCTTCTATACTAGATGATGGAGAGATTGATGCAATAGCATTATTAGAGAGTGGAGTGTATGCTCTTCATCTCCACGCAGAAGCAGCAGTGGCTAAGAATCTATTTTTCTATTTTGAATTTTATCATAGAACTGCCGGAGGGGCTGAGACTCTGTTGGGCACTTCACACGATAGCGGAGAGCTGACAACAAGTGAAGGAGCATATGATACCCACGCTACAATAGCGAGTGATAAATCATTTGTTTCTGGAGATAGAATTGTAATCAAAGTTTATGGAAGAAACAATAGTGCGGCTGCTAGAAATGTTATAATCTATATGGAAGGTGACACAGCTTCGAGAGTTGAGTTCCCTGGCTTTGTTTCTTTGAGTAATTTTGTTTTGAAGTCAGGGGATACGATGACTGGGGACTTGATAATGGACGGGGCCAATATTTCGATGGACTTTGGAGACTTTGTATCTGAAGTGAATCCTGATGGAGCTGATGCAATTAGAATAAAAGGAACTGATTACGTTGATGTTGTTATTGGGGGTATGACAGGCCTCTTTGCAGTTTGGAACGTAGCAGATACTATTCCTGTTTTTTTTGTTAATGAACGTGGAGACTTAGACATAGCAAGAGATTTCACTGCAGCAGGTAATGTCTCATGTGCCAGCGCTAACATATCCACGAACGGAAAGCTAGAGTTCAGAGACACAGGACTATTCATACAGTCTACCTCGGATGGAAACTTATTAATCGAGGCTGATACAATGCTGACGTTAGGAAAGAGCGGGTCTGATATTGAGATTGGAGATTCAACACAAATAAGTCTCCGGACGGAGACAGATACTAAAGTTGATGTAGGGGAAGCATCAAAGAGATTCAGGAAAGGATTCTTCAGTGGTATTGTAAAAGTAGAGGGAGGGATTATCACAATGATAAGCACCGACAATGTTTCTGATCCTCCAACAGATGCGCAGCTGGATACGGCTTTCGGAACTCCTGTTGCTTTAGGTCCTGGATTTATAGGAATCCTCGACGACAACTCAGCTAATCTGGATGTCTGGTTATGCTATACTTCAGATACAAGCTGGTTTTATTTGCAGGGGACTAAGGCAGTATGACATTTCAACCGACAGGTGGATTGGGAGGCTGGACACTATTGGATTTTATTACTTTTGATTTGGTTGCTGGGTTTAGTGGTGCGGCAGAAGGAGCAGCATCAGATACAAGCAATTATGTAACTACACCATCTCCACCTTTCTCAAGTGTTTCAAACTGTTTATGTTTTCAACAGACTATTGGAGGAAAGACATGGAGTTCTCAAACTCACAACACAGGGCAGAAGAATTATCTATTTGCTGGATGGGTTTATTTTAGCAATAACTTTGATCCTCCAAATGAAAATGCTCCTTTTGATCTAGTGGCTCTAAATGATTCTGTCGCAGGTCAGATTTGCAGATTAGAACTTCAGAATGATAATGGTATTGTGAAATTAAAACTCTATGATTCAAATAATAATGAAGTTGCTAATAAAGATAACCCTGACTTCTCTGCCGATACATGGCATTTCTTAACTATGTATATTGATACTACAACAGGAGATGGAACTGCTAAAGTAAGGATTGATGGAATACTGCAATTAACTACGGCTGTACGAGACTTTGACCCTGGAGCTTATACAAGAGTAAGATTTAATTTAGAAGGCCAAGGAGGCACCGGATTTATAGCAAATCCTACCACTGTTTATTGGAGCACTTGTTTGTTTGGTTCGACTACAGAAAAGTCAGAGATAGACCTTACCAATCTGGGAGAGTTTACAACTATGAGATATAGAATAGGAAATACAGGAATCACTCCTGATTATAATAACTCAAGTGGTGGTTCAGGTGCAGGAGATGATTTAGACGTAGGTAATTGGGAAGATGCCTCAGATGGAGTATCCTCAGATGATTGCCTTTATGATAGCAGTCACGGGGGAACTGTTCTTTTAGATGACACGGATAATTATGGAGAGCCCGGCCCCATTGGATCTGCTTCAACAAACAACGACATTATAGCTGCTAAGTGGTTATGGAATTATTCGGGAGAGGCGGTTGCAGGAAATAGAATTGTGTTCACTTGGGGGATAAAGGATAGTGACGGCAATGTTGGGCAGAGTTCGACAAGACTCAATGCTACAGCCTCTGACCAATATTACCAAAGGCAGATAAAAAGAGGCTCAAGCTCGACAAGACGTGTGCCTTTTTTTGATGAAACTTTGATTAGTGGATTTAAAAATGAACCCCAATTTGGAGCAGCTGATACTTATTTAAGAGAGGCATGGTGTTGGCTTCTGGTGAAGACACCGGTGACGACGCTGAAAACAAAGCAAACAAAGATTCTAGGCAAGACAACTGTGCTGGGTAAGACAACAATCAAGTGAGATAAAAATCAAACCAGTCTTTAGATGTTTTCATCTTCGCGTGATCCTGTTATCATAAAATATAAGTCATGGCATGCCATTGTTGTATCTGACCGAAACATTTAAATACTTAGTATCTTACTAAGAATTATGGAAAAATGTAATTGCACGGAACCAACGCCTGACCCTGATGGAATACAATGTCTAAAGTGTGGAGGAATAAATCCTAAAGAGCCAGTGAAGAAAGTGAGGAAGAAGAAGTGAGTGAAGAATTTAATTTGAGTGAGAAAGAGAATGGTTGTTATGGATGCGAAGAATATCCCAAGAAAAACGTCAAAGAATTTGTCAAGCAGAGAATATTTGATGCTACAAGGTTACTTGCGTTATTTAATCAAGACAAACTAACTTCTGAAATTTTGAGAGAACATAGGCAGAAAATTAAAGATGCAGCAGGAGAAAGACTAATATGAAAAGAATAATGCTTGTGTATGAAGATGAGAAGTTTGAGAAATTAAAAAAAGAGAAAGACAAAGAGAACTGGAAGAACTGGGAAGACTTTGTTTTTGGTTTGCTAACAGCGAAAAGGAGGTTAAACTAATGGAACTAATAGATGCAATAAAGATGGTACAGGAAAGCTGTAAGGTAGCATTCGGTGAGGCACACGTTGAGAGGGAGATGATCTTGGATTGTGCGACGAGGATATTCAACACAAATCGGATGGATAGCGGAAGCAAGAGTTCGAGTGCTGGAGGATCTAAGCCAGACGTTACAAAGATGGCTTCACAAAAACAAAAAGACTTTTTAAAGCAACTAAAATGTCAAGACGACCCTAACACTTTCACGATGTTACAAGCTAAAGTCAAGATTGATGAACTAATAGCTAAGAGAGATGGAGCTGAATAAATGCCCTCACTGTCTAAGCGACCTGATAACGACGGAAGACACTATCGGAAGGGAAGAAGATACGAACAGAAGATTGTCAAAGAGGCTAGAGAGGATGGGAGAGTTGCTTTCAGATCAGCAGGCAGCAAGTCACCAGTTGATGTCGTTATTATTGATGCAGTTGGAAGAACTATCAAACTTATCCAAGCAAAAGCAGGAAAGTCAATGTCTGATGGAGCGAGGGAAGCGTTGGAGCGGTCTCTAGCTTATCTAAACGGAACGTATGAGGTTGAGTTTGTTGTTAAGTAATATTTTTTAATTGCCCCTCTAGTCTTCGGATTAGATAAAACGTGGGTGGGGCCTGCTGACACCGATAATTCGGTAGGGAACTGGGTAATAACAATAAGAAGGCCAAGATAGGGGTTCGAATCCCTCGTTCCCTTTAGGAGAGGATCCAACTCGACGAATAAATAGGACTGACACCGATAATTCGGTAGGGAACGTAGCATAAGTGGTCGAGTTGCTGGAAAGGAATTAACGCCTTTTCGTAACGGAGGGTGAGTACCTCCAACCCGTGGGTTCGAATCCCACCGTTCCCTAGAAATCTCTGCGGCATCCTGGACGTCCTTAGCCGCCTCGTTTCAAAGTTGCGTCCGCAGCCAATAGCTCGCTACGCTCGTTAGTAATACCACTCTCGTACCTCGTTCCCCCCGAAGAGCGTCGCTTAACTATCGCTTAAACAAACTTCTACGAATCTTATGCCTTACAAAGTAGAAGCTCGTCTAATCGTCGTTAAACAAAGCTCTTCCCAGCCCCACCCCATAATAGCCTTGGAGGCCAATGCCGCCACGGGTAGGCACCCCCTCACCCGCCCATGATCTTCCGCCGTACTCCCGCCCCTAACGCACGACCAAGGCCCACCGCTAGACCAGCCGCCTCCCACTTGTCGTGCTTTGCTCAACGGAATCTCGCAGTGTTACCCCCCCCTCTCTTCGATCAGAGGTCACTACATTCCACCCTCGGGGGAAAACCGCGCCTGGTGGCGCTGGGGGGGGAGAGGAATCTCCCCCCCCTTTTCCGCCCGAGTGCTGCACTACGTTCCGCTCTCGACCCACCCCAGAATCTCGTGCCTCCCCCTCGGCAAGGGAGGCGCCCCTCCCTTCCTAACCCACCCTCGCCCCACGAAGACCAGCGAAACCCCCCTCCATCCACCCCCCCGTGCAACATGTCGCACGTAGGAACCGTTCAACGGGTCGCACGTTAGAGAACCACCCAAGTGCAACTGCCGCACGCAGGAAGCGCGCAACAGCCGCACCCCCCGGAGACCACCCCAACGCAACTGCCGCGGTGGCAATCCGCAACACCCGCGCCCCCAGAATGAATTAATATAGATAGATAAATGATTGATTGGTCAATACACCCCACTTCCCTCAAGTCAATCTTAGTCTTGAACAAATTATTGAAGTTAGGGACAGTCGCCCTCGACTAGTGACCAACCTAGTCGAGGGGAACGATCTACTTAAATCTTTTGTTAAGCTTAGATTCCGAAGTAGGGAAGTGGGGTATCCAAACATTTATTAAGAGAGAAGGGCTCCCTCTATTAAAGTAAAAACACAGTCCGGAGCTGACGTGATGGATTAAACTCTCTGTAAGCACTACAAATTGGGGGGAGGTGTGTGTGTCTTGGTATTCCTCTATCTTACCTACATTGTAGCGCTGGGGGGGGCACGGGCCGGTTGGCGTTCTCGCCATTTGGGCAAGTCAGGGATGCGCTACGTACTAATCTTAATACACGTACGGCGCTGAGTAGTTTATCATTACCTATATCCTTAAATAGTATAGGACACACACACACATATGAGAAATAGATTATCTGCAATAAGAACAATTCAAAAGCACATCAAAGATAAAGGATGCATTCCTTCTACTGCTGAGATTATGATTACTTGGAACTGCTCAAATAGAACTGCTAAAGAATATGTTGAGGCTGC
>SDBU01009159.1_pt1 | contig 11144 bp, 10 predicted proteins | sample 2277071 | NCBI WGS metagenome assembly SDBU01 (sample SAMN10397929, study PRJNA504765) | marine sediment metagenome | isolation source: marine sediment core GS08_GC12, 126 cmbsf | place: Arctic Ocean: Gakkel Ridge, Loki's castle | collected 2008 | reverse complement strand
CTGGCTCCGCGACGCCGAAATCATCAACCAAAAGTTTCAGTGGCCGTATAAGCCAGAGCAAGACCTCGCGTATCGGCAGTTCGATTAGCGCGAGTAAGCAATCTGGCTCCGCAACGCCGAAATCATCAACTAAGAGTTCGAGCAGCCGTGTAAGTCAGAGCAAAACCTCACGCATCGGCAGTCCGATTAGCACAAGTAAGCCATCTGTCTCCACAACGCCGAGATCATCAACCAAAAGTTCGAGCAGCCGTATAAGCCGGAGCAAAACCTCGCGCATCGGTAGTCGGACCAGCACGAGTAAGCCATCTGTCTCCACGACGCCGAGATCATCAACCAAAAGTTCGAGCAGCCGTGTAAGCCAGAGCAAGACCTCACGCATCGGCAGTCCTCTTAATAATAAATCGAGGCAGCAGACAACTCCAAGGCCAAGTAACCGAACAGGCTCCAGCAGGCCTTCTCTGTTCACACGGCCGGCGAATGAAAAGAGTCTATCTACCAGACCGGCAAACGAAAAGAGTCAGCACATCAGATCGCCGAAAGAAAGGAGCCAGCACGTAATAAGAGAAAACAGGAGAGTTTATGCGGAGCCAAGGACAGCCCGACTTCAGCAAGAAAGAGGGATTGCCGGCCAAGACCGAATGCGCCGCTGGAGAGAAAGGTCTTCCGCCGGGAGATACCGTGAACGAAACCATGTTGTAAAAGATATTCGACACCGCGAGCATGTATATATTGATTACCATGACCGAGTGCACCGCAGAGCAACCTGGCCGGGGCATAATTTTATGTTGCACTATAACTGGGGATCGCACTTTACGTTTCGGTATTTCTATCCGTACTATCACAGAAGATACGTCTTTGTCAGCCTGGGCGGATACTGGCCTTCAGATTACTACTATACCCGTTATTACTGGTATGGCTGTCACCCTTACCGTTGGTACGGTTACTATCCTATCGCTCGTGAGGTAGGAGGAGATACATATAATTACTACACCTATAACTACTACGATGACACTCCTGTAGTTGCAGCCGGCGGTACGGCATACGATGCCGGTGTTGTTGACCACACGACGTTTGCAGACATTCGCGAAAAGATGGCGCAGCAGGCCGCAGAACCCGCCGAGCCGACGCTGGCGGACCGCTACTTCGAAGATGCTATCGGAGCTTTCGAACTCGATAATTACAACAGGGCTGCTGAATTGTTCGCCAAAGCACTTGAGCTTGCACCAGATGATATGATACTTCCCTTTGCTTACTGTCAGGCGTTTTTCGCCGCTGAAAGATATACAGAGGCGGCTGAAGTCCTTCGAGCAGCTCTGGCGAAAGTATCACCCGAAGAGGAAGGCATATTTTATCCTCGCGGGCTGTATTCGAAAGACGATGTTCTCTTCGAACAAATGAATCGGCTGGCTGAAAAAGCAGAGCTCTACAGCTTCGACGGGGACCTGCAGCTTCTTCTGGGTTATAACCTGCTCGGCATCGGTGAGCTCGACGAGGCTGTCGAGCCTTTACGCCTTGCGACCCTCGATTTGGAGAATGCACCCGCCGCAGCGGTATTGCTCGGCCTTTTGGAAAAAATCAGAATCGAGAACGCTGACAAGACCGAGTAAAGTCAATGTTAGCTGAGAAAACCATGATGAGAAATGGGAATTTGATAATCTGGATTGCCGCCATATGTGTCACAGTCACCCATGTTTCTGATACACTGGCTGGAGACTGGGTGGAATTCCCCGTACATGCTGTAATGTACGACCAGCACCAGCAGGCCCCGGATGTTTATGGAAATGTTGTAGTCTGGGAGCAATTTGCGGACTCAGACTTGGACATTTACGGGGCCGATATTACCGATTCTCTCAATCCTTTTGTTTTTGTAATCGATGAAGATGCCGATGACCAGATGGCACCCTCTATTTATGAAAACACCGTGGTTTGGCAAAGTTTCCTGGAGACAGACTGGGATATTTGGGCGGCTGATATTAACGATCAGGATGCCCCGCAGTATTATCCCGTTTCGGAATACGTCGATATTAATGAGATAGCCCCCGCTGTTCACGGCAATATCGTTATCTGGCAGGATGACTATTTGGGCGACTGGGACATCCTGGGTGCTGATATAACTGACCCAAACAACCCCGCGGAATTCTTTATAGCTACGTATGATTATAACCAGTGTGCCCCTGCTCTTTACAGGAACACTGTTGTCTGGCATGACGACTATTTGGGCGACTGGGACCTGTTCGCCGCTGACATCTGGCAAAGGAACAAACCCGCTGAGTTTCGGGTCTCACTTATTCAATACGACCAGAGAAAACCGGCTATCTATGGCAATACAATCGTCTGGCAGGATGACTTCTTTGGCGACTGGGATATTTACGCTGCCGATATTTCCGAGCCTGGCAATCCTGTTGAGCTTGCGATTACTACCGACATTTCGTGGCAGATAAATCCCGACATCGATGGGAACATAATCGTCTGGCAGGACTATCGAAATAATAACTGGGACATATACGGCTACAATCTCACAACGCGACAGGAATTTCAAATAACCGATAATCCAGGCGACCAGGAGAATCCCGCTATCAGTGGTAACGTGGTTGTCTGGCAGGACAATCGAAACGAATATTGGAATATATATGCAGTAATACTTAGTGGTCCCGAAATTGCGCAGTGTACATCATGGATACCTGGTGATGTTGACGGAGATTGCAAAGTCAACTTTGCCGACTTTGCTGTAATGGCCGGCTACTGGCTTGAATGTGACCTTGAGCCAGAAGAAGCCTGTTGGTAATAGACCGGGCCTGTGGTGTTGCTGCTGCGTGCAGAGTAATGGATAAAGTGACGGATTTTAAAAAAAATCTTGGATTGAAAGGAGATCAAAAATGGTTAAGAGCATAGTTACAATTATGGTGATAGTAGCAGTAAGTATGGGCTCGATGTTCATTATCGGCTGTCAGAGCGATGCACAAACCGGTACTGTTATCGGTGCCCTGGCTGGTGCCACCATCGGTCAATTGGCAGGCGGTGATACGGAAGCAACCCTCATTGGAGCAGCTGTAGGCGGCACGGCCGGTTATTTGCTGGGCAATGAGGGCGATAAGGAAAAAGCACAGGCTGAAAGAGCTGGCTTGCGTCAGGAAATGAATACCGTTTTGGTGAAAGTTACCAACAGCAACGGCTCTGTTATACAGGTGCCGCTGAGAAAACAAGGTATTGGTTATGTTGGCACAAGAGGTGAGTATTATGCCGCCCTGCCGACCGAAGACCAGCTCCGGCCGGTATACGGCTTTTAGCAGCCAAGCGAAGGCCTCTCTGTATCGATTATAAGGGATTTGAACGTTTTATCCCATATAGTGTTTTTCAGGGCTTGATTGTTGAATAAATGGTAGTCTTGCAGTACAATATGCGTTACGAAGTCTCAGGTTGGTGCCTTTAATAGATAGGGCAGGAGCTTCATAAGATAGCTGTTTTAACGTAACGAGACCGGGATACAGTATGCAAGCGAATGTGAGAGGCCTGCTATGAATAGGCGGCTGCGTAACGCCCTGAAGGGAATCACGGACCCGGACAGCGAACGCCGTCGCCGGGCAATGGAGCCTTTTGTGCGGGCTACATTTGAGTCTTTCATCAGGTATTTGTATCGCTACTTAGGTAATGAAGTAGAGTGTGAGGACGTGTTAGAAGATGTTTATGCTGATATTTGGGGAAATCCGGACCGTTTGCGAAATGTTACAGGTGAAAAGCAGCTTCTAAGGACTGTATACCTGTACTATATGCGGAAACGCTTGAGGCAGGTTTACCGTAGAATGAACCGGTATTTATCTTTGTCGCAGAGAGACATGAATAATCTTATGGCCCCTGAATTAGATGTTCTTGAGATGATGTCGCAATCTGAGCTTCAGCAGAACCTTCGCCGGACGTTAAATAAACTCAAGGCACGGGAGCGAAGAGCTATTGAACTTTGGATGACTGGTTTTTCTAACAGGGCAATCGCAAATGAGCTCAAGACTACGGTAGGGGCAGTTAAAATGCTGATATTTAGAACTATACTAAAACTTAAAAAAATGATCCGAGATTACTCTGATGAAGATTGATTTCATATTTTCGGGGCCCATGCAGTAAACTGCAAAATGGGAACTCTATAAAGGAGCATGAGAAAATGCCTGATACAAAACGAGAAATCCAGGACTTACTGGTTGATTACGCGGGGGCCTTGCGTGATGGTTGTCTGCCGACTTTTCTGAAATCACTTGAGCGTGAGGAAGCACATAGGATAGCTTCTTCTCGGCAGTTTCAGGATGCCGCTGAGATGACGCGGATTCTTAACGGCGTCGGTTTCGCCGACAAGGCCGTGACCCCAAATGTGGGTTTGTTTATATCCCGTGTCGATGCCAGGATATCATCGCGATTGAAAAAGGCCAGGGCATCGTCACGGAGCGAACGCCGGACTTCCACAAGGTCTATTGACAGAATGGAAAAGAGGACTGAGAAGTCGATATGATTTTGGACTGTCACCAGTGTTCATCCTGCTATTTTGAGGACAAGGAGCCATCCTCGAGGATAGATGATACCACAATCTCACTGCCGCAACCGAAGATGGTTTTCAGGAACGTCCTTGTGGTCTTTGTCTGTATCGAACTATACGACAGCAAAGAGGATTTGGAAGAAGCTGTCGAGGAGTTCGCCTCGCTTTCGGACCTTATAGGAAAAAGACCGATTGTATTGTGCCCAAATGTTCACCTCTCGATTGACAAGGCACCCGAGAAGCAGGCGGCGTATTTGATTGCCGAGCTGGAGAAGATGCTCGTTAAGGTGGGTTACGATGTACACTGTCTTTCTTTTGGTTACCACAAACAGTACGGCATAGAATGTGACGGCAATGTCGGCAGCGTTGTTGGCAGGAGGTTCTATGGCTCTGAAGAGAAGCAGTTTTTAAGACTCTTGACTCGACTGGGTGTGTGTCCTCCCGACTCCCAGCCGGATGACATGCCGTCCTGGGCTAAAACTCTGACCGAGGGCCCATTGTTTAAGGTACTCAGCAGCCGAAGCCGAACCTACAATGCCGGCGAAAATATACTTCGCCACCAGCTTGATACAGCGGGCGGTGAGCTTTGGACGTGTATGTTGTTTGAAGGCGAAAGAGACCCTGTAGGTGACTATCTTAGCTCTTTATATGAAATCGTAGAAGATTACCACGATATCAGAGTGCACCGTGCGCTTAATCTCAGCGTGCCGGGATTTTCAAACGCCGCGAGTTTCCTTTTTCGAAAGTTTCCTGAGGCAATCGAGCAGGGCAGACTTCGGATTTACAACAGCAAAGTCTCTGACCTGGAGTGCCTGTTGTCCAAGACGTCGGTTCTTCTTGCCTTCCCGCACATACCTCGCAAAGCCGGTTCACATGCAGGAGAAATATCGTTCGGGATATCCTGTAAGGATGAAGATTTTGCTAAGAATTTGATTCAGTGGTATCGAACTTTTCTTGTCGATTCGCGATTTGGATGGATTCGCACGGAGTCTGAATTGAATGCGGCGATCAATGAATTAGAAGAGGAGATGTTCCAGGAAAAGCGCCAGTAGACTTCGATAATAGCTGTCCGAACGAACGTTGGGACTGGGAATCAAGCTTTCGTACTTATAATATAGAAAACCAAACAGGACCGAAACTATGCACACGGTCTTATCTGTTTTTGTTGTTGCAGCCTACGTGTTGGTACTCACCTTTGTTGCGCTGCGGGCACGAGCCGCTCGCCGGTTCTCGGATTTTTCATTAGCCGGACGCACACTTCCGCTGGCGTTAGTTTTTGGCAGCCTCGCCGCTACATATGTGGGGCCGGGTTTTTCAATCGGTTTTGTCGGAAAGGGATTCAAGAGCGGCTTCCTATTCTTGTGTGTCGGGCTGGCATATGCAGTCCAGAACATTTTGGTCGGACTGCTCGTTGCACCTCGCCTGAGAAGTTTAAAAGACTGCCACACGTTGGGCGATGCCATAGGTCAAAAGTACGACCGAAAGTGCCAGATTGTTGCGGGTTTTATTTCTGTCGGCCTCTGTGCAGGCTTCGCCGCGGTTATGGCACGTGCCGGCGGAGTTGTCTTGAACGATATCTTCGGGCTTCCAAACTGGTCGTCCGTCATTGTGGTTGTCGGCATCACGGCGTTATACACTACATTCGGAGGATTGCGGGCAAGCGTGATAACCGACGCATTTCAGTTCTCCACGTTCGCCATATTGCTGCCTATTATGCTGTTATTTGTTCTGATTTTCCGCTTCGATGGAGGTGTGGCGACTTTTGCTGAGCAGGCTTCGGTTGCTACTTCTGGTGGATTCGGCTCTACATCCTTTATTGAGATAGTCGGCCTTGTGGCAGCCTTCTTACTGGGAGAAACCCTTATTCCCCCTTATGCAAATCGGGCGTTAGCATCAAGAACGACACGCATCTCGAGAGATGGTTTTATGTTGGCAGGCGTCTTTAGTGTGGTTTGGTTCATCGTCATGATAGCACTTGGTATTGCGGCCCGGACTATTGTTCCCGCGGGTACACATGAAGACCGTGTTCTGTTGAAGTTGGTTGAATCGATCATGCCTGCCGGTGGTTATGTGCTTTTGTTGGTAGTGTTAGTGTCCGTTGTTATGTCCAGTCTTGATTCGCTTCTGAACGCCGGTGCCGTTGCCTTTACCCAGGATATTGTTAAACCGTTTGCGAAACTTCCGGACGAAACTGCGCTGAACGTTGGCCGCTGCGCGACTATTGTTATTGCGGCCATTGCTGCGACCGGAGCAGTTTTCGTTCCGAGTATAATCGCGGGCTTGCTTATCTGCTATACTATCTGGGCCCCGGCGATTCTCCCTGCTCTCATAATTGGCTTATGGATTAAGCGTCCGCGCCCCCTGGCCGCAATCTTATCAATGGCGGTCGGGACGCTTGTCGCCATATTGTTTCAGTTCGTTTTGGCTTCTGCAATTGATGTCCCTGCTATCATCCCTGCCCTTGCAGCGTCGCTGCTGGCATATATCCTGGGACATTGGCTTGAAAGAAACAAACACGGAGCGTGAAAGATGGAAATAGTAACTTTTGCTATCGTGATAATTGCAGCGTTATTCGCTATCGGCAGCGGCGTTTGGGTTGCGACTGCGTTAATAAGAGCTATTTCCAGTCGTCGAGCCGAACACAATACTTGTTACCGGCCAGCCTGTCGAGAGCCTCAAGGCCGAAGGGAAGGTAAATCTAACGGCCGGGATATATAAGACTACCGGAACGACTGCGTTTTCAACCTGCCTGTCGTGCTATAAAATGTCCCTTTAATTCGCATCTCAAGATTAAACTTTATTCGCAGGGTCTAAGTTTGTATACTTTGCCCTGTAAATAAAGGAGGCTCCTAATGCACAAATATACCATAACTGAAATAGAATACACGAAGTCAGTGGTGTGTACAGTACAGAAAACGTTATTGATGATTATCTGTATAGCCTTTCTAATCGGCCTTGTTTCCCCGTCTGTAGTTTGTTTGGCGGCCCAGGACGGAGAGCTTGTCGATGTTGTGCCGTTCGGCGAGCTTAAAACGTGGGACTCACAGGGAAAAGACTACGGCGTTATCTGGGAGGATGCCAGGGACATCTTCCGTGTGGTGGTCAGGTTTGCCGATTCCAAAACTGTCCCTGCCCCGGAGTCCGTTAGATTGGAGTACTGGCAGTCATCGTGGCCCCATCGCCGAATCCCTCGCGAAAAATCTTCCGGATCCGGCAGTTCAGGATGGCTTGACGTTGGCGACTGGTTTCAGGGCAAATGGGTAAAAGCTGATACGAATCTCGATGTCAAGGGTAAGACTTGTACGTTCACTTTCAATCCAGTCAATGCAAAGGAATTTCCAAAACTCAAGGATTTTTCTGCTCGGTACCGTTCAACATTGAAACTGCGATTGGTCGCCGACAAGCCGCTTCCGCCAATAGATGCTTTTGAAGCTTACACCGATTCGGTTTGGAGTGCCCTTGAGTTCGATGTAGAGTGGGGGGGCACCGCCCCAAAGCGGCGGCAAAACTGGGATGGTCGGCTTGAAGTTTTCAACGGCATCAACGAGCAGGTTCAGCCGCTTTCGGCTGCGAGTAAGGTCAAGGTCGGCCGTGACTACACGTGGAAATCAAAAGTGAAGGGGGAAAACGACGGTATACGTGCTCGCATCCTCTATACAAAAGTGAAAGGCTATAACTCATTCGATGAGACGATAATAACGGTTCGCGCAAAACACGAGACTTTTTCCTTTGCGGCTTCGGATTTGATAAAGCACGGCCACATATTCATCCCCGATTTCGGCGTGATTGTTCGCAGGGCCGGTGACAATACAACGTACCAATCGGCCGAGCAAACCTGGCAAAACAATAAGAACAAAAACATCTACACAAGGGTTTCGGGCGTTCCCGAACAAACACTGACTCGGGCCTGGAAGGACATACCGGCCAAAGGCCACCACTATATCCCATTGAGTTTTGAGGGAGGTCGACAGCATTTCGGGGTAGACGCTGACAGCAGCGTGTTCTGCCATTATAACTGGCTTTCGCGGAGACCTGGTCGGGACACGAAACGCTGTCTATACGAAGGCAACACAATCCGGTATCGGTTTGGCCTGTCCGGTGCAAAGTTAGTGGACCGTCATACCGTCGATGGTTGTCTTCCAATGATAGTCAGTCAGTGGCAGCGGGATGGTGTTCAGTATCGTCAGACTGCTTTCGTAGTTCCGTTCGACGGTGTGCCTAAGGCCGGCGAGCGCATCTATGCTGAGGATACGCTTGTGTTGATGATGCGATTTGAAATCCAGCCTGTTGATAACGCGGACCGCGAGGCAAAGCTTGACCTGGAGGTAATTGCCAGAGGTGCCGAGCAGCTTACCCTCGATAAAGGTTTGATTTTCGCTGCAGGCACGAAGCCCAAACGCTTGCGGATGCTTTTCACTTCGTCGGATGCATCGTCCAGTTATTCCCTGACTGCTCAGGACAAGAAAGTTGTTTATCGAGCTGGATTGACTGCGAACGACCCGAAACGTACAGTTGAAATCGCTATTCCATATATCACTTTTACAGAACCGAAAGAGTGGAATAAACTGCGTCGTATTCAGTTTGAAGATACATTCAACGCTGTTCGCGAATATTGGAGCAAGCGTGTTCAAGCCGGTGCTCAAATTCTCACCCCTGAGCCGATGATAAACGATTTCTATAAGGCCCACGTCTCACACCTGTTGATTAATACTGAACGCGAGGTTGGAACAAGCGACCGGTACATGGCCAAGGTGGGGACATTTCACTACGGTGTGTTCAGCAATGAGTCGTGCATGATGATTAGTGACCTTGACCGTCGCGGTTACCACAAGCGCGCCGAGCAGGCCCTTGAAACATGGCTCCATTATCAGGGCACGGTGGGCCTCCCCGGTGACTTTTCGACCACTAAAGGCCAATTCTACGGTGCCGGTGGATATGAGGCCGGTGGGTACAACCAGCACCATGGATTTGTTCTTTGGTGCCTTGGCGAGCATTACTGGTATACCCGTGATGTTGACTGGCTTAAGCGTGTCGCCCCGAAGATTGTCAAAGGTTGCGATTGGATAGTCGGTGAGCGACGCCGCACCATCGTCGAGGCAGACCGGTCGCCCATCCGAGCAATCGAGCGGGGTTTACTCCCACCTGGTTTCTTAGAAGACATAAAGGACTGGCGGTCGTGGCTCTCTACGAACGTCTATTCCTGGTGGGGGATGCAGAACGCCGCGGCAGCACTTGATGCGGCCGGCCTGCCCGAAGGCAAACGCCTGTTAAAAGAAGCATCCGCTTACCGCAAAGACATTCTGGTAGCTTTTACAGAGGCGATGCAACGCTCGCCGATTGTTCGGCTGAGGGATGGCAGTTGGATACCTCATATTCCGCCTGATGTACATCGCCGCGGCCGAACCTTTGGCTGGCTCACTGAAACTCTCGAAGGCCCAATACATATGATTCGCACCGGTATGCTCGAACCCTGGGATCGCCTGGCTACCTGGATTATCAAAGATTTTGAGGACAACTTATACATCTCCGAGCAGTACGGCTACAATATCACCGGCGCCGAATTTGAGCGGCATTGGTTTAGCAGGGGGGGCATATCGATGCAGGCAAATCTGCTCTGCAATCCAATTCCATATTTGCTCCGCGATGAGCCCATGCATTTCCTCCGCGCTTACTTCAACGCGTTTGCCGTCAGTTACTTCCCCGATACGCGAATGATGACTGAGCACGCTCTTCCGAATATCGGAGACTGGCGCGGCGACCACTACAAGGCTTCCGATGAGGCCAATTCGACTTATTGGCTGCGTTTGATGTTCATACAGGAGAGAGGAGATGAACTGTGGTTGGGGGCCGCTGTTCCGCGGTACTGGCTTGCAGATGGTCAGCAGTGTGGAATCGAAAACGCGGGGACATATTTCGGACCAATGTCAGTCAAGTACAATTCGCAAGCTGCCAAGGGCCGCATTCAAGTGACCATTGACCCACCCCACCGGAATCCACCGAAACGCATATTGGTCCGCTTTCGGCATCACCAGGGACATCGGATGACACGATGCCAGGTCAACGGGAAGGCTTATAAACGATTCGACCCTGTAAAGGAATTGGTTGTTCTGACCCAGTGCCGTAAGCCGACTCGGGTCATCGCGTATTACGACTGATTCTGAACGTCCCAGTGTGTATAAAAAAATATCACACATACTTCTGGTTTGCGCATCAACTGTGTGTTGGCAGTTCTTCAAATTAGATGTTCCTTGGACATCCCAAGTTTGAGTGAAGAAGGCATTGACTCACCCACCTTATATATGTTATAATGAGAAAAACTGGTTTATACGATTTTGGCTGTATAAGGCCCACAAGTTACAGAGATAAAATCTCAGCCAATGGCTGCATACATCCGTGGAGAAGGAAAGAAAAGATGTTCAAATCTGTAATAGTATCGCTACTATCGATTGCATTTTTGGCAGGTTCTCCTTGGGAGTCCTTACGGACGACTCGTGCTCAAACTCAACTCGCAGGTGATCTGAATGCAGACCATGTAGTTGATTTCAAAGACGTTCAGGCTTTTGCCTGGCAGTGGTTGGACCCAGGCTGTGACACCCCTGGCTGCAAAGCTGACCTGGACGGCGTC
>SDBU01009158.1_pt1 | contig 11147 bp, 19 predicted proteins | sample 2277071 | NCBI WGS metagenome assembly SDBU01 (sample SAMN10397929, study PRJNA504765) | marine sediment metagenome | isolation source: marine sediment core GS08_GC12, 126 cmbsf | place: Arctic Ocean: Gakkel Ridge, Loki's castle | collected 2008 | reverse complement strand
GCGCAACTCACCGCTTCAAAGGAAAAAGCCGCTTCTGGCATGTTACGATGCCTTGGAGCGGCTTTTTCTCCAAAAAGACTACGGAGAGGTCGGGATTCGAACCTCAAAAAAAACAACCACTTTAACTACAAATGGTTATGACTTTTGAACCATCCTATTGTGCGATTATTGTGCGCTGCTCAAGTATGGAGAAGAGCATGCAGCTCTTTGCGAGCATCGGCAGGCAAGATATTCTCGGTATCTTTTAAAACCCTCCGAAATCCCCCCTCAGCCTTTTTAAGACGAATAATCTCAATCCCCACAACTTTGTCAGACACATCATAGTCAACGAAATATGAATCATCTCTTCGCTCGGTCCTAACAACTGGCTCAGTGGAAAAAGCAATATAGGTCGCCCTTGCCAGCAGATCAATAGAAACCGAAACCGGCAGGTTAGTTTTAAAGCTAAAAATAGCATCGGTCATGACACCCATCCTGTCGTTACAATTACTGTTTGCGTCTTCCCTCGCCCAACAACCACAAAACACTTACGATCACCAATTACTTTACGCAATTCCTGCGTACCATCGCTACGCGCTGGAAGCTTGCTTGACGGTGCTGATACGGTTGCTTTTATGTCTTCAAGCCGCACACCCCGGCTCTTCATTCTTTCCTGGGCGTGCTTTGTCAATATGATCTTTCTCTTAGCCATAATATTACCATAAATAGGGCTGAAATACCTTCTGTTTTCTATTATATCCCCATTAGATACTTTTGCAACACTAGGATCCTAGCTTAGGAACCCCATCTTCAGGAGACCACAGTTCCAAATTCTCTATCAAGCCTGCCGTAGCCTTTATGTGTTCCGGCAACATATGGGAGTACCGCTGAGTATCACGAATATCACTATGCCCAAGCAGCTCCTTCAGGTGGAGGATATGGACCCCCTTGCCCAGCAACAGGCTCGCATAGGTGTGCCTCAGCTCGTGCAACCGTGTCAATGCCGGTATCTCAGCCAGCTTCGCCAACTTGAGCAAGATCCTCCTTGGCTTATGTTTTGAGAACCGCTTCCCGCCAATATCCGTGAACACGTAGTTGCTCTCGCGCTGTTTTGCCCTCAAAACCTCCAGGACCGACCGCGGAACCGGCAAGACCCTTTCCTTAGCCCGGTTCGCCCTGAGATCTTTGCCTTTCGGGGCAAAATCAGCCTTTATCCGCACAAAGATCAAGCCCCGGTCAAAGTCGATGTCGCTCCATTCAAGGTTCAACAGCTCCCCCAGCCTCAGGCCGGTCGTCATGAAGGCCAAGAACATGGAGTAATAGTACGGCTCATCCCCTTGGCACGCCCGGAGCAGCCGGCCGCACTCCTCCTCAGACAGGCACTTGATCACTTTGGCATCTGTCACCTCCAGCTTCTTGAGCCTTTTGGCCGGATTCTTGCGGAGGTAGTGCCACTCCTCGGCCTTTGTCAAAATAGCCTTCAAAGCAACGATATGGTTGTTGACGCTCCAGCGCTTGTTGACCTTGGTCCGCCCCAGGATATAGTCCTCAAGGATAGCCTGGTTAAGCTCCCCCATCCGGGTCACCCCCTGAGCCGTTAAGAAACGCCTGAAGCAGCGGGTTATGCTCCCGTAACTCCGGGCTGTATGGAACCGCCTGTTTGCGGTCACCCACTCCATGTACTTCTGAAAGAACTCGTCTGGCCGCTTGCCGCTAAAATCTACAAGATCATAACCCCGCTCCCAGATCTCCTGCTCCCTCCTCTTCAGCACGATAAGAGCTTTGGCCTTAACGTCAGTTCTCGTTGAAAACCGGCACTTGCCTATGGCTGCATAGTAAAATGGACTTCCAGGCCTGCGGTATAGCTTGCTCATTGCTCACCCTCCCTTTCTCGATAAATGCTGTTAATTCAGACGCCCTAAACAACAGAAGCCCCTTCTTGCCTGTCGGCTTGTAATGGGGAACCAGGCCTCGATGCACCCATGCATAAAGCGTCGCCGGCTTCACGCTGAGGAAGGCGCATGCCTCCCCGACTCCGATAAATCCCTCTGTTTCATTCATGAAAATCTTCGCCTGCGAGATTCGGCCATCTCTTTTGCTGTTACATAATTCTGTTTTTCCATCTTTCCTCCTCTTTATTAAACAGCTACCCTCTCCGCACATCGATGCACCAAAATTGGCTATTCCTACATTCAGGCTACTCCGCCCCTCCTTCTGGAATACCTCCGTCTAAAAAGGCATCCTGGGCACTTCTTGCTTCACGAAGGGTCACAGCCTTCTTTGATTTGGCATGTTGTGGTTGTGTACTTGCAAAATTTGGACATCTCACCACCACAACCTGCCGCCACTGCTTGCATTCTTTCATGCATTGCTCACAGAACTTATTTGTTCCGTTCAAAGGCATTCTTCCTCCGAAGATAACTACAGTTATTGAACTGTCACTATGTATCGCTTGCACCTTTGGTTATATATAGCTGTATCTTTGGCTATAGCCCTACTCTTTATCCCTACCAGGCATATTCCACAACCACAGTAAGAAACAAAATGACAGGCCCCTGCATGCCTGTATAGGTCGCCGTTGACAGAGTAGGCAGGTCAGAGCGGCGAATGCATGGCAGGGGCCCATCACTTTATTACCCTATCTTTCTGACAGAATACCTTGTCTTATTTTTCTCGCCTGTGCGCTTAATAATAATGGTGTCGCCTTCATTGATTTTTGACATCTGTTCAGCCAGCTGTCTTGAAATCCTATCAAATGTCTGTTCTGTACCGGCGACTTCAAAATGGTACCGGACAAGATCGGTCTTCCCGCCATCAAAGTGGCTTGCCACAACCTCCGCATAGAGAAACTTCACCGTTGCTTCGTCTCCATCTGCGAGGTTAAAATAATTTGATCTTGAGCTTGCGTATTTCTTTAGAATTTCCTTGCTAGTCCCCATAACCAATCCTCCTCGTTAACAAATTGTGTAGCGGCCTCTTGCCGTTTATGAAGTTACAACAATTTATACAGGAATGGGGAAAAAAAATCACAGTATCCCCAACTCCTTAATGCGACGTAAGCACAAGTTGTTGGGCTTACTCTTACGCTCTTCCCAACGCCAAACCTGCATCCTGGTTACTCCCAAAGCACGAGCCAAATCTTCTACGCTAAAATCCATCTTTGCCCTATACGCTTTAAGTTTAAGAGACAGCTTCTCTGCAAAAGAATCTGGGCCTTCCTTCTTTCTCTTCGAATATGCGTTTATCTTAGAGAGAATATTGTGATATTCGTCCTGCATAGGCAAATTGTATAATAAGATGAAACTTCTGTCAAGCCCTGTTTTAAGAATTTTTCTGGCTTGTGCCCAGGCTCTTATAGCCCAAAGCTAAAAATTGGCCGGCAACTATGCGGCCGGTGAAGTCGTGGCCGGCCTTTGAGGCCGTTCTGCACACCCCACCCTTAGAAAATAACCCCACCGGCCACCGGCGGGATCCTCTGCTCATGCACAAGAAAAGCTCAAGAAGATGGCAATGCTTCATAATCACTCAAAATATTTAAAATATTATCTACAGATTCCACCAACCCAAGGCCTGCATTTCCCACATCCCCCTTGTCTTGTTTTTTAAGAACATAAGGAAAGTATTCTGTAATAATACCGATGAAACGAAATTCTATCCTATACCCTCCCCCTGGAACAATAAATTCTCTACGAACAAAAACGGGACTCCCGCTATTTCCGCTAGACACAAAGCCATCAATGATAATTTTATATCTATCAATAAATTTTGAAACTATTCCTTTCCTAATTATTGGATCCAAACGGTGAGAAGCATCTTTGGTATTCAGAGTTGCTAAAGCAGGATACCCAAAAAAATAGACATCCTCAGCCTTCTCAACTTCAGAATACTTTAACACGCTTTCATCATTTAATACATCTACAGACACAGAAATATATTGCGAAGGATCGAGGTTTTGCTCGCCCAAGATCACCCCTTCTCCCTTTCCTTCGAATTTCTTCGGAGGGATGAAACTTCTAACCATTAAAATCCCAATATCCGCCATCCCCTTCTCGCCAAATCGCAAAAATCCATTTTTCCATCTATCAATTAGATCTTCTTCGTAGGTTTTTATGCGCTCCGATCCGTCTCCCGTTAAGGAATAAAACCTTTGAAAGAATATTAATTTTCCCTTTCTATCCAATAAAATTTTTAAGGCTTTTTTAAAAACATGTCCAGCAGAAACCAGATAAATATACTTACTGTCGTCTGTAACAAAAACTCCTGTGCCAACATCGACGTATCGGTTCTTTTTTCCATCATCAAACTTCAAAGAAATTTTAGTCACCCTCTTGTCAAAATTTGCTGAAGTCAACGCAGGTTTTATAACAGAGGGGTTGGCAACAGTTTGATTGCAGAAGAATAACTCTAATAAGAGAATAAATAAGAGATGTGATTTCAACTTCATATAGATTCCTTATCCAACCTCTGGACCGTTTCCAACTATCTCCCTACCAACCAATCACTTTCGCCGGCGAAAAACCACAACACCCTAGGAGGGTTATCTTCTCAACCCAAAACTTCGCTATCTCCCCATCAACCAATCATTTCCGCCAAAAGTGTCCCCGGGGACACGAACCTGATTATTCCCTACACGGGACTTTATGCGCAGGTCAAGTGCGCGTTCCCGGGACGGTCTCTAACCAACCCTTTTCCGCCCAATATTCGTATTCCTCTTGCCAGTCATCCTTCATAAACTTAATGAGCCGGGCAAAGAGCTGTTTTCCCTGCTCTATGGCCTGCATCTGCTTCGGATACTGTTTTTTCTCTCTTATGTCAGAGACGAATTTCCTGCCCAATGCGGAGGCCTCGGCCTTCTTATCCTCCCCGAACTGCTGGAGGGCGGAGACGCCCCCTGAATACTGCGCTCCGCACGTGTGGCTGTAAAACGCCATATAATCCAGGACTTCCTTATTCTGGCCGCTACCGGAAGACACGACCCCTGCCACATACGTACCCAGGAGACGCTTGCAGTGAATGAAGTGCGCCGAACGGTCAAAGAGCGCCTTCATCGATGCCGTCACCTGGTTTATGTAGTTGGGCGAGGCCAAAATGATACCGTCCGCATCGAGCATCTTCTGAAGGATCGGGCCGACATCATCCTTCAATGGGCATCTCAGGATCTTCCTGTGGCAGGCCTCACAATGCTTGCAGAAAAACACCCTGACATCATCCAGATGCAGGGCCTCACAGACAGCACCCTCCTCTGTTGCCCCTCGCACGACTTCATTGGCCAGCGAAAATGTACTGCTCTTCTCCTTGTGCGGGCTTGAAGATATAAGAATAACTTTCATTATGAAGCTCCTCTTTTGCGGCCTTCCGGACCGTTTCCAGCTATCTCCCCATCAACCCATCGCTTCCGCCAGAAGTGTCCCGAGCTTTCCTCTCCTCAATTAGCAGTTTCTCGGTCTTGGCTTAAAACTTCATAAATAGAGGCGCCCGCAAGACTAAGGTAATCTTTCTGTTCTCTTATGCCTTTACTTATCTTTTCACCAAAGGTATCTTCCAATAACTTGATAAGCTCAATTCTTTCCGCTTCAGTGATGGCAAATTTTGTCCCAATTCCATTACTATTCTTTTCAGAACCTACAAGAAGGTTCGTTGAAATTCCAGTCAGCATCATGATGGTTTGATTGATTTCTTCTCTTTTGGCTTGGTTTTCTGCGAAACGCTCAATCACCTTTCCCATATCAAATTTTTCAGGCGCATTTATATTCTCTGGACTATAAAATCCCTCAAGTTCCGAAACTATATCGCTATTAAGCTTGATTTGTCTTTCCAAGAGTTCTGCATAGCCTTGAGACATTTTTGAGACTACTGTGGCCGTATCGGGTTCTTCGGAGTTTTGTTCTGAAGGGACAGTGTGAAAATTACTATAGTATTTCTCTATCAAAGATTTGGATTTCTTTATATCCATATTTGCGCGCTTAAAGCCTTTCATCATATTCATTATGATTAAAACGTCATCCTTTGATTCCGCGTTCTCCTCTCCTGCCTGTTCGATTCTTTCATATGAACCATTCAACCATCCCAAAGAATCAATATAATCTCTCATGAATTGTGCTATAGGAAAACCCTCTGTACTTTTTTCTGCAAACAGAATATGACCAAAAGAAAAAAGAAGAAACAGACCTAAAAATATAATGCTTATCTTTGTTTTATTTTGCATAGGGGACCTCGTGTTTGTTCTTAGGAGACCTCCGGACCGCTTCCCGCTATCTCCCCATCAACCAATCACTTTCGCCGGCGAAAAAACACGATACCCCAAAGGAGTCTATCGCCTTCATTCAGCTTTCGGCGTAGTGGGTTCTGTGGGCATTGTTGGATTGCCACCGTAGTAGATAACTTTGCCATCCTCGAAATAGACATAGGTTGTGATTGAAAGGTCCTTGCTGGCGGGTTCAAGGAGCGGAGACTCTTTATACTCGAACGATTCAAGGATGCGTCCATCCTGGGTTTGGATGGCTCCCGATTGGCGGGGATTGCCACAAGCGGCAAGGACTTCTTGCTTTGTCATGCCGAGGGATAGCTTGGGGGTAACTGCGGACGTTGTTACGCAACCCGATAGTAGAACACACAGAATCAACAAGACTACCTTTCTCATCTTTCCCTCCATATCGGATGGGGCCTCACTTCGCGGGTCTCAATCCATTGCTCTACATCTTGAAGGTCGAAGCGGACACACCAAAATTACACCCTATCTATTCTTTGTCTCCAAAATTCTGTCCTGACTCAGTCGTAGTTGTTGTTTCTTCAACGTCCGTCTTCTCTTCAGGTACCCTTGGACCAAAATTCTGCACTGGCTTACTCGTTATTGCTTCTGCCTCTTGATCATCTTTCTTCTCTGTAGGTGCCGCTATGCCAACAGAACCTAATTGGCTGTGTGCAAACCTAAAAATTACTCGTTCTCCTGTTTCCTTGTTAACCAAAGGGATGGTAAATTGTTCGCCGGATTTAAACGGAGCGACAAACATAACTCCACTTAATGAATGACCAGGCCCAATAGTAGCATCAGCGATTTCATTTCCGCAATAATCTGATCGCATTTGAGCATTTATTTTTGGACAGTTAATCATTTCTCCAATCATCATTGGAATAAAAACAATCCACGCTATGACAACCAAACCTAAGGCGCCGTATGTTAAAACTCTCGTCATGGTGCTACGAGCACATTTCTTTGCTACCTCTTCGCCGGACAAATAACTCGAGTCAATATCAGCTTTTCTAAAACCATAAGTTTCACTGCTTTTATTTTCTATGATTATAAAGACAGGACTAATCTTGTGTTTATCCATCTCGCAATCAAAAACTGCAAGAGCTTCTGCTGAATCCATAAATTTCACTGCAACTGCCACATTCTTCTGAGTTACAGAGCTTGGTTGATCGATTACATAGGGACTCGGCAATCTGCCAAATTTGTATGTTGCACATCCAGAAGTTAGCGATAATACCGAAATACACAACACCAAACAGATAGCTCTCTTAAGCATTCCATCCCTCCTGGAGTTATAAAAAAAGCAGCTCCCATTTGAGAGCTGCCCTGTCAAATTTCTTCAATTTTCGACACCATAACCACCCCTTTGTGGCTACTTAACCACCCCTTTGTGGCTAAGGGCAATCATACTCCTCACGCCAAAGGAGGTCAACGTAAACTAAGTCTACCCCCGATGGCGCAGGAAAGGCCTCCAACTCGTGCTTGCTTTACCCTTAGGCTTTAATGCGCCGGCGAGATGGCAGGATTGCCCTTTAGGGGCTGGCTTTTCAAGGGGCGGTGGTATAATGTGGCCTATGGGACGCTTTCTCGGGGTTAAGGAGCTCTCAGAATACCTGGGCGTGGCCCGGGGTACTGTCTATCAATGGGTCCACGAGCAGAAGATCCCCTACTACAAGATCGGCGGCCTGGTGAAGTTTGAGCAGGAGAAGATTGATAGGTGGATCAAGAAGCGTGAGGTAAGGGCAAGGGACTGGAGGGCAACGTGAAGAAAAAAGCAGTCATTAGAGAGCTTTTGATTTTCTCTGCGTTTATTGGTATTCAAATACTCGCCTTGCTACTTACCGCGGGCGAGTGCTCGCATTCCTCTCATCCGCTCAGCGGCCTATTAATCCTCATAGGAAGGGCTTATCTCATCTATATACCCTGCAGGATCCTTGCCTGGCTCTTTAAAAAAGTGGGATGCCTAAACAAAGTAACCAATCATTTCAAGAAAATAAACGACTTCTTTACGACGCAAAAGCTTATCAGGATCGCACTGGCATTATTTATCTTGTGTGCGCTCATCTGGCTAGGCACAGCGGTTTCTCATGCTCCTGCTATCCGAATACGCTAATAGATGAAACATGAGCCGATAGTAGATAGATTTGACCGCCTTTATCTCCAGAACGCCAAGACCATCAAAAAGAGGCTCCCCCCCGGACAGAGGTTCTTTGATATTAAGCTCCTGGCTGAATGTTTGAGTCTCTCCGTCCCCACTTTGAGGGGGTGGACCTGGAGCAGACATATACCGCACTTCAAGTTCTTTGGGTTGCTGCGATACGACATTGAGACAATCGAGGGCTGGGTCAAATGCAAAGACGATTTCTCGGAATAAGCGAACTGTCTGAATATCTTGGTATTCCCGTGGGAACCCTATATAGCTGGACCTCTATGCGTAAGATACCCTATTGCAAAATGGGGAAAGTGCTAAGATTCGACTTGCAGGCGATTGAAGGGTGGATAAGGGAACGAGAAATTAAACCACACAAGATTTGGGAGAAAAGATGAATCTTTCTGAGTTTCGATTGTTGGTTTGGATAACGGGAGTCGTGATTGTGGCGTTAGTTATGGCTTTCTTTTTTAAAGCATTTAAGATGACCTATTTTGAACGATCACCGTATCTCTGGATACTGGCACTGGCGATGGGGATAGGTTTAATAACTGCCCTTGGTGGTATTTTTATAAAGAAATCTGCGGACGACATAGCTAAAGAAAGAGCTGCATCTATACATCTAGACGACTACTCCTTAAGGTTTTTCTCAACAATGACAGGGTTAATGTTTGCTATAGATGAACCTCGCATAGTTGATTTCGCTAAGAAAAAACTACAAGACGATGATGAAATCTTTAAAATTACGCCACAAAAATTACAAATGCTTGGTTGCGCAAGAGTTGAATATCTTGCAAAAATTGAAGCTTTGCGACACCTGATCGGTCTCGAACTTATCGAACTAGATGCTTTTCCTTCACAAAATATCTCATGGGGCTACTATTTGACCGCCCTTGGAAGACATCTTCTAACAGAGAAACTACGTCGGAAGCTATACCCCCCAGATTTCTGTGAAATGATCAGAGTCCGTTATTGGGAAAGAGAGTCGAAAATTAATGAGCTCGACAGAAAAGAGTTTGAAAGGAAAAAGAAGAAGTTTAAAGCAGATTTTTGGATTTCCTGGGATTCGGCTTGGCGGGAAGCTTTTACGCCGATAATTAAGGACTTGGAACCAGACAGGGCCTCAAGCGACCCTTTAACTATTTGGGAATCATATAGCAAAAAGAACAAACCCTATGATTTAGTTATGCAAGAACTTGTAAATCCCTGGAAGAAAAAAATAGATGTACTAAAACAAAAACAACTAAGATTTAAACTTCTAAAAGCAGCAAAAAAGACTTGGGATATTCTCAGTCGAAAAATTAACATACTTTTCCCAACCTAAACCCCCAGCTTCTGACAAAGCCTCTTCACCCCCTCTGCAATCTCCTTAACATCGCTCCTGACGCTTGCCAGCAGTAAAGTCGGATTTTCCTCGGCTGCCCGGATCTCTGATCAGCATGAAAGTACTGTCTGGTCGCCTGAGACCGTGAGTTTAGCTATGTCTTCAGGGATTGGGGGCTCGGTGGTCGGGGGCGGGGAACCGGTGGCTGGGGAAGGAGCCGACTTTTTCCTAGAAAAAACTGACTCAGGGCATCCCTGTTAATGTCGCCGGCCAAAATAGGCACCCCAGCATAATTGTTCGCCGGCGAAAGCGAAAGGGAAGCCATATTACTTAAACTGCTCCTTCACTTTGGGACGGCATCAATCATTTTTTTAAGACATATGTATTCATGAATTCAAAATAAAATTTTTCTGCAGCTCGAATAAATTCGTCGGGGGATAGAAAAGGTTTAGTTTCCAGTTGAGCAATACGCATGTCCAAATGTCTAAGATGGAGGCTAAGCTTCATTGCGCTATCCTCTAAACCCGCCGTGTCAAAAAGCAATACCTTACTCTGTATTGCATTCAAGAACATAGTTAGCGCCCTGTGGTTCTCTTTGGTAGTATTAATTATCTGATTCATTTCACCTCGACATCTGTCTGAAATTTCTTGCAAATCAAAAAGATGTCTAAAAGCATCTGTTAATACTTCATCTTCCATGCCCAATTCGCTCTTAAGATACAGCGCTATGCCATCTCTTACGTTATTAACTGCTTTCATGGTTTCCTCAGGGGATATCATCTCGCCCTCCATATCGGGTGCGGCTTCACCCTAAGATAGACATGTCTCTCTCAGCGTGGGGGTGATCAGTTCGTAGCTTCTTCGGTTTTCTTTAGGTTTTCCTTCTCTTCTTCAAGTTCTTTCAGCTCCTTCGTAGTTGTGGCTAGGGGTAATCATACTCCGCACGCCAAAGGAGGTCAACGTAAACCAAGACTACCTCCGATGGCGTAGGAAAGGCCTCCAACTCGATCTTACTCCACCCTCAGACTTTAATATGCGTAACCGGCGACGGCACCGCCAACTGCAAGCTGGATATTTATAGGGGCGTCGCACCTTAAGCGGGAAAAACCCAAATATTTTCGGGGGGACATATAGAAAGCGGGTGGTCATTGATGTTACCCGATGGTAAAAAAGACGACACCCCTGGGGGGGGTCAAGAGCGGAGTGTGCGATTTTTGTGCAATCAACAGATCAAAACATGCAAAACCGGCAGCAACATGCCCAATCAATAAAATAGCCGCAACTCGCTGAGGATCTTTGCGTTGCGGCTAAGTGCTTGCGTTGATTATCGTTGACAAAAAAGACTACGGAGAGGTCGGGATTCGAACCCGAGGGCCCAGTTACCCAGACCAACTGCTTAGCAGGCAGCTGCCTTCAACCACTCGGCCACCTCTCCAGATTTTCGC
>SDBU01009157.1_pt1 | contig 11149 bp, 8 predicted proteins | sample 2277071 | NCBI WGS metagenome assembly SDBU01 (sample SAMN10397929, study PRJNA504765) | marine sediment metagenome | isolation source: marine sediment core GS08_GC12, 126 cmbsf | place: Arctic Ocean: Gakkel Ridge, Loki's castle | collected 2008 | reverse complement strand
AATTATTTTTGTTCTCATAATTTACTCCCACTTTTTAGTGTCCATTCTGAAATCTACAGCTTCTACTCTCGGCGCGACAGCCTTAAGGCTAAATGAGGACTTACCCGTCGCCGAGGCCGGCAGCCATGTGCTTGTCTTGGTTTGAATCATTAAACCATTGGCATCGAGCCATTCAATTTTATACCTGAACCGCTTGGTATTGTATGAGCGGTTGTGTCCGTTGATATTAAGCTCAAGGAACCCGGAATCGTTGTTCATGAGAATGGCCTCATCGATCTCTATACCCTCGCCTATCAGTGCGCTAAAGGCATAAACTACCGGGCGGGTTACGATATTACTGGCAAGGTCATCGCTTCTTATTCCTTCCCTTATATGAATTTTCTCAGTCGGCTGATCACAGGCTGTGAATGTGAACGCGAGAGCTACAAGCAGTATATTTGTGATTGTTTTCATTTTCTAAACTCCAAAAAAAACATTAATTAAAATGTCATAACCTCAAAAATCGGCTTAGCCTGATTGGCTGTTATTCTAACATACACTATCGCATTATTACAACCAGGAATATCAATTTCAAAGGGAATCGAACCAGGCGGTGTAATTTTTAATTTCCCATCTTTCGGCTTTGGAAACCTGGCAATCTGAAAGTCTTTCGGCAAAGTCGTCCATATCCTGACATCCGCAGCGGTTGTCGCATAACTGTATGCCGCCACTATGAGAGAGGCCATCGAAGAAGCAGAAGAGTCCTGTTTCTCAACAGCATACTGGGCAACGGCTTTTACTGTCGTTGATACAATAGCTCTTGTTAAAATACCCTTAAAATCTTTGCTGAACTCTGTCTGGACAACCCTGTCCATGTCTGAGACCAAAATAGTCTTATAATCTTCACCATCAACTTCTGCAACCAGATACGGATATGCCCTGTCTCTAAATTCCAATTCCGGCAGAGCAATTCCAATATATTTAACTTTATCTGTTGCAACGAACAATGGAATATCCAGCCTGAATTCTTTTTTTACAGGCCCCAGGCCATTCTCAAATATCAACCATATTGTATCGTCCAATTTACCTTTCCCATCAAGCTTATTCTCAGTAATGCTGAGGTCTTCAGCTATATAGGCATTGTCCCCGACCATACCATAGGATTCCTTGAGCAAATCCACTGCTTTGGAGTGGTCACCAACCAGGTTAAAGAACACACCTGCCAAGTAAGTCGCAAAAGGATTAACGAAATCAGGATAAGCTTCAAAGTTGTAGAGATTGGGATATTTTTGAGCCAATAGTTCCTGTGTCTCCGGATTTTCAACATTGGATTTCGAAAATTCGTCTTGTTGCTGCTTCTGTTCCAATTCGGCCTGGAGCTTATGTATTTCTTCACTGAATTTCTCTTTCGCACGTCTTTGTCTGTCAAGGGCACGATTAAATTCCACTCTGGCTAAGTCAAACTCCTTTTCTGCCATAAAGTTCAGGGCCTTGTAAACGTTGACCATTACGCCATCATACTCTTCGCCCCTGTAAGGAATGATGTTCTCATTTACGATAGTAGAACCGATGCCATCCGCAAGCCTGGACTGTTCGTCGTAATACTTAAGCATCTCCTCTGCTTTGTCGAAGGACTCGGTGCTTTTGGTATATTCTTGTTGAATTCTTTGAACTGTTCCAAGTTGCAAGGCCCAGAGTAAGTCTTCTCCTTTGGGATTTTTATTTTTACTTATCTTGCCCTCGGCAAAAAGTGCCGAATTCTCGTAGTCAGACCTCCCAAAATGACCATTAAAAGTGGCTAAGTGGCCCTGTGGAGCATTACAACCTGTAAAAAAAGGCAGACTTAAAAGGCCTAAAATTGCAAATACGCTAAAATTCTTAAATCTAACTCCACTCATATCGTTCTCCAAGAGTTCTGCAAAATTGAGGTTAGGCATACTTTGGAAAGAAAAAATTGTTCTTTAATTTTTTCTTTTCAAACAATACTTTGTTATGTAATAGACAGTTAGCTGATTATTCAAGATAATTGAAAACCTGATTTTCTTAAATAATATATGCCTAACCTCAATTTTGCATAACTCCTGTTACTCTCCAGACCAAACCTGACACTTTATTTAGCTCTGCATATCTAAAATGGTCGGCGATTATTGTAGCCTCCGTCAAGGGAATTTTAGAGATTCTTGAATTTTTTTCCGCTTTTTGCTACTTTAGACCCCCGTGAATGGCAAAAGGAACCTTGATACAATTTCAAAAGGGCGGCAGGTTAAGTCGGTATGAGTGCCAATTGGATAACACTTTTGCTTTAACAAACATGGTTGCATCGGATGCCGGTTCGTCGAGTGATTATTGCTCAGAATTCACCAAAACGGTGTGTCTAACCGGTGGCCTTTAGGCCGTCCGACTTGAACCGCTTGCTATGCTTTTTTCAATTTTCAGTCATCCTCATCCCATCCCACTTTCCCGGCACAGTGATTACACCCAGCCCAATAGCTATGCTCCATGTCTCCAGTATTTGGCTCATTGCACCATTTGCACCATTCAAGTGATTCGAACACTTCAAAGCAACTAGCACAAATGTACTCCTCATTCTCCATGCGTACCACGGTATGATAGCCATCACAGACACTGCAATTCCCAAGATCCCAAGAGTCATCTCCATCTTTTGCTGCTATATGAGCCGCAACATCATCTATTAGTATATCTGCGACATCTTCAGGCTCAAATCTCTTGCCGCATGAATCGCAAGTTGTGAATCCCTCATTTTCGAAAATAACTTTACTACTACACTCAGGACAAACAATTTGGAGACACTGTTTAGTAAGCTCACAAACCAGACATTTAGCCTCATATATGGAGCCGACTTCACCCCCATGTTCTTGCGACGCGAATCCACAAGAAGGACATTTTTCAAATTGTATTCCTTGTCTTTTAAGCTTCTCGATCTGTGGACATAGATTTTCAAATACAACTTGAAGAAATTCATGCAGTTGTCTCAATGAATTATCTATAGTGGCTATCTTCTCTGACCACGATTCAAACACTTCTTTCCATTGAACGGTTAACAATCTGTTCAAAAAATACCAAGCACTTAGTAGTTGTTTTACTATAATTTGTTTTACTTCGTTATTTTCCTCATCTGTGTGAGCTTCGTGAAAAAAGTGAACCATCTTATTGCGGTGCTTAGTAACATCTCTAAATGCTTGCAGCTCTTGTTTTGACAAGCCACTACGGACCACTTTTGAAAGACGAACTGCTGCCTCATCAAGAGAAACAGAATGAAAATCACCTGAAATGAATTTATCCAAGTCAGGTTCTTGTCGCTTTGCTACAACCAACGTCCAATGTTCAGCCATTAACCTAGCTTTAACAAAAAGCTCCACTGCGGCATGGAAATGAATTACAGAGTATTTTGGATATTCTTCAAGCTCTGATATTGCTTTAGAAAGAAAATCTAATGCGTTTTTCACCAAGCGATTAAACATTATTTCTTTGTTCATAAATCTTTTGCCTGCTCTACCAGATATAACACACATTTATTTTTGTCCCCAACAATGATTATGCAGACTTCATAAACCGGACCAAAGCCCGCCCTGCTAACTGGTAAACGAAAAATGTAAAGCTATCACGTCAAATTTAAAATGGAAATCACATAGGAAGGAACTTGCATAAATCAAACATCTTCGCAGTCTCTACCTCATCCGATTGATGCTGTTTCCAAATCTTGTGTGCAGCTTTTTTCAATATGTTGTTATAATAAGCTCGAATATCACAGCAAATCGATTCCCAAATACTATCTGTGTAAGGTTCGCCTTCGAGCTCGTCCATTATAAAATCTAAGTTCTCCTTATATTCTTGGGTTTCATTCTTATCCTCCCTCAAGGCCTTCAAACACTTGTCAAATTCTTCTTTACCAAAAAGGCTAGTCGCCAGTATTTTGCCCTTTTTGTTGCAATGTAGCTCTAAGGGGAAATTCCACTTTTTCTTTGATTTACAGTCGATACCGGCCTCTCCGAAAATATTACAATTATACAGAAATAGCCAGGACGCGCACATGTGAAACTCAAGGTTTTCACGAATTACTTGAACGTGCTCAAGCTCGTGGCCTAAAACAAATGCAAAATAAGGCTTATATTTCCATTTTTCTGTGGTTATCTTTGGGACATACACGACAGTATCCCATTTATCCTGTTGTTGCAAATCTATTATTTCCATATCCTGACGGTAAAGATCTGTTTCCCGAGTTATTGTGACATTTTTAGTTGCATTGTACCCGGATGGAAAAAGATTTTGGTCAAATAGGAGTGAAGGTAACGCGCAAGCTCTTCTTCTATTTTCATCATATTGAAATCCATTTTTGTCATCAAGGATTAACAACAGTTCGCGGTTATCAAGCTCACTCTTATAAAAAATGTCGTTCAGAAACTCTTCACACACATTTGCTTTGTTACGTAACCTAACAGTGATACTTCCCAATGAAACCTTATATACTTCTTTATTCACTAGTTACCTCCAATGTTCAACGTTGAATTTTAAAATTAATCATGTAGAATAGCTTGTTATTCTCTGTACCTAAAAAAAACTCTCTATTTTTTCTTTGCCATTTTCTACAATATCCTTTGTTTTAACAATGATTATACAGCCTGTATAAAATGCAAAACACAGACTTCTTTCTTTCTGTAATAAGAAGTTCCCGTTGCTTCTTCCATTAATAAACAGAATATGCAAACTGCGGACCGAGGTCAATCGCGAGTTTTTGGATTTCGGCGAAAATCTTTCCCCGCCAATAGATAATCCCAGGAAAACCGTAAACCTTCTAATTTTGAGGTTATTTCTCATACTGCAGGAGAATGAATCGATATAATTAAAGTTATTCTGCCCCAATAGCCGAACAAAAATAACAGCACTAAATGTCTCTTTATAAAGACTAAATGGTTTTTGTCTTGACCGTTTTGGTGGGCTGGTAGTAGAATGATGAACGCAGTATTTGGATATAACAACCTTATTCTCTTATATTGAAAAGGGGGCATAAATGGCTAAAAACCTGATAATAATTTTGATGGTGGTCGTTGTGGGTCTCGGTTTGGCATTTGTTGCCGGCTGTGAGAGCGACGCTCAAACCGGTGCTCTTATCGGTGCGGGGGTTGGCGCCATTGCCGGACAGGCCATAGGCGGGGATACGGAAGGAACACTGATTGGAGCTGGAGTAGGCGCCGCCGCCGGCTATATGATAGGCAACGAACAAGACAAGAAAAAATAGACTTCCGAGAAGCTCTCGTCTCGGCGAAGCGTTTCGCCGAAGCAGGAAGCCCGAAGCCGGGCAGTCGAGTCGCAGGCTTTACTATTCGACGGGTGGCAGCCTCAATCGGCAGTTCCTTGGGGACGCCTTACGGCGCTTGGGGATGGCTTGATAGCCGTTATGCAAAGCGCAAGGTTTAACTCCAATTGGGTATTAGTCGAGTCGCAGGCTTTACCATTCGGTGCTCAGCCTCGAGGGCAGAGTGCTGCACATCCTTCTTATTATTCTTTGTGCTCGTTCAATCTCCTGAGGTGATAAAGGTAGGTCTTCAGCGCCACCCAACACTCCACCTGCAATGCCAATGCCGCCGAATAATGCATCCTCTTCGCTGCTGACAGAAGCGCCGGCACCCCATAGACTTCCAAATCCCCCGGTTTTGCCCGAACCACTGCCAAGCCACAAAATGCTGCCATCCTCGATATCTACCATCTTTGCCGAAATAAAGATTTCATCACCAAAGTGTGGTACATTGATGATAAGAACCGCAGGAACGTTTAGAATTTTCCCAGCCTCAGCGGCACCTGCCTCAGTTATTAATTCCGAAGCCTGGAATCCCTGCTCCCTAAGCACCGCATCAACATTGGACCGTTCTTTTGGTGCATAACCCTTCTTCAGGAGTTCCATCGCGAATAAATCAGCAATTTGATTTTTGGCAAGCTCGCTTCTCAAAGTACCTTCAACGGTCACGATAGCAACCTTATCTATCGTGCTAAAGTTATAACCGACCCTGGAGAAACTTTGTCCTCGTCCCGAAGAGCAGCCGCCGGCAAACAAAATAGCTATTACCAGCATATAAACAACGATCTTCATAGCCTATACCTCCGAATGAACCTAAAAGCACTTTAGTATAAAAGACTTATGTGAAATTGTCAAGCTTTATTTGTATCTTTCGACCGTATCCGTATCACGCTTTACAAAGAAAAATTTGCCTGATTTTCCTCTTCCTCAGGGCTGTTTTATGGTACGCCCAGTTTGAAATCCCCCCCGTTCTGGATGGCGGGGTAACGAAGCAAGAAAGGCCGAGCCGCCGCGGCTTGCTAGCGCAAGCCAGCAGCGGGGGTCAGCCTTTTTATACGGACCCCATTTTGCAAAAAATCGCAAAACGGGGACCTTTATAGTGTATCCACCTCCCAAATGAGGGGGGTAGCACTGATGGGACTGCGGTTTGTCCTACATCGGATTATAGCCAACGTCCGCATAACTGGGTTGTTTTTGAGGACGATTGGGCCATTTCAATGCATCAAACAAAAACTCGCAGGCTTGGCGTATCATCACACCGGGCATACACGGACACATCTCAAACGAACCAACTATATCATTGTCATATTTGCCTAAAACCTTCAGAAGATAATCCCAATTTTCACGTGATATACCGCCCTGCAGGCCTGGCGGCTCGTGGTCGTCCGTTTGGCCGTAATTGTCAGTCAGGTGCAGATGTGACACTCTCGGGGCCAAATCATCCACATATTGCCTGAAGGAATATTCACCGTCCAGATTGGCATAACCGATGTCAAGGCAATATCGGACGGATTCGAATTTCTCGCAGACCTTTTTGAGCAACGGCAACCGACCTGTTTCGAGGCACAATTTGACATCATTCTCCTCGGCCATTTTCACTATCTCGGCAGCAAAATCACCCCCGCTGCCGGCTTGCTCCAGCAAGTCGCTGGGGTTAAACTCCGGCACGTCAGGAATGCCCATATTTTGCAAATCAGTTACAATATTTGCGCCAAGCAGCTTGGCACATTCGATTTGTTCGTGCCATTGCTCTAACGTTGGGCTGTCACCGCGGGAGCGCATCGCCACTAACATATCATTAGTAGCGTTTGCAAGCCTGGTCCAATTACGCCTCTGGTAACGACAATCATTCTGACCCTTGATATTGGGCCATAACTCTATGCCGAAGCCCAGCGACCTTAAGAATTGGCACTCTTGCTCAAAAGATAGAGGGTGCTCACGCCCCCAAAATACCATTGTAGAAACAGCGTATCTAATTTGCATTTTGCACTTTCTCCATAATCGCCTGATAAATGTATCTCAATGTATAGTGCGTAAAACAATACTATTATCGAATAAAAACAGGTGCACATTAAAAGTTTCTCAAAAATTTCTTGTGCTACGCAGCGACTTCGCAGAGGAGCAGGAGCATTTTTTTGCCTTTTGAAGAAATTGGGTTTGATTGGGTTTGTTTTCACTAAGTGTCCAATCGTGTTTATTTTCATAAGCCTTTTTTTTACAGGACTTTAAGTTAATTCGGCCATCTTGGAAATTGGGTTTGTTTTGCATAAAAAGTAGCTAATTTGTAGAGGGTTCTCGACAGATGTAGAGGACGGACGACAGACGACAGAGGACAGACGACAGAGGACAGACGACAGAGGACGGACGACAGAGGACAGACGACAGATGACAGACGACAGAATACAGACGATTGATGATAAGATACTGTTGCATAAGGAGTTATCTGGTAGTTTGAAATCCGAAATCCTAATCCATCGACTACGCTCAGGACAGGTCTCATATTTCGTGGTACATTGTTCATAGTTCATGGTTCATTCGTTAATTTGGTTAATATGGATAATTTGGTTAACTGGTTAATTGGTTAAATGACATTTCACATTCGGTATTCAGTTTTCTGATGATGTGTAGTCTTTGAAGCTCGAGTATCGTTTTGTAGAGGCTGTGCTCCATTCGTCGTTCGTACATGAGGAGCCGGTCGAGGACCCTTGCATTTGCGAAATCCTTAATGGCCATACGACCCAGAGCCAGATGGGCAGCGGAGGTTGAGGGCCCGGCCTGCGATTGGTCTTGGTTTTTGAAAAACAGGGATTGGGCGAGTTTGCTTAGTGGGCTGGAGGTATTATCTGCGTTCAGGGCGTCTATGGTCTGGTTCTGGATTCGCCCAGTGCGTTTTAGCCGCCATGAGAGAGTTACAATGCGTTCTGCGAGCATAGATTCCATAGGGCTGGCCGGGGCCAACTCGGCGAGCATCCGTTCTCGGTAGAGGTCAAAGTCGGCCTGGCTTTCTGAGCTGATTACGTTCTGACGGGTTAAAAGGCCGTGTTGGATGGCATTTTGTGAGACGGCGGCCTTGCCTTCGCTGGTGCGCGGGCCTGTCGATTTTTGCGCGTTACGCTGGTTGGCGCGTATTTGTGCTTCGGTAGCCATAATAAATCCTCCGGATTTATGATTTAAGATTTACGATTTAAGATTTAATATTTAATATTGGTTATTCCCCTAAGGGGTTTCCGCTTCGCTCCAAGATTATCCACAGTCCCGAAAGGGACGACTTGCGGCGGATGCCTTGCGGTAAAGATAGAAGCCAGATAACAGAATATAAAGGCCTTATTGCCGGAGGCGAAAAAAGCAGTGCCTCTATAGTTAGAGCTATCTGCACTTTTGATACGAAAAAAGACCTTGAGTATCGGTTCTTGATTCTTGTAACTCGATGTTAGCAAAGCAGTTAAAAAATTTTCAAAAATTTTGATTTTTGTTCTGAGGTATCAGCGTTTTTGATTGAAAACTGATGGAAATATTACCTATCTTAACGCAAAAAACCGCCCCCGCGTCTTAGAGCCTATCCCAATAACCCGCTCTATTACGGCCGGCTGCAAAGCCCGATGCCTGCGATGTCAGCCAAAAATGTTCTCAACGTGGAGAAAACCACTTCTGGCGAACATTTTTGGCCTGCCGCCTTAGCCTCTCCGCAGGACACCTAACGGTGGAACTTTTCGCTCAGCCTCATAACGAGACGGTTATTCGGATAAGCTCTAAGTGCAAACAGCGGCAGTCCGTGGAAATGCCCCGAGTGCGGTGAGGAAGTTGAGGGTCAATTTACAGATTGCCGGCAATGTGGAACTAATCGACCAGCGGAAACACAAACTTACGAATCCAGGTCCGGCGGAGCAGTTGAAAAAGTCCCACTGCCACTAATAAATCCGTTGGTAATTGAAGAATATCTCAAAAAAACAGTTAGCTGTCTTCGAATAAAGGGTTCAAATATTAGTACAATAAGACATAGTGCAAAAACAGCTTATACGTAAAGCGCGTACGCGCTTTACGTATGACAATTATGAATTTCCAAAAAGCTAACTTCAAAACAAGATCCCTCCCATTCGACCCTTCGGCCCCTTCGACTTCCCCTTCGACTGCGCTCCCCCCTTCGCTATCCTTCTTCGCCAAGGCTACGAAGGAACCAGCTACGGAGGGCAGGCAGGGTGAAGGGGATTAGAGAATTAGAGATTAGGTTATCAGGTGAACAGGAAATCAGGTGGCAGCACCGTCAGGTGTCCTGTGGAGATACCAGGAATCAGTAGATCAGGATTATAGTGATTCTCGATGCTGGATACTGGATTCTGGATGCTCGTATCTTGTGAAGCGTCGTCGTGCCGACGACGGCTAAACAAAAAACCCCAGGTGAAACCTGGGGCTAAATATAAAGGGCTCTTGCGAATAATGAGTAGGTGCAATCGGCGTTTCGGACGACCGAGAAAAATCGTTCGGGGCCCCAAAGGCACAGATTTCCCCCCACGTGCCCCAAATCTGAGCCTCTGCCCAAACGATTTTTCTCTCCAGACAACTCTAATGCCCTGATCTGTCGAATCCACCTACGCATTAACCGGATGAACCATATAAAGGAGTGGATTCCCGCCTTCGCGGGAATGACAATATGGGGATAAACTCCAGGGCAGGCGGGGCTTCGATAGTTAATTGGTAAATTAGTGGATTAGAGATTAGGTTATCAGGTGAACAGGAAATCAGGTGGCAGCACCGTCAGGTGTCCTGTGGAGATACCAGGAATCAGTAGATCAGAAGCGTCGCCGTGGCGGCGACGGCTAAACATAAAACCCCCAGTAAAACTGGGGGCTAAATATAATGGCTAAACAACCTCTAACAAATTGGGTGGGAAACGTTAGTTTCGGCGGAAAAGATGGTTAATTATAAAATTTTCTGTTGAAATATACATTAATATTGTTAGAATTTTAGGTTTAAGGTAATTCGGAGCAGTTTTATCCTTCGTAGTCCCGATTTTTTCGGGACGGAGAACAGAGTAGTTATGAAAAAAGATATACATCCAAAATACAATAAAGTGATGGTCCACTGCGGCTGTGGCAACACATTCGAGACCAACAGCACAGCAAAAGAGATCCACGCAGAGATATGCTCAATGTGCCATCCGTTCTACACTGGCAAGCAGAAATACGTCGATACAGCCGGTCGAATAGAACGGTTCCAAAAGAAATACGGCACAAGCTACCTCAAGAAGACGAAAAAAGACCAACAATAGCGCATAGCGGATAAACTCGAATATCGAATAGTGAAAAGTGCCTAAAGTGTAACTTTCGTTTAAGGTTGTTCCCGGCGAGCCGGGACTCGTATCGATGCTTGTCATAGAAGCTCGAAACTCGCTACTACTCGAGCATCCAATATCGAGCTTCCAGTTTCGATACCAGCTTCGACACCGACAAACAATCTTCTACAACTGGGTAATTTTAGCTCACTTTAGGCACCTTAGTTCACTTAATATTGCTTCGGATTTCGAATTTCATATCTGCTATTCGCTATTTTTTGCTTTTAGAAGGTTGCTTTATGGCTGAGAAGAAAGATAGTCTATTGGCAAAACTCGACGAAATCGAGGCACGCTACAGCGAAATCGAAAAGCAGATTGCCGAGCCGGAGATTGCCTGCAACCCAATTAGACTGATAGCGCTATCCAAAGAGCAGGGTAAACTCAAAGCAATAGTTAAAAAATATCGCCGGTACAAAAAGGCATTAGCGGGCATTGAAGAGGCCGAGCAGATATTAGCCGACAGTACCGCCGATGAAGACTTCAGAGAATTAGCAAAAGAAGAGCTCCAACAGCTTGAAGGCCAAAAG
>SDBU01009156.1_pt1 | contig 11150 bp, 11 predicted proteins | sample 2277071 | NCBI WGS metagenome assembly SDBU01 (sample SAMN10397929, study PRJNA504765) | marine sediment metagenome | isolation source: marine sediment core GS08_GC12, 126 cmbsf | place: Arctic Ocean: Gakkel Ridge, Loki's castle | collected 2008 | reverse complement strand
TGAGAAACTATTTCTTTCTCCGTAAGACACTTGGCAGTGGTTATCTCGAACTCCTACAGTTCTTCCTCAATCATCGCAGGTTTATGCGTAGCGCTCGGCTTGAACGTGTTGGCAAGAGCCCAAAAGAGCTGCTGACAGGTGAGTCTCATGATCATTGGTTGGAGCTTCTAGGATATAGAATGTTCACTAGATCAGGCCAAGTGGATAAGCCAAGCTTCAAAAAACAGCAGGCTGCCTAGTACATTTTCTTCATCACAACTGTTGCTTTTCAAGAGGCACTGGACTGGGGAAACGGAAGGATTCCGCTATCCCTGTTGTTACCCAAAAATGCCGGGATTTGAACCAGGTCCAACTCTTCTAGCGGGAGTCGGTACAGCCTTCCGAGCACACGCCTATACATATACCTGCCATTAAGACTAGAGCAAATGAAAAAAAATTAAAACCAGATTTTGTGGTAGTAAATCCTGCAACTATTCCACCAACTATACTAACGAATAAGATAAAAGATTTTACACGACCAATTTTTTCTAGTGTTCCCCTGTTTTTGCGCAAAACAGTTCTGGAACGCGCTGAAGAGACGGCTGCGGATGAACCGGTGCTCGTGTCTGAATTAACTGAAATAGCAATACTTGAATCCGCATTTTGCAAAATTTCAGTCGTGCGACGGATATAGGCCTCTTTGGGATTTTCACCCTCCGGCACTCCCCTAAAAGGACCTTTTTCACATAAGAGCTGCCAAAGAGAGGGCTCTCTCTCCAATAGACGGAAAGCTTTGCAGGTGCCAGCTAAACTGATTAGGTCCTTTCCAGTTAGATGGCTAGCAATTACCAGCCAGAGCTCATAGGGTAATCGACATATTTCAGGAATAGATTCCTGAATATTCGTTTGAATGAATTGAGATCTTCTTTCCGTTGCTTCAACTGCCATCTTTCACCTCTTCTGTTTTAATGGAAGGGTTATACTGAAAGTGCAGGTAAGATAACAAGATGAAAAAGAGGCTCTACTCTTCAGACCGTTCTCGAGAGATGTTCTCCCGAAGCCGATCTCTTCACCTTCTCCAATCTTTCGCTGGACACCCTCGACTATACCGGCCCCGAGCTGAATAAAGGCTCACGCGGAGTGATATTGTACCGTTTAGGATATTTATCCTAAATGGTATTAGAGGTGTTGGCGAAAAAGTGGTTATGAGATGGTTGCGATGACAGGTTCAGGCACCGCCTTTTTCGTGATGGGCGAAGAGCTACCCGATTTAGATTCTGCTTACCAGATCTATCCTACCCGTACTATCCGCCGAGAACCCAATCAATGGTATTCAACCTGACGGTGGGGACTATTCCCAACCCCCAAGAAATTGCTCGGGGTTTGAAGATCGCTGTATTTCTAAGGCTTGGGGAAGTTGGTCTCTCTCGGCCTTCTGTTGGGCTACTGCTTTCTTGGCGCCCTCTGTTAGTTTAGCCGTTATTTCGGCCACTCTTTCTTCCCTAACCTCTTTCTCTTTTTTCTTCGGAGCGGTTCCTTTTGATAGATTTCCTTTTATACTCATCCAACTATCTACAAGCCTTTTTTTCGCAGCTAACAAAGTTCTGCTCTCTTCGAAGGGTATTTGACTCTCTTTTCCACCAATTGTTACAGCCATTTTTGTGCTCTGCAATTGGTCGAGTTGAGTTTTGAGCTCATCCAGCTGGCCAGCGTAGTCCCTTTTTTCAGCTTCTAGTGTTTTTTCTTTTTTTGCTTCAACGGTGAGCTTTTTTCCAATAGTATCATATTCAGTAATCATGCCCCCTTCTTTACCCAGGATTTTTCTATCTTCCTCGGATAGTGGGGAATATTCAGTTTGTCTCTGTTTGTATTCAAGATCACAATAAAAAGTTTTATGAACCGTGCCACTTCTGGTCGTTTGCGAAGCAACGTAGTTCTTGTTAGCACTGTTAGCTGCTTTTAACTTTTTTATTCTCTCGCGTATTGATGTCAGTTGCCCTTTCGTCTCATGCAACTTTGCAGTGGCTCCTGCCATTTCATCCTGAAGGCGATCATTCTCTTGAATCTCTTTCGCTAAGCGTGCTATCGCATGTTCTAAACCATTTTCTTCGTGGGTTGTTACCTGCTTCGTTACTCTTCCACTTTTTATTGTTTCCGTTTTTGGAGTCCCTTTTACAAAGGCTAGAATCTCTTCAGCATACCTCTTCTTGCGTTCTGCTGGTATAAATTGAGGCTTTCCAAGGTCATCTTCTGGATTGATCGTTGGCCTTTTTGGTTCACCGCTTAGTTTGGCCTGCTTGTCTGCTTCTGTTGTGACGGTTCTATGAGCGAATGTCTGTGTTGGGGCTTTTTTTACACCTAGACCTGGAGGCGGAGGCGGAGGAGGCGGCGGTGCTCCGGTGATGCCTGGCGTGGGTGGTGGAGGTGGAGCAGGGGCGGCTGATGGTTCGCCGGCTGTTGCTGGTGGAGGGGTTTCTTTAGCCGTAGCAGCAGTTTCTACTCGAGAAGGTGGCGCTTCAGCAGCAGCAAGAGCCGAGGGTTTGCCAGCGGCTTCAGAAGTAGACGGAGCTACTTTTGTTGGAGGTAAACCACGATCAGAAATGGTCCTTGAAATTCTTTTTTCAATATTCCTTAACTTATGGACACTCTTGTCGATCTTTTTCCCGGCGAACATTTTTATCCAAAAGCTATCTTTGCGACTCTCAAGATTGTCTGCACGATTTTGGAGGGCTTGATTAATTTGTGTTAATTGTTCAGAACTGATTTTACCATCATTAACAAACGCATTGATTTTGTAGCCTAGAGTTTCTAAATCAATGCCGCCTTTTCTTCCCTTGATACTTTTAAAGCTCTGCGTGCTCTCATCAAAGCCAACTCGATGACCAGGTTTAAGACCATTCAATAGCGGCTGAATGTTTGTTGGATTAACTGACATAACTATCCTCAAACTAACTTTTCTTATTATTATATATTTTACTATAGATTGAATAAAAAAAGATTAAAATCAGTGTTGTGTGATAAACAAATCTCAAGTCGTTGAAAAAGAGCACCTTCCGCTTCAGCTTTATTTGATTGTCGTTTTTTGGTATGGTCTGCCTCTAATTAGGACTTGGATATGAAACTCTTTGAAGATAAATACATCGTCATCACTGGTGGAGCTGGCTTTATCGGCTCTGCACTGATCACTCATCTTAACGAGCTGGGGATCAACAACATCGTTGTTGTTGATAATTTGGGGACTGACGAGAAGTGGCAGAACCTTGTTGGGAAACGGTTCTTAGATATCCTCCACAAAGACCAGCTCTTTGAGTGGTTGGTAGGTCGGGAGAGTGATATTTTGGCCTTTATCCATTTAGGGGCCTGTTGTTCAACCGTCGAGAAAGACGCTAACTACTTGCTTGAGAACAACTACCGCTATTCTGTCCGACTGGCAGAGTACGCTTTGGCCCATGAGATTCGCCTTATTTATGCCTCATCAGCAGCGACCTATGGCGATGGCCAGTTGGGCTTCTCTGATAGCCACGAGAGTCTGACCCAATATCGCCCTCTCAATATGTATGGTTACTCCAAGCATCTCTTCGACCTCTGGCTTGCAGAGCAGAATCTCTTGGATAAGGCGACAGGGCTGAAATTTTTCAATGTCTTTGGCCCCAATGAGTACCATAAAGGTCGGATGGCCTCAGCTCTTATGAAAATGGTGCCAGATGCTCTGAATAACGGTGTGATTCAGCTCTTTAAATCCTCTGACCCCAATCACTTTGGGGATGGCGATCAAGTGCGTGACTTTATCTATGTCAAGGATGCGGTGCGCATGGTGGCAGAGTTTCTCATCAATGATAAGACGGGGATTTATAACATTGGGTTGGGGGAGCCTCATACTTGGAATCAGTTAGCTGCAGGGGTTATCAAAGCCGTCGACCGCCCTGTCACCATCCAATATATCGATATGCCTCCAGATCTCGTGGGTAAATACCAAAACTACACCCTGGCCGATATGTCGAAAGCGCAGAAGGCAGGTCTTTCTAGACCCAAGTATACTCTTGAAGGAGCGGTCATCGACTATGTTCAGAACTATATTATCCCAAGGAAGTATTGGTAGTGTCCTCTCTCTTTGAAAAACGAAAAGTGGTGGTCGTTGGCGACCTGATGCTCGATGTCTATACGATGGGAGTTGTGAAGCGTATCTCTCCTGAGGCTCCCGTTGCGATCTTGCGGGTTGACGAGGAGAGTGAGCGACCAGGAGGTTCTGGTAATGCGATGCTCAATCTCTGTTCTTTGGGGATGGAAGTCATAGCCATAGGACGGATCGGTGATGATCTCTATGGTCGCCATCTAAAAGGGATCCTCTTTGAAGAGGGGGTCGATACTCAGGGCATCGTGACGCAAGAAGGGTTTCAGACTCCTGTGAAGAAACGGATGATTGCCGACAACCAGCAGCTGCTTCGTGTGGATTACGAAAAACCCCAGCCCCTCGATAGTGCTCTTGAAAAAGAGTTGATCGCTCAACTCTCTGAGATTTTGGAGGGAGCTAGCGTGGTCGCGATCTCCGATTATGCCAAAGGCTTTCTGACTTCCTCCTTTCTTGCATCTCTGATAGAGATGGCAAATGAGCGCTCCATTCCAACCATAGTGGATCCCAAGGATTTAGATTTTACAAAATACCAGGGCGCTACTCTGATCAAGCCCAATCAGAGTGAAGCGTATGGAGCTTCTAGATTAGCTCTCTATGAGCCCCTGAACAATGTAGCGGCCAAGCTCCTAAAAGAGACAGCTATTGAGACCTTGATGGTGACCCGATCCAAAGAGGGGATCTCACTCTTCTCCCGCACCGCTCCTCAGCAAGATTTCCCCGTCAGCCATGTCCACGAGGTCAAAGATGTAACCGGAGCCGGGGATACTGTTCTCGCCGTTATTTCCGCTGCCCTAGCCAACCAGATGACTTTGGAGAAAGGGGTTCGGCTAGCCAATCTCGCTGCAGGGATGGCCATCGAGAGATTGGGCTGTGCCCGCATCTCTCTCGCTGAGTTAGAAAGGGCTTTTCAGATCAGTAGCCAGGTGGAAATGCTGAGATAGATGGCGATGGTGACGATGTCGGCCATCATGAGAACCAATGGGCCGGCGGCCACTTTGGGATCGAGCCGAAGAAGGTGGAGGATGATCGGGAAGAGCGCCCCAAAGGTCGCCGAGACGATCATCGCCACAAACATACTCCCAGAGATCGCCAGCATCGGCTTGATATCTACACTCAAGGCAAAGTAAAAAGCTCCGATGATAATCGAACAGGCAGCGCTGAGAAGCAGACTGGTCTTCCATTCGACGACTACACGGCGCCAGATTTGGATCCAGTAGATTTTCCGCAAGTGAAGAAAGCGGAGGCTGAGGGTCATCGACTGGATTGAGACTGACTCGCTGAGGGTCAGCACCAGCGGGATAAAGAGGGCGAGGATCACAAATTCTATGAGAGTCAACTGATAGAACTCACCAATCACAGCGCAGATCAATCCCCCGATAAGATTACAGGCTAGCCAGGGCATGCGGTAGCGAAATTCTAGCCAGCTGGAGTTCCACTTGCCCTGTTCGATGGTGAGTCCAATAAACTGGAAGATATCCTCTTTGGCTGCCTGAAGCTGGTTCTTTTTGGCTTGATAGAGCAATTCATGGTCATGGGTAAGGACTTCGAGGACGCCGACGAAACGGTTGTTTTCATCAATGACGGGCATAACCAGCACTTGGTGGTGAGTCATGGTTTTGAGTGCTTTCTCCAGGGTGGTCTCTTTGGATAGGCTAGCGACGTCGGTATCCATAATATCGACCAAAGTGGCTTTTGAGGGGCTGTAGATTAGATCTTTGGGGACGATCATCCCTTGCAAGACGTTGTCGTGGTCGGTGACGTAGAAAAATTCGACCTGATCGCTGACTTTCTTGGATTGCAGGGTATGTAGCACCTCTTCGATCGTTGTATCGATCATGAAAGTGAATTCAAAGGGGGTGGTGAAGGCTTCAACGGGAGTTGAGAGCTCTTTTGGGCTGAGTCTTTTGCTGACATCGATACGCATATCATCTTCTTTTAATCGATTGATTATTTCTATTCACCATCCAAGCTGATTTTCTAAAACTATTATGCGGGTAATAACATGCGCGAAAAATAAAGACACAAATTTACGCCAACGAATCGCGCCATCTTTCTGGGACTGTGTTGAAAAATTCTCGAGTTGCGGGTCAGGCCAGTTGCGGGTCAGGCCTGACATTCGGACATTTTATTGAGTTGCGGGTCAGGCCTGCAATTTTAAATTTGTCAATAAATTTGAAGCTGTGGAAGAGGAGTCACAAATTTTCCGCCCCATTGGCGGATCGCATCCATCTGAGAAATGATCTCCTCCTTCAAATTCCAGGGGAGTATCAAGAGATAATCGGGTTTAATCTCAAAAATCTTTTCTGGGGCATAAATTGGAATGTGTGTTCCAGGTAAATATTTATTCTGTTTATGAGGGTTAATATCTACCGTAAATGGCAAATCATCGGAATTTATCTTGCAGCAATTGAGAAGGGTGTTTCCCTTCGCAGGGGCTCCGTATCCAAGCACTTTTTTCCTTTCTTTTTTTGCTCTATGAAAAAATGCAAGGAGTTCTGATTCAACTTTTTCCACTTTCTGCGAAAAGTGTCTGTAGGTATCGAGCTGGCTCAGTCCAAATCTCTCCTCCTCTTCTATCATTTTTTTCACACTAGCCCTCTCTTCTTTGGACTGGTCTTCCAAATGTTTGGCATAAATACGAAGAGAGCCTCCATGAGTGGGGAGTGAATCGACATCGAAAATAGATAAGCCGTGGTAAGTAAAGATTCTTTTCACTGATAGCAGAGAAAAGTAGGAAAAATGCTCATGGTAGATGGTATCGAACTGAGTTTCTCGGATCAGTTTCAGTAGGTGAGGAAACTCTATGGTCAAGGTGCCGTCTCGCTTTAGAATTCGCTTCATCGCTACCACAAAATCATTGAGATCGGGAACATGGGCTAAGACATTAATCCCAATAAGCAAGTCGGCTTGTCGATCGATTTTTCTTGCTGTTTGAGTTCCAAAAAAGCAAGTAAGGGTAGGTATTTCTTTTTCTCGGGCAACCTGAGCGACATTTTTTGCAGGCTCGATCCCCAGGACCTGCACTCCTAAAGATTTAAAATACTGGAGTAAATAGCCATCATTACTAGCGATTTCGATTACCAGAGAGTTGTGATTGAGCCCGAAGCGTTTTTTTGCCATCAAAGCAAAGTTTTTGGCGTGCTCAAGCCAAGTAATGGAGAAAGAGGAAAAATAGGGGTAGTGATCTGAAAAAATCTCGGAGCTGTTATGGAATGTCGGAAGTTGTACGAGCAAACAGTCTGCACAAAGGAACGCATGAAGTGGGTATACATGTTCTTTTTTTTCTAATTCCTTCTTGCTAAGAAAGGCATTGGAAAGGGGAGTCGATCCTAAATCACAAAACGAATGGAGGTTAGATGATTTGCAAAATCTACAATTCATATTCGGAAAAGGGGATGGTTTTGATCACGTTCAGAAAGATATGGGGGAAAGGAGGGCCATTTTATTTGAAAAGTTGGGTCGTTCCAGTGAAACCCTTTTTGATACTCTTGATGGTAGGGCTCAGACATAAGATAGAAGATCTCTGAATTAGGTTCTAATGTCAAAAAACCATGTGCAAATCCCTCTGGAATGAAAACCGCAAGGGAATTGTCTTGCGAAAGCTCTAGGAAATAATGGCTTAGATACGTTTTTGAGTTGGGACGAAGATCTACCATGACGTCAAAGACTCTTCCTCTCAAGCAATAAACAACTTTTGCTTCCATATGAGGGTTTGTTTGATAATGCATTCCTCTCAAGGTTCCTTTGTGGGAGTTTGAAGAGAGGTTTACTTGGACGAATACGCTATTTTCAATGCCATGTTGCATAAATATCTCTGAACAGAAGAGCCGCGAAAAAGATCCCCTCTCATCCCTTTTGGTGTTTAGATGAATCAGATAGGCCCCTTCTAGGGATGTCTCAACGAATCGCATAATCAGGCGTCAACGACAATTCGATGGTTTCTTTTAACCCTTTCTCTAGTGAATAGCTAGGTTCCCATCCGAGCATTTCTTTTGCTTTATTGCTATTGAGATGTTGATAGCGAATTTCAGTTTGGACTGAATTCAAAATTTTCGTTTCTAGATGTTCTTTTTTCATGATTTTTCGCAATAGATTTACCACTTCGAGGACAGAGTAAGGTCTTGAAGAACCAAAATTAAAAGCCTCCCCCTTTACTCTCTCAGTTTGAGTCTTTTCTGCCAGAAGAAAATATGCGTCGATCACGTCTTTCACATAAAGGTACTCTCGGATAAAGGATCCGTCACTACGAATTAGTGGCTGTTCATCATGAAGAAGGTTACGGATGGTTCCAGGGATCAGACGGCTCCTGTTGTGATCACCTCCCCCATAAATGTTGCAGCAACGGGCAATGGTGATCGGGAGGTTGTAGGTTTGGAAATAGCTTTGTGCAATCAGATCGCAACATGATTTCGAGACATCATACGGATAGTTTCCCATTAAAGGCATTGTCTCAGTATAGGGAAGGTTGCTTGGACCGTAGACCTTGTCGGAGGATGCGATCACGATGCATTTTATATAATGAGCTTGTCGACGGCATCCCTCCAAAAGATGGTATGTACCACGTATGTTTGCTTCAAAAGTCTGAAGGGGAGCACGTAATGCTGAGCCAACAATCGTTTGGCCAGCGAGGTGAAAGAGAGTGTCGATTTCGTAGTCACAAATAGCCCTTTCAACTACGTTTGGAGCTTCCAATTCACCACTTACGATTGAAACACTCTCGATCAGTCCAGATCTATAAAGTTCAGATTGGTGATCATGATCACGAACAAGAGCAATTACGGTCGCGTTCTCTTCGATAAGACGCTTTGTCAACCAATAGCCTATAAATCCACTTGCTCCGGTAACAAGGACCCGTTTATCTGACCAATAACTCATCTTTCAACCATCGAGCTTCTCCTGAATCCCATAAACTCTGCAAATACCTCCACTCATGTATCGTATCCATAGATTGCCAGAAACCTGTATGTTTGAATCCCATCAATTCACCCTCTTGAGCGAGTTTCTCGAGAGGGTCGCGTTCCCAAATCGTCTCATCGTTCTCAAGATAGGCGAAAATTTCTGGTTCGAGGACAAAAAACCCTCCATTGATCCAGTCCTTTTTAACTTGTGGCTTTTCGTGAAAGCTATAGATTTGTTCTTCCTTAAACTTTAGTTCACCAAAGCGAGTGGGAGGATGGACACTAAGAACTGTCGCGAGTTTGCCATGCGATTTGTGAAATGCGAGTAGCTCATCAATATCAACATCTGTGAGCCCATCTCCATAGGTCAACATAAAGCGCTCATGCCCGATCCACTTTTGTAAACGTTTGAGCCTTCCCCCTGTTTGAGTGTTCATTCCTGTATCGACAAGATGGACTATCCATGGGAGCGCATGACTTCCATGGATAGTGGTTTTCCCATTTTTAAGTTCTATTGACAGATCATTGTTAAGAATGTATAAACTGGTGAAATATTCCTTGATCAAGTAGCTCTTATAGCCAAGAGCAACGACGAATTCGTTGAATTGATATTGAGAGTAGGTGTGCATAATGTGCCAAAGAAGCGGTTTCTCACCAATTTCAATCAGAGGTTTAGGGGTATCGATTGTTTTTTCAAAGAAACGGGCACCGACACCACCAGCTAAGATAATTGTTTTCATAATGGATCGCAATTATTTGAAAAGAAAAATCCTATCATTTGAAGGAGAAAAAATCCATGAGAAATCACTTGATTGAAACATGAATACTCCTTTGATTACCCTCATCATCCCCACATATCGTCGCCCCCAATTTCTCAAAAGAGCCATTCGAAGTGTCCTTTTACAAACCTTTCCTAACTTTACTCTTCTGATTGTTGATAATGCGTCTGGGAAAGAAACAGAAGAAGTGATTCGGGAATTCATGCAACAAGATCCAAGAATAAAAATGCTTAAGCATTCGAAGGCCATAAGAGTGGCGGCAAACTTTCAATCGGGATTAGAGGCTACAACGACTCCCTATGTGGCTTTTTTGCCTGACGACGATTTTCTAGGTCCTACTTTTTTTGCAGAGGCATTAAAGGGGTTTGAGCTTTATCAAGATATTGCGTTTTCAGGAGCACAGGATAACATCTGGATCGATCAGGAGAATATTGCAACTATTTATTGTCCTAAACCTTCCCCTTTACCGGGTTATTATCCTCCACCAAAAGGTTTTGTATTTTACGTTGGAAATTCGATCAAAATTCCTCTCCCCTCAGCTTTGTTCAAAACCGATATTCTCAAGAAAATCGGAGGTTTTGACATGAATATTCACACGTCCATTGACGGAGATCTTATAGGAAGATGCTCAATGCTTTTTCCTATCTATCTTTTTACAAACAATCATCTCTATTTCTTCTATCAAAACCCAGAATCTGTGACGAACCATGGAAATGTTAGCTTTAATGAAGAAGATTGCAGGCGTTTGCATGAAAACTTGCTCTCACTCAGTCAATCGAAGGAGATAGAGGCAATCATTAATGGATTATTTGAGTATAAAATCACCGCACTCTGGGAGAAAACGGTTAAGCATTTTTTAAAAACCAAAAATTTTTCTCAAGCGAGCATTTATGCGGAAAAATTATGTGCGTTTGCCAACTCTCCTCAAAGAAATAGGTGGAAGAAACAAGCTCTTCTCTTCGAACGAGCTTCTCCTATTGGGAGTCTTTATCTGTTGCTTAAGGGATTTGAAAGAGGGCTAAGGAAGACCTTTAAGAAGAAAAAAGAGAAGAAAACGATGCTGCCCGAGCATCCCGAAGCTGCTTATTGGAAAGAGTATGCACTCTTTTTGGAACAGCCTCAATAAAATATCAATTTAGAATTGGGGTCAAATTGGAGTTCTCTAATTGCGCAGATTAATGCAAGGCCGTTTTTCTCACTTTAGCCAAGAATTTTCACAAACCTTCTTATGGAGACATTTTCAGGGTTCTCTTCGGGATCTTTATGGAGGAATGACTAGATTCCTTCCGTCCCACCATAGTATTCGAATGAAAAGAGCAAGACAATGTCAGGCGCGGCGTCTTAAGTGCCATCCCCAATGCG
>SDBU01009155.1_pt1 | contig 11151 bp, 17 predicted proteins | sample 2277071 | NCBI WGS metagenome assembly SDBU01 (sample SAMN10397929, study PRJNA504765) | marine sediment metagenome | isolation source: marine sediment core GS08_GC12, 126 cmbsf | place: Arctic Ocean: Gakkel Ridge, Loki's castle | collected 2008 | reverse complement strand
GACGTCAGCCATTGTCTAATCCTCCTGATCGACGATGTAGGTCGCGCGGATGGCGGACCGGGTGGTGGGCCAGAAATCCAGCCCGAAGGTGGCGTTCGCTGCGTCGGGGCCTATCACTCTCGACACGCCGGTCTACTCGCGCTCCACCGCGACGGGGCGTATCGAGTTCACGATGGACTCTGGCGCCGACATCGGTATCGGCATCGTGGCGGGGTCTATCAAGTCCACTAGTGGCGGCAACTCGCCGCACGCCGGCACGACCGAGGACCTGGACCGCTGGGACGGTGCTGCCAACCTCAGCGTCGGCCACGAGACAGCGCAAGGCACCGGCTCGCGGCTCATAGGCTTCTCCCTTACCTGGCTCTGCGGCGCAGCCGGCGTGATGCTGATAGAGCAGGAGATCGACATCACGCCTACCCCGTGGGGCATGGGGCTGGGCTTTCACGCCGGGGCGGCTGCCGTGGGTGCCGACCGGATCGTTCCCGGTGCCCGCATGGCGCCCCTGTCGCTCGGCTTCCGCGCTGGCCAGGTGTCGGCTCAGGCCCCCCGCCAGATCATGCTGACCGGGAACGACCTCGAGACGCCCCAGATGACCGACGGCGGCACCGAGGGCCAGGTCCTGACGCAGCACGCCGCCACGAAGCCGACGTGGGAGGACGCTGGTGGTGGCGGGGGCGGGTCGGTGGCGACGGATGCCATCTGGGACGCCAAAGGCGACCTCGCTGGCGGTACCGGAGCAGATACCGCGTCGGCTCTGACAGTGGGCGCCGACGATGAAGTCCTGACGGCCGATGCCGCCGAAGCGACCGGTATGAAGTGGGCGGCACCGGCAGCAGCGCCGAGTGAGGGGACATCCTTCCCGGGCAGCCCAACGACCGATCTGCGCTATTACCGGACCGACCATGACATGTGGTTCCGGTTCGACGGGACTCGCTGGTTGAGCGAGACGCTGTACCGGGCGACGCTGCAGTCAAAGTCCATCCCCCCGTTCAGGGTCACGGTCAACCCTCACCGTAACGGCTTCGCCTCTGGGTTCGACTTGTGGCTCGAAGAGTGGCACTCGGTCATCCGGCAGGTTGCGGGCGGGTCCGGTCCTAGCGGCTCTCACTACTGGACCGTCTCGATGCTCATCCAGCCCACCGGCACGACCATCGCGACGTGGAATAACTCGACCCACAGCCTGAGCACGTTCACCGAGCACAAGGAGACGCTGGATGTCGTGCTGGACACCGACACCGACATCATCGTGCAGGACAAGGTCGAGATCGGGGCTGGCACACCCGGCGACCTCGATACTGTGACCGGCGAGCTTTGGTATCGCGTCATCGCCACCTAGCCCAGTAGCCTCAAGCCCCACGAGCTGGCACGACCCGCCGGCTAGCATCAAGCGGTGAAGCCCGAGCCCCTCATCATCAGCTGGCAGGGCCGTCAGCTGCGTGTGCGCCACGACGATCCACGCCTGAAGCCCTACAGCCCCATGGCGTCCCGGCTGCACTCAGCGGTCGAGCTGGCCAGTCACGCCGGACCCTTTCGACGGGCCCCTCCCGGTGCGCCGCTTGTCATCCTGCTCGAACGCGTCGATCACCATTAGGATCCTAGTGGCCGCATCCCTGAACTCGGGTGTGGTCGGGTCGAGGACAAAAGCGATGCCCATCGCCCCATCGCCGCCCACGCGAAGCCCGCCATTGAACGACGACTCGAGTGCGCCGTGGAGCTTCGCATAGGCGGCCTCGAGGCAGGCTCGTTGGTCTGGGTGCTCGTCCAGCCAAGCCTCGAGCCTGACATCGCGCTCCTCCTGTTGCCGCTGGCGGCGCTTCTGCTCCATCGTCTCGGCACGCTGCGGATACCACTCCCTCCGCAGCTGCTCGAGCAGCTCGGGGTCGAACGGCTTGCGGTGCCTCGCGTATGACTTGCCAGCGTCGCGCTTGGCGATCTTGCGGTCGAGGCGGTCCACCGACTTCTGTAGGTGGTCGGCCCATCTGGCGACACCGGCTGGGTCGGGAACGTCGTCGGCATCGGCAGCAACACGATGACGCTGGACGAGGTCGGCGTAGGCCGCCCGTGCCTCATCGATCAGGTCCAGGTGGTCGAGCACCCGGGCGCGCTGCCCCATCCGGTAGGTCGTACGATCACGCCCATACCGGTTGACTTCGTAGTCGAGCCGTCGGCCGGCTGCGATGATCGTGTCCCACGCGGCCAGCGCGTGCTCCAGATCACGGGCTTCGAACATGATCTGCGCCGCGGCCTCGGCCTCCTCGAAGGCATCCTCGATGTCGTACCGGCTGGCCGATACGAGGCCTTCCAGCACCCTCGGATCGAGCACCGCTTGTCAATCAGTACATCTGATGACGTTCGGCATCGAGGTCTTCACCCGACCGTCACCGCAACGTGGTGCGTGGATGCAACGCTGGGGTGCCAGCAAGTTGGCACGGCGACAGCGGACGGTCGACGCGAGGGCGTCCGTAGCGCGATGGAGGGGAACCTAGATGCCGGGAGTAGACTCGAATCATGGACACCGAGAGGATCGCGGCCGAGGGCGACACGGAGCTAGTTCACTCGACCACGGTGGTGATCACCACCGATCCGGATGGCGGGCTCCGTGTCCGGACCATCGACGATGACGAGGGCGGCCTCGACGAGTTCGACCCCGCCGATGGAGGCTACGAAGAGGTATCGACCCTCGACGGGTATGTCAAGTTCGAACTTGACCGGGACGGGAAGTACCGACGGGTCTGACGCCAATCGCACTGACCGCTGTACTGCGCCGCCCGCGCCCGTGGGTGACCGGAAGGCCAGCGTCATCGTCGATGTGGACTGATGAGCGCGCCCCCGATGGTCAGGATGCCGACGGCGACTGCACTTGCGCTCGCGAGGCAGCCCGAAGGCTTCGACTCGGTCACCACGGGGCCCTCTGGATCGGGGCCCTCCGCGTCGCCAGTCTTGGCCGACGAGCGGGCGGCCTGTACTCCGTAGCTGCAAACATCCACACCACGCTCGCAGTCGAGGTGGGGCAGCCTGGGCGCTCGAAGCTCGTCGCCATACGGGCGCGGGCTGAGGTCCTTGCTAGCGCAGGTGTCGCACGGGCACGGGAACACAATCGCCTCGACCGGTACTCCCGCTTCGGCGAGCTGGGACCCCTCCTCGAGGTCCAGGCGGTTCGCCTCGCGAAGGACTCGATCGAACGGCTTGCCCTCTGCGTGCATGATCCTGGCCTGAGCGTGGTAGAGCTGGGACCTTCGATGCGAGTCCTGCCGGACAGCGGCTTCGCTGAGCGCCACGTTGCTAGCTCGCCAGAACTCATCGGCTGCGGCTGGCACCTGGCCGCGGCCTGCCATGATCTCGGGGTCGACATCGAGCCCAAGCTGCTTCGCCATGCGCCGCAGTTCTCCTGCCGGCAGCGTCCTCTTCATCGGGTCCCTCCCCTGCTTTACGACCTCTTACCCGGTCACCCTCGCAGCCGTCGGCCCACACGACCATGACCCGATGGTCGTGTCAATCAGTACATCTGATGACGTTTGGTGTCGGCCTCTTCATCGGACCATCACCGCGGTCATGGTGCGCCCGGTCAACACTGGGTGCCACGTAGCTGCCGCGTCGAGAGCGGACGGTCGCAGCGTGAACCGCCATGAGGGGAAGCCGTGAGCAAGCCAGTCACGCCGCTCGAACCTTGGCGCCTGGCTTTGCGGGAGCAGCTCCGCCGGGAGTTGTGGCCTCTGGAAGCAGCCCTGCTTCGCGCATTAGCTCGCGGAGAGGAGCCACGGCAGCCTCTACGTCTTGCGCCACGGCCGCTCGGCGGGCTTCCGCGAGACCGTAGCCATCCATCGCCGCGACCACTTCCCAACGTTCGACCTCGCAGGCCCTAGCCAACGCACCGACACTGCCCAACTGGGGCCGACCCGTGCCCTTGAACCACGCATACAGCGTGCCGCGGCGCAGCCCGGCGTCCTTAGCCAGCTGCTCCATGCCGCCCTTGCTCCGCGGGTAGTGCCCATCTAGGAACACCCGCAGTCGCGCTCCCTCCGTCTCATCCATCTGTGTATCGATGGTATTGACACGGTGTGTGGGAAAGCGTATCGTCCTGTCCATCATAGTGTGTCGGTAACGTTGACACTATCGGAGGACCAGTGGGACATCCACTTTCGGCGGTTCTGGGAAGCCAGGAGCGAACGGGCGCTTGGCTAGCCCGCAAGACGGGCAAGAGCCCCGCCTACGTCACCAAGGTGCTCAACGGGTCACGCCGACCTTCTGACGACTTCAAGGCTCGAGCTGCTGAGGCCTTGGGCGTGCCCATGTCTTTGCTGTTCCCTGCCCCGGGCAGCGAGGCCGTGGCGTCATGACGACCCTCCGCGTCATCGAGGGAGGGCGCCTGCGGGAGCTCGTCTGCGTAGCCGTGTCGGACCTCGAGGGCCTCCACGTCGAGCACACCGTGGCCCGCGCCGAGCGCCTGACCTTCACGACCAAGGTGCGCGTCATCGTCGGGCTCTCGCTCGGGCACATGGCTGCGGGCGACTTCGACGCTGCGCACTCGCACTTCAAGGCCCTGCTTCTCCTGACCGGCCAGGAGAGCACCCGCGCCCTGGCCTTCCACGACGCCGGGTGCCCGTGCGGGCGCGGTGGCTCCGGCCACGGGGATGCCGACTCGGCCGCGCTGGCGGTGCCGGTCGAGATAGAGACGGCGGCTTCGTGAGCCTCCCCGCCTCTCAGCTCGAAGTGGTCGAGCACGAGCGATTGGCCGTCCTTGAGGACACCATCGAACGCGGGCTCGACACCTTCGTAGCGGTCGGCATAGCGCTCGGTGAGATTCGCGACGCGCGCTTCTACCGCTTCACCCACGCCACCTTCGAGGACTACTGCCGCGACCGCTGGGAGATGAGCCGGTCGCGTGCCTACCAACTCATCGAGGGTGCCCACGTCGCCCAGCTCGTGTCTACAAATGTGGACACGCCGCGACCCACCACAGAGGCTGTCGCCCGCGAACTGGCGCCCCTGGCCCATTCCGACCCTGCCGCGGCTCGTGAGGCATACAGCGAGGCCGTGGAGGTCTCTGGCGGCCAGCCCACGGCGGCTGTCGTGCGGCAGGTGGTGCAGTCGAAGGGGCAGGGCCGTACCGCTCCCCTGATGACATCCGACACCGACGAGTGGAAGACGCCAGCGGAGGTCGTGGCCCGCGTCCTCCGCGCCTTCCCCGTCATCGATCTGGACCCCTGCGCCGAGCCGGGGAAGGTCAAGAACGTCCCCGCCACCACCCACTACACCATCGAGGACGACGGGCTCGACTACGGCTGGCATGGCCGCGTGTTCGCTAACCCGCCCTACAGCCGCGTCGATGCCTACGCCGAGAAGGTCGCGCTGGAGCAGGCCAACATCACCGAGGCCATCGTGCTGGTGCCGGCACGGACCGAGACGAAGTGGTGGCGGACCATCCCCGCGTCGCACGTCTGCTTCTTCCACGGCCGGCTCAAATTCATCCCCGGCGGCTCGGACCTGCCCACGGGCTCGGCGACCTTCCCGAGCGCCGCCCTCTACATCGGCGACGCGGCGCCGCGCTTCATCGACGCCTTCGCTGACCTCGGCTACGTCTATGAGCGGGTGAACCCATGACACCCCGCATCCGCGGCGAGAGCCAGCGAGCCTACGTCGAGCGCGTGCTGCGCACCGAGAGCTCCGTCTCCGCTTGGGACTGCCTGTATGAGGGCGAGTACGTGGACGGCGGGGGCTGGTCCATCACCCGACTCGCGGCGATCATCTGGTCGCTGCGCCACGAGGACGGGCTCGACATCACGGAGTCTGCCGAGGACGGGAGGCTCGCGACCTACACCTACCACGGACACACCGGCACCCCCGCATGGGCGCGCTCCTGGCGCTGCGTCGCCTGTGGCGACAACCCGGACTCCGCTCCGCGCGAACTGCTGGGCGGGATAGGTGTCGCGTCGTGCCGGCACTGCGGCCACGAGCAGCACTTCCGGAGGGCCGCATGAACGCCCGTGGCCCGTACCTCCTGACCTGCATGGCTCTCGCTGGCCTCGCTGCCATCGCGCTCACGGGCGAGGTCTTCGCCGTCCTCGCCATCGTCCTGGTCGCCTGGCTGGCAGTGAGCATCCTCGGCTGGGAGGCCGCCCGCCGATGAACACGGCCCAGCAGTACGAGGCCATGACCGAGCGGATCGTCGCCGACGCCCTGGCCAAGGCACGCCAGCGAGGCGAGCAGGAGATGACCGTCGCTCGCTGCAACGAGATCTGCGAGCAGGCCGTCGAGGCCGCCTTCTGGGCGCGAGTGCGGCTCCGGCTCGTGCGCCAGGAGTGGTGTCGCTGATGGTCGAGAGCGTCATGGTCGTCGCCGTCGGCCTGATGGTCCTCATCGTCGCGCTGGCCGGGCTGTGGCTGCTCGCACCCGGCTTGCTGGTGCGCACCGCTGACTGGTTGGAATCCGACGACGAGCCCCTGAGCCGCGGGGTCTTGCTGGTCCTGCTGGTCTGGTTCGCGGTGTTGGGAGGAAGCGTGGGCATCCATGCCATCTAGGAAGGCGCGCCGGGCGAAGACCAAGGACTTCGTGCGACGCATCCGCTGTGCCGACTGCGGCCTCAAGGCCGACGCCCACGGCTACGTGCCCATCGACCTCTTCCTCGACCAGGCCTCCCTCGCGCGCCTGCTCTGCCTGGGCTGTCTCGCGACACAGCGCGTCGGAGGCGAGCGGTGGCTGCGGATGCGTCTCCGCCGCGACGCGGAGGCCGCAGCGTCATGACCGGCCTCGCCGACGACACCCACGTGCTCCTGGTGATCGTCCACGCGAACGACCACGCCCACGCACTCCGCCTGGGCGCGAGCGCAGCGCGTCGGGCGGGCGAGCGCGTCCGCGGCACCATCGGCGCCACGCGACACGGCCGCCACCGCTGGGTCGTCGTGCTCCGGGTCGCCCTCACTGAGTTCGACGACCGGGGATACCAAGACCTGCCCACCAAGGAAAGCGCCGGCTCCACGCCTCGATAGCGAGAGGAGCCGGCACCAACAGGAAGGAGTCTACACATGACAGCCCCGACGCAGGCGGTCCAGATCATCGAGCAGGGCATCGAGTTCAACCTCGACAGCTTCCCCGAAGACCGCTTCAACAGGCTCATCCCGACGCAGACGATTCGCATGCCGAGCGACCTGGTGGTGCCGGTCGTCCAAGTCGTGAAGCTCAACATCGAGGCCGACACCTACACGTCGCACGATGTGCCCAGCGGCCACCGGGCGCTCAACCGGGTCGGGCTGCGCAAGCTCGCCACCGCGGCGGCCGTCTCGATCCTCAACGAGCACAAGAGCGACGACGGGAAGGACCCGGACGTCTGCGAGGTCACCTGCACGGCCGAGATGGTCCTGCCGACAGGGCAGCGGATACAAGTGCCAGGCATCAAACGGGTGGACCTGAATGCCCAGTCCTGGGCGAGCGCGGCCCAGCGCAAGAAGTACGCCTCGTTCTTCCAGGAGCAGGTCGCGTCGCGGGCTGAGAACCGGGGCATCCGAGCGCTCCTGTCGCTGCTCGCCAGCTACCCGGTCAAGGAGCTGGCCAAGCCGTTCGCGGTCGTGACCTTCGCGCCGAACATGGACCATCCGGAGGTCCGCGCTCGGCTCCTCGACGCGATGGCTCCCAGCGTCCAAGCCCTGTACGGACCCGAGCGGGCGGCGCAGCTCGAGGCTGGCGGGCCGGTCACCGTCGTGGCCCAGGCGCCAGACGACGACGAGGTCGGCCAGATCGAAGCGAGCACCGGCGGCCACGCCACGGTCGACGGGGCCACCGGTGAGGTCGAGGCGCCCGAGGCCGACTGGTTCGGGACTGTGTCCGACGCGGACCTGGGCGCACGGCTCCTGCGCGTCGCGGAGGCCAACGCCAGTGCCACGGGACCCGCGACCGATGCCCAGCGCAAGGCCCTCCAGGAGGTCCTCCGCGGCGTGAACGCCAGCGAGGTCGGCATCGTGCTTGCCCAGCTCTTCGACATCGGCCACCTGTCCGCGATCGAGCAACGCCATGCCCAGGCCATCCTCGAGGCCGGTGAGGCCATGGGTCACGAGCAGCTGCGCGCCGAGTGGAAGGCGCTGGCAGTCGAGTTGGCGACCACGGAAGCCGCATGAAGAAGAACCCCTTCCCCGATCTTCCCCCCGACGAGTACGACGCGCTCCTGGTGGACATCGAGAAGCGCGGCATGGTCTATCCGGTCATCCGCGATCAGCACGGGCGCACCATCGATGGCCACCAGCGTGAACGGGCCTGCGCTGCGCTCGGCATCGTGCCGCACTACCGGGTCGTCCCGGTCGCGTCGGACACCGAGCGCGAGGCGCTCGCCATCGTCCTGAACACGCACCGCCGGCACCTGACCCCGGCGCAGCGCGGTGAGGCCATCCTGCGGCTGGCGGCCACGGGCATGACGCAGGCCGAGATCGGGGCAGCAGTCGGGGTGAGTCAAGGCGAGGTCAGCAAGACCGTCGGGGAGGCCCGCGAGGTTGGGGATATTCCACGGAATAACCCCCCTGACGAGCCGCTCACCGACAAGCAGGGCCGACCACCCGAGAAGCGCGGCGGCCGGCCACGGGCATCCGCTCCGCGCTCCGCGCCCCGGTCCGTCCCCGGTCCCATCCAGCCATCCATCCATGTCGTGATGAAGGCGTTTCGCCGCGACCTCACGAGGCTGCTCGTGGCCTACGAGGAGGTCGCTGGCGAGGACGAGTTCGCCGGCGAGTTCGGCGCCGTCATCGAAGCGATCAGGAGGGCACTCCAGGAATGAGCAAGCCACGCAAGCCACGCAAGCCACGCAAGCCATCCCTCGACAGGCGGGTCCTGTCGACCCACCAGGAGGGCGCTCGCGAATACGCCTACGTCAACATCGCGGATCTACGAGTCCCTGGCTTCGAGGGCGGCCAGCGGGTCCTCAAGGAACCGATGGTGGAGAAGATCGTCGCCAACTTCGAAGAGGCCCGGCTTCTGACCATCGTCATCTGGCGGAGGGACGACGGCACTCTGTGGATCATCGACGGCCAGCACCGAGTCGAGGCGCTCCGCAGGCTCGGTCACTCGGTGGTCTTCGCGGACATCCGGTCCGGCATCACCGAAGAGCAGGCCGCATACCTCTTCTGGCACCTCAACGATGATCCGGTCCGGGTCGGTGAGTTCGACAAGTTCCTCGCCCGCATCAAGAGCGGGGACCCCGTCGCGATCAGCATCCAGAACGTCGTCGTCGAGCGCGGGTTCCATCTCGACCGCCATGGCAGGGCGATCCACGGCATCGCAGCGGTCCGTGCCGTGGAGACGGTGCATGAGCGAGGTGGCAGCGCACTCATCGCTGATGTCCTCACAGCCATCAGCCAGACCTGGCGGGTCGACCCGAAGGCTCTGACTGCACCGATCCTGACTGGGGTCGGCACGTTCCTCGACACGTGGCAGGACGCAGCTGGCTACGACACGGGTCTCCGGGGTGGGCCCCTCGACCCGGTTCGCCTCCTTGACACGATGGCCGCTGCGCCTGCGACAGAGATCGAACAACGCCAACGCGCCTACGCCGCCGAGTACGGGCACACCGGCCACTCCGAGAGCCGCATCGCGATCGTCCTGCGTGATCTGTACAACAACGGACGACGGATCCGGCGCCTGAAGGGCGCACCGAAGGGTCGGTCGGGACGACGCGGCGGCGGGTGGGTCAAGAACACATGGGGCAAGAAGCCGGTGGCTCCTTGACCCGACTCGCGGTCACCGCAGACCTCCACGCCTCGGACTACGTCCTCGAAGGCCGGAGTTCGCGTGTGGATCCCGCGACGGGCCTCTACGCACGCTTCCTCGATGCCGTCGAGATCGCACGCTGGGTCGCCACCGACGCAGCCGCGCGCGAGTGCGACGCGCTCATCGTGGCCGGCGACTTCACCCAGGAACGGCATCCGAGCCCCTGGCGCGTCGCACTCATCGCCGATGCGCTCAGCGTGTTCCCGGGCCCCACCATCCTTGTGCGCGGCAACCATGACGGGCTCAAGGCCGGCCGCTCGATCGTCGATGTGCTGGCCGCCGGACTCCCCGATGGCCACGGCTTCAGCCGGCCGGGCACCGCCTGGGTCAAGGGCACCGCCATCTGCGTGCTGCCCTACCTCGATCGCCATTGGCTCCGGGCCCAGGAGGGCTTCGCTGACGTGCCCGAGGCGGAGATCTTCAAGGTGCTCGGCGAGCAGTTCCTGACCATCGCACGTGGCCTGTATGCCGAGGCCCAGGCCGACCGGGACTTCGAGTCGAGCGTCCTGGTGGTCCACCAGGGCCTCGGCGGCGGCCACATGAGCGACGAGCAGCAGGCCTTCCTCGGCGACATGAGCCTCGTGGTCGATACGTCCGCGCTCGGGGCCATCGGCTTCGATGCCATCCTGGCCGGCCACTACCACAAGCACCAGGTGCTCTCATCGTCGCCGCTCATCGCCTACGCCGGCAGCCCGCACCGGGTGAGCTTCGGCGAGGAGCACGACCCCAAGGGCTACCTGGTCGTCGATACCGAGAGCATCGGGCCTGACTTCGAGTTCGTGAAGACGCCGGCCCGGCACTTCGTGACCGTCGACTACGCCGCCGACCGAGTGGACCTCGACCGAGTCGAGGATGCGGTCGTGCGGGCCATCAACGTGCCCCCCGAGGCGACTGTCGACGACGTCGTCACGGCGCTCGAGCTCGCGGGTGCCTGGGACGTGACAGAAGTTCGGCACGCCCGTGTGGCGACGCCCGAGGCTGCCGGCGGGCTCTCGGAGACGCTGACGGCCGAACAGGCCCTAGCGGCCTACTTCGAGGACGACGAGGACCGTGAAGCCCTCGTGGAACGCGGCCGGGCCATCCTCGCGGAGGTCCACTGATGAGCACTGGCGCGCGGATCCCACTCGCGGAGGCTCAGGGCATCGCCGGCGAGCTGGTGACGCTGCTGGGCGTCGGCGCCGAGCGCATCGAGGTCGCCGGCAGCATCCGCCGCCGTAGGCCCGACGTCGGCGACATCGAGCTCGTCGCCATCCCCCGGCAGCGCATCGAGACCACGCCGGGCATGTTCCAGGACGAGGAGCACGTGGTCGACGACCTCGCGCGGCAGGTGGATGCTCTGCTCATCCAGGGCGTGCTCGACCCGCACCCGACCGATCCGAAGCGCGGCGATCGCTACGCCAAGCT
>SDBU01009154.1_pt1 | contig 11152 bp, 10 predicted proteins | sample 2277071 | NCBI WGS metagenome assembly SDBU01 (sample SAMN10397929, study PRJNA504765) | marine sediment metagenome | isolation source: marine sediment core GS08_GC12, 126 cmbsf | place: Arctic Ocean: Gakkel Ridge, Loki's castle | collected 2008 | reverse complement strand
GGAAACAACTCAAAGCTAGTTAGATAGGAGGTTGTTTTTCTAGTTATGTAAAGGAGAGGGGATATGAGGCTATTAAGGTTAGCCGTAGAAAACCAGAGGTGGGACCTGGCAGCGCACACCATTGTCTTAGCCACTGCCAGGCGCCTGAACAAGGGAGAAAAACCAGATGCCAAAAGTAAAGAGCAAAGGCGGCGCCCCAAAGGGCAATCAGAACGCCAGAAAGCACGGCTTCTACTCCAAAGTCCTCGATGAGGCAGAACGCCTTGACTTTGAGCTAGCCACTGGCGTTGAAGGCATTGATGATGAAATTGCCCTGCTGAGGGTAAAAATTAAATCTATCCTGGCTCATGACCCGAATAATGTCAAACTCATCATGCAGGCAACCAATGCCCTGGCTAGACTGGTCAGGACAAAATATAACATCAGCCAGAAGGACAAGAAGGGCTTAAAGGAGGCAATAGGTAATGTCCTTAGAGACATCGCCCTCCCACTTGGCATTGGACTCGGAACCATCATCAATAAATAGGCTCAGACCATATCAACGTGAGGTAGCTCTGGCAATACTGGATAGTGTCTTCCAAAGGAGAGGGCTTACCTTCTCAGTGGAAATGGCACGGCAAGGAGGCAAAAATGAGCTGTCAGCCCAGCTTGAGCTTCTACTGTTAGCCCTTTATATGGCTGAGCCCCAGAATATAATTAAGTGTTCACCCACCTTCAAGCCACAGACGGTTATCTCCATGATAAGGCTAAAGGACCGCCTGAACGATGTCGGCTTTAGTGGTATCTGGATAGCTGAGCTGGGCTATATCATCCGGCTGGGAAATGCTAGAGTAATATTTCTATCCGCCGACGAGTCAGCCAACGTGGTCGGCAATACGGCTCACCTGCTACTGGAAATAGATGAAGCGCAGGACGTATCCAAAGAGAAGTATACCAAGGAGTTCAAGCCTATGGGTGCCACTACCAATGTGACTACAGTTCACTATGGCACTACCTGGGATGATTCAACCCTGCTTGAGGAAGTGAAGCAAACTAACCTTGAACTGGAGAGAGGAGACGGTGTTAAACGCCACTTCAGGTACGACTGGGAGGAAATCGCCAAGTATAACCCCGATTATCTAGCCTACGTCAAGGTGGAGAGTCAGCGCCTGGGAGAAAATCACCCCCTATTCCTTACCCAGTATCGGTTACTGCCGATACATGGCGGTGGCGGCTACCTGAGTCCGCAGCATCGCTCTCAACTACAGGGAGAGCACCACCGGCGTCATCAACCTGAGCCGGGTAAAACCTATGTCGCCGGTATTGACCTCGCCGGCGAGGCTGAGATAGAGGATGGAGCCGCCTTACGAGCTCTGAAACCGCACCAGGATTCTACCATAGTTACTATTGGCGAACTTGACTTCTCTGATGATATGGTTAAGCAAACCAGGGTCAAGATTGTTGAGCACTATTGGTGGACAGGCAGGAAGCATCCCGAACTGTATCCCCAGTTAATTGATATCCTTAAAGCAGTATGGCACTGCCGAAAGGTGGTAGTTGATGCTACCGGCGTTGGTCAGCCGGTGAGCTCATTTCTTAAACAATCACTCGGCTCGCGAGTTATCCCGTTTACCTTTACCGCCCGGTCAAAGTCGGAGCTGGGTTTTAACCTGTTGGCCGCTATTAACTCAGGCCGGCTGAAGGTTTATACAGGGGATGGTTCCCCTGAATACCAGGAGTTCTGGTTTGAGATGGAGAAGGCTAAGAGCCACTACCGCCCCAGCCAGACAATGAATTTCTATGTTGACCCCACCGAGGGACACGATGATTTCCTGATGAGCCTGGCTCTGCTGATTGAGGCAGCTAACCAGTATGTGCCGAGGGGGGCGAGGGGTAGCCTATTATAAAAAGATTAGGCAATTATCCCCTTAATACAAGTAAATATAATTTTAGGTAACTATACCTTGAAGTAACGTATACGGGGGGTGATAGTATTAAATACGAAGTATTTGAAGACAAAAGGGAACCAGGGCAGTGGCGTGTAGAAGCGTCAGACTTTGAAAGCGAAGGTGAATGCTATGTCGTCATCTTTTGTGGCTGGAAAAGCAAAGAAATGGCAGAAGAATACCACGCATGGAAGTCACAGCAGGTCAATAACTGACTTCTTTGTCAATATCGTCTACACATGTTTGGCGTTGGGTATGGGGGGATGTTGTGTGCCATTCTCCACTCCTCACCGCAACATCTGTCAGTCTAGAAATAGGGATGCAACGCCAATTAAGGTAGGAACCCTGTGCTTCTAAACCACTTCTGCTCGTGCCCGAAAATTGGTAGAACAGGGCATGCTCCTTACCATTCTTTAAACCAATAACATGGGGACACATTTCACGATAATGACCATTATAGGTTGCAATCACCTGCTGTTTATTAACAATAGCTTGTCGAACAAGGTTATATGTCTCAGTAGCCATAACACACCTCCTTATAGTGTGGATTATACTACTAAAATAGGTGATGTCAAGGGGTTACTAAAGTAACATATCTTTCAGTATACCGAAAAACCTTGACAGGGGCTTGACAAGGGGGTATATAATAGTAAAAGATAGTGTACAATAGTTGAACCATATCAGACCTATATACACCGACCATGCACGAGACCAAATGGCAGACAGGGGGATTACCGAGGAGGAGATTGAGTTTTGTCTTAATGAACCAGAAATTACTCGTCCTGGGGAGCGCAATACATTAGTTTTTACCGCTCATCCCAATGGCAGATTTATAAAGATTGTAGTGCTTAAAAAGAAACCAAGGATAATAATTACAGCAGCTGACTAATCGTAAAGGGAGTGATGCTATGAAACTGAAATATGATAGGGTGGCTGACGCCATCTATATAAAGTTGGGTGATATGCCATACGCATATGGCAAGGATTTAGACGATTTAAGACGGATTGACTATGATGCCGACGGTAACCCAAGGGGTGTAGAATTGCTATGTGTTAGCACGGGTGTAATTACTGATGATTTACCCAATAGGGCAGAGATTGAACGGGCTTTAGACGATAGGGGTATTAAAGTCTATGCCTAAACTAAAAGAACCTAAGCAACCAACATTTACGAGACGTGACTTCCTCAAGGATTTAAGGAAAGTTAGTCAACGCATTGAGAAGCCTAAACCCTCTCCAAAATCGTCAAAAACATAGGCTTCCTATCTTTGCGATGATTATACCTGAACCCATATTCATTAATGTAACTGTGTAGGCACTTTTCACTAACTTGGCATATTGTTTACTTGCTGTCAAGGGATAATTATCAAACGGATTAATACGTGAGAGTTCACTTTATGGCTATCGGGCGCACCGGAGAGCCGGAAGCGCCTACTATCTTGAGCGGGATGGCTACAAAGACAAAATCGGAGACACCGGCCTGTGATAGTGGTTCCAGATTCAGCCACTCCACAAGATGAATGCCATTTTCAATCAGCAGCAGAATATGGGCGGGATAACTCTCGGCGGGACGTTTCTCAAATTCTGGAGTGTCACTTCCGCTAACCTTAATGCCTTTATCTACCAGCCATTTAGCCCCCTCATAGCCTGGCCCTGGACCCACCTCAACTCTATAATAGCGAGCCGGCTCGTTGAAATACTGACTCCACCCCGTCCTCATAAAGACAGCGTCTCCAGGATTGATAGTGGTACCCGAGGCGCGGAGAGCGGCTTCCAAATCTGCTGGTGTAATCTCATAAGTTTCAGGTAATACTTCCACTCCCTTCTGCTTGGCCACATCCAGCAGGACACCGCGCAAGATGAGGGGTGATATCTCTTCGACTCCCAGTTTACCAAGCCCGGCGGCTCTAGTCTGCGAGACTTCTATGCCACCGAACAGCTTGCCATCACGCGAAACATGGCCTAGAGCATCAATGTGGGTCCCTGTATGAGTAGCTAGGGCGCAGAGCTCACCAGAACCGCTAAACCCATCTGGTAAAACCCCGTCAGCGTGCATCTTTGATACCCAAAACATAAACGGGGGATTAGCGTGGTGATGGGGCATCCCGGGATGGTATGGCTGTCCCAAATCGTATACTTTACCTTCAGTTATCACATCTTTAAAAAGCTGTGCCAGCATTTTGGCTCCTCCTTCAACCTCCTATTTGGGCTGGAATACCGTATGATTCAACTAGCTTTTTCAAAGCACGCATACGCTCCTCAGGCGGGGGCTCTAAATCAGACATGGAATAATCCCTGGATAGCACCCTGTATTGAGAAATTCCGAATTTGTGATACGGCAAAAGCTCAATCTTATGCTCTCCCTTTAACTGACGTACAAATTGCACAATGTCAGTGATATTTTCATCCGAGTCATTGTACCCTGGTATTACGGGTATTCGTATAATGAGTGGTTTGTCAGGATACTTGGTGGCGACCCTTCTGGTATTCTCCAGAATCAGTTCGTTTCCTTTTCCGGTAAGTTTCTTATGTTCCTCTGGCGACATATGCTTAATATCCATATAAACCAAGTCCAAATACTTTAGCATCTCATCTAAGATATCCCATTTCACATAACCACACGTTTCTATAGCAGTATGGATGCCTCTTTCTTTGCAAGCCTTAAGAATCCCCAGGGAGAACTCTGGTTGCATTGCCGGCTCACCGCCACTTAATGTAACACCTCCACCAGAATTTGCGTAGAATAATGTGTCCTTCTCAACCTCCTTTACCACCTCCTCCACTGTCATCTCCTCACCGGCGATTTTTCTGGCGCCACTTGGGCATACCTCAGCACACTGGTAATCACAATTAATACAAAGCTCCCTATCGGTAAATATTTCCCCGTTACCAAGTATGCTGATTGCCCCAAGTGGACAAACCTCAACGCATCTGGCGCACCTGAGACACCTGTCAACAAAATACTCCATCTCGGGAGACAGTTTTTGAGATTCAGGGGTAGAGCACCACCCACACCTTAGGGGACAGCCTTTCATGAATACTACAGTTCTAATACCGGGACCATCATGAATGGCAAACCTTTCAATTTTTAGTACGATTCCTTTTATCATCATATCTGAGTACATCATTTACTGTTAGAAAACCACGCCCGTTGCAGGATAGTGAAGTATTTTTTAACAATCCTTCAGCAGAAGCCAAACGAAGACCACCCCTTAGGCAGTCACAATGAACACTGTTCCCACCTGGAGATTAGACAATCTTAAGCCGTTGCCCCAAGTGTATTTCTGGCTATTATATCGTCCTGTATCCGCTTATCTAAATCCACAAAATAGGTACTGTAGCCGGATACCCTCACCATCAAATTGCGATATTTTTCCGGGTCTTTTTGAGCCTCCCTTAATGTCTCTGGAGAAACTACATTGAATTGAATCTGAAAGGCACCAAGGTCATGAGCGCTCTTTATAAGGCTCATGAAATCCCCTATTCCCCTCGCGTCCTCAACAACTGATGGGTCAAGTTTCATATTTAGCAACGTTCCCGCGGTAAATAGGTCAAGGCAACACTTTGAGAAAGATTTTAAGACTGCTGTTGGTCCTTTTCTATCAGTACCCTGCATTGGTGACATTGCATCAGCTAATGGCACCCAGCCTTTTCTTCCTGAGGGCAGAGCCCCATGATGTTCACCAGGAGCAAGATGGCTGGCGGCACCACACGACATGATTCTCCTCCGGCCCCCATATAGTCCCTTATACTGCCTAACCTCTTTAGCAGCAAAACAGGTCATTTCAGTCATTATCTCATCAACTTCATCATCATCATTGCCATATTTTGGAGCCGACAGGCACATTTGCCGAATATCTTCATAGCCTTCAAAATTTTTATCAAGAACTTCTAAAAGCTCATCCCAGGTTAATTTCTTATCCTCGTATATCAATTTCTTAACCGCCGCCAAACTATTGATGGTATCGGCAAGTCCTACCATGGTAATTTCAGAGCCTGGGGTATATTTGGCTCCTCCAGAGCAACAGTCTCTCGCGTTCTCAATACACTCTTCAAAACTCAGAGAGGTTACCAGGGCTGGCCTTTGCTCCGACTGTATTACATCCAGCATCTGACCCACCTCGGCTGCCCTCTTTATTAAGTAGGCCAACTGCGTTTTAACAGCGTCCTTGAACTCCTCAAAAGTTTTGAAATTCCTCGGGTCACCTGTTTGCGGCACTGGCAAACGAGTATTTGTTTCTCTATGCACACCATTAAGCAAGGTAAGCTCAACAGCTGCTACCGTATTCATCTCCACCTGGCCAGAACTGGCGTTACCCCACTTTCCCATTAGTCCCACTTCAAAGCAACCCCTTGGACTCCAGTTATACGCTTCCTCAAAGGGTATACCTATGTCCTGAAGGTACTGTATACCAAGTTCATCATTAAGAAATGGTGGATGTCCCGTACCAAGTGCCGATAGCTCACACGCCTTGCGCAAAAATGAATCCGGGTTTTTCGCCTTGTTATATTTTACTGACATGTGCGGTTGAGGCAATCTTACATCCATTTGTGCCTGTAGCATCATATAAGAAAGCTCATTTACGGCGTCCTGTCCGTCCTCGGTTATTCCGCCACAGCACATACTTTGAAATGACACGTATCCCGGGACAAATGTAGCCCAGGCAGTATTATTAAAGAAGTTCAGCTCGGCAAATTTCACCCAGAAACATTCCAATAACTCCTGCGCTTGTTCTTGGGTAAGCCTTCCTTCTTCTATATCCTTCTTATAGTAGGGATATAGATACTGGTCTATCCGCCCTGGGCAATAGGCAGTAGCGTTGTGCTCCATCCACTGATAAACGTGGTAAAACCACAGTGATTGCAGGGCCTCCCAAAAAGTCCTCGCCGAGTTAATAGGTACCTGCTGGCAAATCTCAGCTATTTTTTCCAGTTCCGCTCTCCGCTGAGGGTCTTTTTCTTCACCAGCTTTTTCTCTTGCCAGACGAGCATATCTCTTAGCCCGTGCCTCTATCCCATCACAAACTATAAGTAAAGCATTTAGATACACTATTTTATCGTAGTCGCCAGGCGTAGCATAATCTAGAGAAGCCAGTTTCTCGTTTATTCTTTTTCTTATGCCATTGATGCCGATTTTCATTACCAGTTCATAATCAGCTACAAATACACCCGGGCCACCCTCAACTTTAGATTGGGCATTAAAAACTAGTGCACCAACAAGCTGGCGTAGGTCCTCAGGTAGTCTCGCCCCCCATATGTCCCGGAACGATTTACCCTTCCAATACGGCTCTACGAACTCCTTAAATAACCTTTTCTCGTCTTCAGTGATGAGAAAAGGGTCTTGTGGCCGGGTTGATAGTATATCTACTTCGCTAATAACCCCACAATTGGTATCCGGACTAAGCACACCGGCACGTATTTTACTTCCCTGGGCACCAACAATTAGCTCACCATCCAGAATAAAAACCGTCCCTCGTTCGCAGAGTTCCTTAAAGGCCTTCGCTTTCCTCGTTACCAGAGGTTCGCCTTCGGTCTTCATAAAGACCTCAGTCATAATCTGGGCTCTTTCAGCACATACACTGGGTTTAGTACTGAGATGCCTTTGCCTCGCTTTTCTCACCCGTAAAGTACAACCACCAAACGGCTCCTCTTCAAGCTTCTCCATCAGGCCTTTTTCTTTTTCTCTAAGGGTTGTCATCTCTCCCTCCTTTTGGGGGCTCTATCCCAACTTGCCACCTCAGTTTCCCCTGGAACAATCTTATCAACTACCTATATTTTATATCCAGTAGCGTGCCAGTGTCAAGGTTCCGGGCTCATCCGTTCACTTAGTAACGCTAATAATAAAAGAGGGGCTGATGCCCCTCTTTTGATAGAACTGCTTTCCTTCCTAGCGAAGGAGAGTAAGACAGCACCTAATAGGCGTAGCCAGTCCTTCTACCGATGAAGAAGCCAGCAAAGAAGAGCAGTAAGCCACCCACCGCTATCAGGAGGTATATCGCCCAAGTTGGCATGGCAAAAACAAAGCCGATAAGGAATGAGCCAGCGCCTGTCCACCCACTCTCATTTCCTGCCCCATCTACCACCTTAACCCGCCACCAGTAGGGCTCGTCTTTCTTGGTTGACTCCAGCTCCACTTCTTCACTCATGGTATATTCTGACACGGTCAGCCCTTTCTCTTCCAGCACTATATCAGTGAAACCCTTATCCCTGGCCAACTGCAGGGTATAGGTTGCCCCACTGGGGTCGGTAACATCCTGCCAGTCAAAGTATACTGGTTGTTCTGGTTTAGTATCCATTAACGGTAGTAGTGGTTGTGGTATTGGCGGTGCCGCTGACTCCATAATAAAGTCGACTTCCAGAGCGGTGGTGCCATCAGTGGCGGTTATAGTGTGTGCTCCAGGTTCGCTGGGGGGAACTTCAAACGTATATGAAAAGCTCCCGTCGGCTTCACTGGTAGTGGTAAAGATAATCGGCGTAGTGGTGTAGGTGATGGTTATCTCGTGGTTAGGTTTAAAACCGGTGCCGCTAATAGTCATCTCCATGCCGACATGACCGGGTGAACCCGGGCTGGTAGCCGGGCTTATGCCAACCTCGCTAGCTATAGTGAATTCCACACTACCTGAGTTACCATCCTCATCCTCGACCTCCACATCGTATGTGCCTGGCCCCACACCGGGCACCTCAAAGGTAATGGAAAAACTGCCATCGGCGCCAGTATTGCCTGTTGCCACCTCATCACCATCAAAGTTGACAGCAACTGTAACCCCATCGCCGAAACCGGTGCCGCTAACGGTGACACTATCACCAATCATCCCTGAAGTGGTGCTAATATCCGATGCCGGCTCTACGGTAAACACCGCCTCAAATGAGTTTAAAGATTCATCGGTGACGGTTATGGTGTGGTCACCCTCGGTGCTCTCAGGGATAATGATAGTGCTATCAAAATCACCGCTGCTATTGGTGTCTGTATCACCACTGTCTATGTCTATTTCCACACCATCGTATTCTACGATAATGTCTTCACTACCGCCAAAGTCAAAACCGGTAATCTCAACCTCAGTGCCGACCGGGCCATCATCAGGGTCAATGGTCATGCCAGCGGCGATAACGGTGAAATCAGCAACAGCCTCTATGTTGTCTCTACCATCGTAGGTAACGTAGACATAATAGGTGCCGCGCTGCACATCTTCGTCACTATCACCATCGGTTAGTTCATCGGGCACCGTTACTCTCTGCCTGAACTCACCATCATCATCAACCTCCTCATCGGTTTTCAAGCGTTCGTAGATAGTAACCTCATCGTCAATGTCATCATTCACATCCACTTCCTGGCTGGAGAAATAGATATCAACCTCAGAAATATCCCAGTCTATCGGGTCTCCTGTGTAATCACTTGGTGTGAAATCCTCACCATCCACATAAAAACGCGAACCGATTTCACCTTCGTCGGGGTCCAGCGTAATCTCCTCTGTAGCGGCTAGCGTGGGTGAGGCGGGTATAACTGCCACCAGCAGGGCTAGAATAACGGCTAAAGCCAGAGTGCGGAATATTTTATTGTATTTCATCTGGAAATCTACCTCCCTTTGTCCTCCCCTATGGAGAGGGCAATTTTTATTGAAGAGGGCCTTGCCCCACTAAAATTCCTCAAAAAAGCGACCTTTTTAGTTTATTCTTTTATACCATAGCTCAGCGTGAAAAGTCAATAAGGATAAGGAAAAATTGGCGACAAAACCCCATTGACTGGTATAGAACATATGTGCTACTATGACTGCGTAAGGTTCAGAGGCGAGTTATGGAGTCGGAGCTAGAGAACAATGAACTGGATTTACCACCAGAGTATTGCCATTATCAGGACGAGGGCTGCGAATTTGCCGACTCCTGTCTTAACTGCCCCTTTCCCCAGTGTATCTATGAGCAGCCCCGGGGCAGGCAACGCTGGCTAAAGAAATTGCGGACAGGAGAAGTGATGCGGCTGTTCACCACCGAGGGGAAGGGAGTAAAGGAACTGGCAACAATGTTTGGCGTCAGCCAGAGAACGATACAGAGAGCATTAAAGAGGGATAAGAATGAATGACACCATTATCAACCAGTTGGCTCACCGAGATATAGACAGAATCAAGAGGTATAAAGAGTTACTGGACTTCTACCAGGGTAAGCACTGGGAGGGAAGAGAAAGACGGGGTGAGAAGCGCCTGACCTTTAATTACGCCAAGGTATTTGTGGATAAGATTACCAGCTACCTTATGTCGGTCAACTTTGTCGTTGATGCTGTCGAAGACTCTGACGAGGCACAGGCCAGAGCCCAAAAGGCACAAGCAGCCCTACATCAGGTATACGAAAACAATAACCTGGAGCAGCTTGACCATGAGACGGAGATAGATTGTGCCGTCCTCGGCGACGCCTGTTACAAGGTTATATGGGACCAGGAGACAAGGCAGGTCAGAGTTACCGCCCCCGATATTCAGGGGATATATGCCTGGTGGCTGGGGGATGACACCTCCAGGGTATGGCGAGTGGCGTCTAAATACAGCCTCAGCGCTGAGGAAACTGAACTCCTGTATAAGGTAAAGCCCAAGGCTAAGACAGCTACCGTGGTCGAGGTCTGGACGGCCTGGGAGTTTGAGCTTTACCTGGACAATGTTCTTCAGGATAAGAAACCCAATCCCTACGGATTTATACCCTTCGCTATCTACCCCAACCTGAGCGAGCCTAAGAAGTTCTGGGGTGTATCTGATTTAACCCAGATTATGGAGCCACAGCGGGAACTAAATCGGGCGATGAGCCAGCTATCCCGAATACTGGAGTTATCCGGCAACCCGATTGCTGTCCTGGAAAATGTTGAGGAGTCAGAGGATATTGCCGTTAGGCCAGGGGCAGTATGGAATGTACCCGAGGACGCCAAAGCGTATCTACTTGATTTGCTTCAAGGTGGCGGAGTCAGGCTGCATATCGATTATATCAATTTGCTCTATAGAACCCTGCACGACATCTCAGAATCACCCCGGGCTGCTTTCGGCGGAGCAGAGAGAGATTTATCCGGGGTAGCCATGGAGCTTGAGCTTCAACCCTTACTACAGAAGGTCCGACGAAAGAGGCTTATCAGGACAGCAGCCTACAATAAACGAAATGAGATGGTACTTAAGCTCCTGGAGAAATACCAGGGAGAGAACTTCGGCAGCAATCGTTTGAGGGTAGTGTGGGGACCGGTGTTGCCACAGGATATGACC
>SDBU01009153.1_pt1 | contig 11152 bp, 7 predicted proteins | sample 2277071 | NCBI WGS metagenome assembly SDBU01 (sample SAMN10397929, study PRJNA504765) | marine sediment metagenome | isolation source: marine sediment core GS08_GC12, 126 cmbsf | place: Arctic Ocean: Gakkel Ridge, Loki's castle | collected 2008 | reverse complement strand
CTTATGAGCAGATAGGGTTTTCCAAATTTTTTCGTATAATAACCTCTGCATGCATGACAAAATAAAGGTAAAACCGAATATTGTCAAGACAATTTTCGACTAAAGCTCAATATTGTCACACTATTGAAGAATATCTGGACCGGGAGAGTTAATGTTAGGATCATAAATAGAAAGCGCCCCCGATTAGCCTTGGGTTATCATTAATAGCAGGATACTTCGACCGGACCTCAAGAACAATTGCTTATCGTGTGGTTTTTTGGGGGTGCTTAGAATATTGTTCCGGTTGGGATTCGCATACTTGATAATTGGTTGATTTGAGTATAATAGCACTATCAGATAAAAAACCCCCTATAAAAGGGGTTTTTATCGAGTTTTTGATTTAGATACTTACCAATTTAACTTTTCAGCATAATTTAATAGTCTGTTGATACTCCTTTTTCTGGCATCATTTTCTTTTCTGTTATTATTATCTTTCAGTTTTGATAAAAACTCAACCACCTTATTGGCGGGAGTTTCTTTAACAATTACAACATCATTGTTTCTAAAACGTAATTTCAATTGACGCTCATCGCCATTAAAATTTGTCCTTTTGCGATGCATTGCAACTGCCCTTTCTGTATGTTTTTTCTCTAGGATTAGATTTTGTTTTAATTTAGTTTCGTTAAATTTTGATGTCAAGTATTTTTTCCACCCAAATCTATTTTTAATAACTATCCTGAAAAACCAAGATCTTCAAGATTTTTAGTTATTTTAGACTCATATTCATAACGTGTTTCGAGCAACATTGGTATACTTGGTTTAGCTTTTTTAGGATTAGATTCTACTCTGACACCATTTTTCTTTCTCTTTTCCGCACTAAATAACTTCAAATATTTACTTGGGCTAACACCTTCAAATGGGATGAATTCAACCTTATTACCACCCTCACTTAACTCACCTTTATCATAGGAGATTGAGTCTTTATGTAGCACAAGAGCCAAACTTTTTTCATAGGGCTCAATATAATAAACTTTGGTTATCCCAGCAGCGATAATGTGCCTGGCACAATTGTGACATGGGAAAGCTGTTGAGAAAAGAGAGGCTCCCCTCAATGATATACCACCATTTCTAGCAACACTTATAATGGCATCCATTTCAGCATGTATTGCTCTGCAAAATTCTATTAAATTCTCTATTTTATCATTTGCTCTAATCTCAGAGTTAATTTTTTTCTTAATACATCCTTGTCTAAATTACTTCTTAAAATATCGTCAATATCACTGAAAATCTCTTCCTTTTTCTCCTGATTTTTACATTTCCCTCCATATCTATACATACATCTACTATCATCAGCATTATTTTCTATTGTGTATAATCCTCCTCCGGCTTTAGGTACATCATTACAACCAGTAGCGAGTAAGTTGCCCTTCTTGTCGATTATTGCAGCACCTACTTGTTTTAAGAGGCATCCGGACTTTACAGCAGCGGATTGTGCATGAAACATAGCATTTTCTTTAAATGTAGGAGTTACAGTTTTGTTTCCCATCATTATTTTTATATATCGCTCTAAGTTTGGCTTCAGACTATCCACATTTTCTCTGGAATTTGTTATAAAAAATTCCGAATGATAAATTGTACGTAACAATTGCTGACCATGTTTTTCACCTTCAGATCTATCTCTTTCCATTAATTGAGTTGCTTTAACTGAATCGATTTTTTTTTGCTCTGTTAATCTCGTTTTCCTGATATCTTCGGGGCAAAGTACACCAAATAAAAAAAATAGATCTCTGTAAACTAATTGGAGCAGCTCTACTTCACTAGGATTTTTCAGACTATCAATTATAGTTACATGCCTCCATGATTTCCGTTCAGAAATACTTACATCTTTATCATCACGCTGTTCCTTTTGGTCTCTTTTTACAGCAATTTCTTTTATAGCTAACTGGGTTAAAACATCACTGGACGCCACCTTCCTAAGTATATTACCTGCAGATTGCAGTAATGCTATTCTGTCAGCTGCATCTATATCTTCAATATTTTTATCTAAATTAATTTTAGAAACATATATTTCATTTAAATATTTATCCTCTTCCAGTTCCTTTGTGATTGATCCAATATGTTTATAAATTAGGTCGCTAATCTTAATTATTTCTACGGTATAATTATATTCAGATACTAATATATCATCAATTTTAGAAGCAATGGTAGATGTGCCAGAACCTATTGATCCACATAAACCAATTACTAACTCTTCCGTTTGCCTTTCCCTAATCTCATCAATTATTGATTTGCCTTTTTTAAAAGGACTCATTTTTTTGGGAGCTATTTCTCTAACTGATTCTGCCATAAACACCTCCTACAGGGTGTTAGGTGTTATTATTGATAAGTTAAGTAGTAGACTGCGGAAAAATTGTTTTACAACCTGGTATTATTTAAGGCTAAACTAAATATCCGGTGATTTGTTAAAGTATCAACTGATTTCCTCATGATATCCTACGGAATACACAGTCTATGACATTGATATCACAAATCCACTACAAAGGGCAATTTAAGCCAAAATTAATATTGCTTGCCATAAGTTTTGGTTCGATAATATCCGATTTTGATCAAGTTTACAAACACAAATGGAAAGCTCTTTGGCCTTTCAATCCCTTCTTTTCATGGGCGGCGTATTTGCAGGTGGTGATTTCGTGGAGCTTGAGATATTCAGATACTTCATTTGTGGTCATGATCTTGGCCAAACAAGAATCCCCCAGAGAAAGCCTTTTTTTCATTAGCGAAGGTATGGGATGGTGTTTTTTCTTTAATACCCCTAAACTTGCCTTAAATCAACCCAAAATAAATGAAAAGTAAACATTCGAGCGGTTAGATCAGTCAGACATATCAAAGGTTTTCTATCCGGCTGATATCCTGAGGGTCTGAAAAGATATCTGAATCTACCAGCTTCCTTGCTGGATTGTTTTTACAATTATGATATTTAGAAACTTATTATTATGCCTTTCTTAAGGATATGCCTGCTGCAAAGGTAAGATATGGAGTTATTTAATTATTGAAGGATTGCCCCACATTAGCTAAGGTTTCTTTAAAGCTTATTCATCAGCTGGTTGGCAGATAGGCAGAGGTAAATTGTTTTTAATAAAGTCTTGATATGCATCGTGATCAGGGGATATTTTTATTTCATCTCCATCAATGCAAATTAAAATAGTCCCAGAACAACATGATCCAAATTCACGGCCCTTGGAATATTTATCAACTAAATGATCAGATGGAAAATTTTTTAGGTCAGGTAAACAATTTTCGGATATTTGAGTGCAGTATATTGAAATATCATGCCTTTTTTTTAACAAAGTGCCGATAATATCAGGCTGGGGGGTGTCATATTTTCCTCGTCCAATTGAAAAAATAATACTTTCTGGTTTAACCAATTCATAAAAAAGCGATGTGAACTCTACAATCTCGTTTCCTCCTTGTTTTCCTCCGTGATGCGGAAAAACAGCTATTGGAACATTTAAATCCATTCCAGAGTCTGCAATATTTTCAAGACCTACTTTATCTAAATCACCCCAAAAAGTAATTAATGGTTTTTTATGATTATCTAATCTCACCACTGCTGAATTGGAATTACTGGAAAGACGCCTACCCTTCTGGTCAGTACTTCCAGGACCTCTTGCAGCTAAGTATGGACTTGGAGCTAAAAGTTGAACATTTATATCCCCAAATATGAATTTGCCTGAGTCGTTAGTTGTCAGGCCCACTTCAAAGATCAGTTCTCTATATTTATTTGCTCTATCTAATAAAAATAAAAGATCATCCCAGAGTTTCGATTTTTTCCTCGAGTCCGTATTCAACTTGATCAGATCAATTTGAACTGTTTCCGATTCTATTAGACTAATTATACCCTCTATATGATCTTGATCTGCATGAGATATAATTAGCACATTGATATGATTTATTCTTTCAATTTTTAAATATTCTAATAAAGAACTCCCGGGACCTGCATCAATAACCAATACTCCTTCAAGCCCAACAAGAATCGCACTATTACCATGACCAACATCAAGAATTGAAATATACATTTCGAATGGTTTTTTAATCAAATTGGAAATTTTTAAAATATAAGTCTTCTTGGCTTTCAGCCCCTTTGTTAACATAAGCATGGAAACGGGTTTCTGGTTTAATTCTATCCCGATATTCTCTTTTTACAATTTCAAAAGGTAATCGAATTATTTCACGAGAATTCCAACCAGGTAAAATCACATCAAACATTTCAGGCTTTGAATCTTGATAGATTTCTTCGACTCTCACCAATACTTTCCAGGCTTTTCGAACTTGGCTAAATACACCTTTTAATTCTTTTATACAGATCTCGAATCCTTTAGTTATATTATCAGGATTAACTTGGTCTGACTCAATCAAAACTGGTATATACTGGCGATTCTTGCGTATAGAAAGTAAATCAGCCTTGCTGTAAGCAGTACACAACAAAGCTGGGAACTTTTCTTTATAAAAATAAGCAACTGCATCAGCACCACTAAAGTTAGCATAAGTACCTTTGGTTAGCTTATGATCACAAATAACAGCATCCGCCTCTTTTATTGACATTTGAATAAATTCTACTAATGGTAATAGAGGCCCTATAGCTTCCATAGGGATTAGGTCTGCATATTCTATATTCAAAGAGATGCTTTCCCTTACAGCAGCATCATCGTCAATTACTTTAATTTTACTTATATTTTTTCCTGCTAATGTAATGGCCATTTCTATGCTCCAATAATAGGAAGTTTGATTATGAACTCTGCACCACCTATTTCTCCATGCTCGATAATATCAACATCTCCAGCCAAATCTTTGACAGTGTCATGTACTATAGTTAGGCCAAGACCGGTGCCATTAGGCCTAGTAGTTTGACCGGGGAGCCATATATCATTTTTGCCTATCCCTTCTATTCCAGGACCGTTATCAATGACCCTAATAATCAATATACCGTCTTCAATAACCGTTCGTATAATAATTTTTCGTTTATTATTATTAGTCCCCTCAAACCATGCAAGACTATTATTTAGAAGGTTCGTAATAATTGATTCAATTGCCGCATCAGCCCCTCTAAGGTATGGATTCTTTTTTAAGAGCTCCAGCTTTATGGTAACTTCTCGGTCCCTTAAAAATGGTTTATAAATGGATACTATAGATCTTATAACCTTATGAACCTCTACTCTGCCGATTCTTCTTTTTTCATGATCAACTAAGCTAAGGGTTGTGGCTCCCAAAACTTTTATAGCCTCTACCGATCTTTTAATGAGAGCGATTGGTTTTTTAAATATACCATCATATTCATTTGGATATGCTTTTTTCCCTTGGTAGGCCAAGGCATTTATTGAGTTGCTTATAACTTTTATCGGATTACCCGTGGATTCATGTGCAAAAGTTGCTGCCGTTATCCCCGCGGTGCTCAGGGTTCGGTAAAGTTGAACCTCTTTTCGCAAAGATTTAAGTTCTGTTTCTCTGCTTTTATCGTATGATTTAAAAGCTGTTTTTAACGCAGGCTTGTTTTTATTTGAGGCCTTTTCAATAGCTTTTTCCATTGATACTTTGGCTATGTTTGATTTTTTTGGAGCTACAATTCTTTCTTTCTTCCTCCTTTTCTCAGCCACTTCCAAACGTCTTTTTGCCATCCATTCTAGAGTATCGACTGCAAATTTCTTAAGTTCCAAGAATCCTTCAGTTTCGATGAATCCTGATCTATCAGTTTTTTGAACCAACGTTGCATTCTCGTCATATACTGAAATTCGTCCTATAGATGTATTTGTCCCTGGCCTCTCTTCAGGGCTTCGTACACGCCTTAGATTAAGATCAAGCCAGTCATTACCCTCGTTTCCATAGGGCGAGACGCGCAACCCATTTTGATAGACATGTACGCCTCCTAATTTCTGCAGCCACTCTCTCACTTCCTTAAGTGTTGAAGCCCTGCTCAAAAATAATTGTTTATCTAATATGTATACCCAGAAGTCAAAAATGGCGGAAGGACAATTATAACGTTTATTTTTATTTTTAATATTTAACTCTTTATGGTTCGCTTGAAAAAGTTCATTACCTCGCCAATCCTTGACTGTCGCCGTGGCTTGACCCTTTTCATTGACCTTGGCAGATAAACAATACTCTGCATCTTCAAAGTATCGCTTTTTGACTAACTTTTCCAGATTTGCGAATTCCGGTGCTCTCAACTGAGGGCTAAATCCTTCAGGATCATCGCCGAAGGGATCAGCCAATAGTATAAGGGCTCTTGACAATTTTTTGGCGTCTAAAGCACTTATTTTATGCCGTAATTTTTCAATTTTTATTTCTGTCCCACAAGACCTTTTTTTTGTGATCTTTTTCTCAATGATATTGAAGGAAACATCATCAACAAGATCTACCTTTTCATATTCCGCCCAATCAATCTTTAAACTAAACTGTTTGCCGGGATGCTTATTGGGGCTGCTAACCAAGTCAACCTTTGATCCCATTCGCAGCGCAGATAACCGTCCAAGTCCCTTATTACCGCTTGGTATTCTACCTAGCCTTGTCCGTTGAATTTGTGATTTGGGCGATCGACCGACAACTAACCAACCATTAATTATATCATGATCATCAAGGCCATCCCCATCATCGGTGACTTTAATAGTACCTCCGACCAAATCAGTATCTATGAGCTCAATTAAACATTTTCGAGCATCCGCGTCATAGGAGTTTTTTACAAGCTCTAAAATACTCTGATCGGGACTTGGATTTAATTCTTCCCCTAATCGGAGAAGAATATCTTTAGAAAATCTGAAAGGAGCCTTGCCCATATAATTTACTCCCACCAAGGTAATTCTTTTATTGCCGTAACAGTAAGATGCCTACATCGAATACGCTTGTTTAACCATACTTGCGTTTCTTTTCTTTTGAGGTTGTCAATAAGTAATTTACAAGTTTTGATAGAACTATCCTTTGGTATCAGAACAATTAAATGATTTTCAACTGCTACAGGAGAAGATCCCAAAACAATACTTGCTAATGCTCTATGTTTATCTGAAGGACTTGAGGTACGACGTAAGACAACAAAAGGAGGGTTAAAAATTGTGCCCGAAAATCTACGGTTGGGCATTTTTTTTATAGTCTTCCATGGGAGAGCAGAATTACAAGTAAGATAAGAATACCAAGGCCCATTTTTCGGGGTTCGATACGGAACTACAGGTCCTACTTTTGCGTCGAAAAAATCGGCAATCGTAGATTTCACTTTACCATTAAGTGCCTTACACCATTTATTTAAAACGTTTTGAAGATTTGTATTTCCTACAAGTAAGTAAAGAATGAAGACATCAACATCTGTAGCCTTATCAAACCGACCAAATATTTCAACATTAAATTCTTTTGCGGACTTTTGGACCATTTCACGCCATTTGCCATACCTACTTCCACTCCTTAAAACATCCGGTAAAATAGCAACAATTTGCTGATTTACGCTAGACAAATTTAGTAACCGCTCAATAAAAAGCGCGGCTATCTGAACTCGACCTGTTGCCCAGGCACAATCTTTTGGCGCATCGGTGTATCCAAATGGTGGGTTTACAACTACGCAATTAAAACCATTTTGCATATCATTATTTTCAAGAAAATCATAAACTCTTATTCCTCGAAAGGATGCCTTTTTGGGGGGTATTGATATTGGTTTTCCATAAGATAGGTGCCTTTCGGCCGCTAGTAAAATCAATCTTAATTTCGCAGACTTCACAAAATGGCTGTGGAGATCAAAGCCATGAAGACGAGAACTCCATAATTGTAGTGTCTCTTCAATGGTTTTACATATCGGCAATAATTTTGCACAAGCTAATAATAAATCACCAGCACCACAAGCTGGATCAAGAATTGATCCGCCTTTTTGTACTGTATCTGATATTCTTTCTACAGCAGTATTTGAAAGCTTAGTGCCTGTGAAAAAAATGCCTCTTTTCTTGCGTATTTCAGTAGAAATTAATCTTTTTAGCTCAGTTGCGGCTTTCCCATTTAATAAAGTTGAAATAGCTTCCACATCTATTTTGGACTTAACTGACCCATTTATCTCATTTAGACTATTTTGAACTTCCCTTGTGTACTCAGAAAATGGGTGAATAGAATTAGAAAGAATCCCATTCTTTTTTGCGATCATTTGGCTTGTATTTTTCATAGCAATCACTCACTTTTCATGAGTACAGCTTATAAAGCAAACTCGAAATTGATGAAAGTATAGTTTATTTACTACCATGGGTCAATTATAAACAAATTGCTTTGTAGGGGGAGAACGTTCGTGTAGGAGGTAACGTCCTTATCGAGGGAGACAATCCTAAAAAATTAAATAACTCGAATATCCAGCAGTGATTTCTTATTAATATGTAAAAGGGGATGTAGGTTCCAAAACAGCTTATACTTGGCAATTTGATTTCAATCGAAAAAGCTGAATTGATTTTCCGACTTGATATATCTGATAGAGATCATAGCCGCACCCAAGCCTTTGATAAGAGAATAGAATCAGTTGTTTTTTTGTTTTTCCCACTTTGATTTTAGTCGCAGGTATTTCTTCGTGAGTTCCGGATCTCCCCAAATATAACATCTTCAAAATAAGGGCAAACTACACAGGTTCACGGTTGGAGAGTAATGAAGATTGAATCCCGCCTGGCGGGAAAGATATTGTGGCCTGGTAAGTGGCACGAGAATTGACTTGGAAGGTGTATTGTCTTACAAAGAAAGATTATATCTCACAGACCTGCCCGCCGTCCGGCAGGCGGGGATCACAAAGTTTTAAAAAAAATAATCAGATATTTCTTCTCTGTGTTCCCTGCGGTCTCTGTGAGAGAAATAACTCCTGCGAGATGATAAGTTTATCGAGTTCAAAATCGGATTGAACCACTGGATATTGAGTAAATACATTCTTGCCTTATCTCTGATATTTGGTTACGATATAAACCATATATGACGAATTCGTAAAAAGTCGTCACTCCGGTGAAGCTTGTGCCGGACTCGATCCGGTAACCGGAGCCCAGACACTCTGTAACTGGCTGAAAAGACTGGATTCCGGCTTTCGCCGGAATGACAGAAAACGATGATTTCCGACTTTTTACGAGTGCATCAATCTTCAAAGGACGGATATAGTCAAATAGCAGAGACTAACGTCAATTCAACAACTTTACTACTCAACCAGTTAACCATTTAACGAAACCTGAAGGAGCAAAACAAATGGAATTTCCAAACCTGTTTTCCCCAATAACGATTAACGGCATGGCACTTAAGAACCGTATCGTCATGCCTGCCATGCACCTTGGTTATACTTCGGAAGGGGAGGTAACGGACCGGCTGGTAGATTTCTATACATTGAGGGCCAGAGGGGGTGTGGGTCTCATCATTGTGGGGGGCTGTTCCATTGATGAGCATGGCGGTATGGCAAGCATGATATGCATAAGTGATGACCGTTTTATCCCCGGTCTTGAAAGACTGGCCTCTGCTGTGAAGGGTGAGGGTGCAAAGGTTGCAGCCCAGCTCTATCAGGCAGGGCGTTATACCCATTCCTCCATGATTGGGGGGGAAAAACCCATTTCCTCCTCGGCAGTGAGATCCAGGTTGACAGGAGAGATCCCGAGGGCCCTAAAATTGGAGGAAATTCCGGCTGTTCAGGATGCATTTTCAGAGGCTGCCATACGCGCAAAAAAAGCGGGGTTCGATGCGGTGGAGATCCTTGGGAGCGCAGGTTATCTCATCTGCCAGTTCCTTTCGCCCCTGACCAATCTTCGGGAGGATAAATATGGCGGATCATTCGAGAACCGGATGCGTTTTGGTCTTGAGGTGGTTGAAAAAGTAAGAACTGCGGTGGGAGCGGATTATCCCATCCTGATGCGCCTCGCAGGCAATGATTTTATGGATGAGGGGAGCACAAACAGGGATGCGAGCATTTTCGCCTCGGAACTGGAAAAGGCCGGAGTTGACCTCTTCAACGTAACCGGCGGATGGCATGAGACACGCGTACCCCAGTTGACCACGTTTGTCCCACGCAAGGGTTTTGCATATCTGGCTCAAGGGGTCAAGTCCGCCGTCTCGGTGCCGGTGATTGCCAGTAACAGGATAAATGACCCATGCCTCGGCGAGGAAATCATACGAAACGGGGGGGCCGATATGGTGGCCATGGCCAGGGGTCTCCTTGCAGATCCGTATCTCCCCGACAAGGCCGGAGAGGGGAAAACCGATCAGATTTATCATTGTGTGGCCTGCAACCAGGAGTGCCTTGATAACATTTTTGAATTAAAACCGGTCGGTTGTCTGGTCAATCCGAGGGCGGGCAAAGAAGGAGAGATAGTGATCACTTCTCCTGCGCGAGCGAAAAAAGTCCTGGTAGTAGGGGGTGGCTTGGCCGGAATGAAGGCAGCCTGCACGGCTTCTGAACGGGGTCATCGGGTCACCCTTGTCGAGAGGAGTGGTCAATTGGGCGGACAGATTCTTTTAAACAGAAATATCCCCGGCAGAGAAGAAATGGTCACCGCAGCAACCGATCTGATAAATAATCTGAAAGCGCTGAATGTTGACCTGATTCTCCGCAAGGGGGTGGATTATCAATTTATAAAAGAGAGGGCACCTGATGCGATCGTCCTGGCCACCGGGGCCAGGTCTTCTCTTCCCGATATTCCCGGTATCGAGAACCAAAATGTTGTTCCGGCCTGGGATCTGTTGTCGGGAAAACCGATTGTTGGGAAAAAGGTGGTCATCGTGGGCGGAAATGCGGTGGGGCTTGAAACCGCCCTTTATCTTGCCAACCAGGGAACAATCTCTCCAGAAGTGCTCCATTTTCTGGTGACCAACAGGGCGGAGACATGGGATACCATAGAGCAATTGGTCAGCAAGGGGAACAAGGAAATTACCGTCCTGGAGATGACGAAAAAGGTGGGCCAGGACATAGGAAAATCAACCCGCTGGACCGTCATGGCAGAACTCAGGCGCTTAGGGGTGAGGGTCATAACGGGTGCCAGGGCCGTGGAGGTCGGTCCGGAGGGGGTAAAAATTGAAAAAGAAGAGGGCGATGATTTTTTGCCGGCCGATTCCGTTGTCATTGCGACCGGGGCAGAGTCGGAGAACAGCCTCTCCCGTGAAATTGGGGATCTGGTTCCGGAAATCTACACCATAGGGGATGCCG
>SDBU01009152.1_pt1 | contig 11152 bp, 12 predicted proteins | sample 2277071 | NCBI WGS metagenome assembly SDBU01 (sample SAMN10397929, study PRJNA504765) | marine sediment metagenome | isolation source: marine sediment core GS08_GC12, 126 cmbsf | place: Arctic Ocean: Gakkel Ridge, Loki's castle | collected 2008 | reverse complement strand
GAATGGGCATTTTTCAAAACCAGTGTACCGGGTTGGACAACCACTGTTATTTCCATTTTCTTGCTATCGGGTATCATTATCTTTTTTCAAGGAATTATTGGTATATATCTGGCGAAGGTTTTCGTGGAAACCAAACAAAGGCCGTACACCACAATCCGTGCTATCTATGAAGGTGACAGGGCTAGGCTCCCCTCCGAAGGCAGTGAGCAATGAAATATGATCAGGCAGCCTCAGTCCTTCCCCATTTCGTAACAGAACCAACCCACTCTTTGAGGATAACATGGGGGCTGCCGCTCAAATACCACCCCTCGAAGGGATGGCTTGATCGTGACCTTTTTTTCACGAGCAAAGCTTAACCACACCATCTCACTCTGCGGGATGGGTTTTACACACTACCAATCTAGAGCGACGAATGTTTGTAACGCATTTGGCAAAAGTCCTAAGGGCTTATCTCAAAAATGAGTATAACCTGTATAGGTTGATCACTCGTCTTGAGAACCCTGATATCAGGGGACCATTCGAAATTATAAATTCTGACAGGTTGGAAGTCGGGAAGAACGTACTTATCCAACCTCATTGCTTTTTTCATTGCGGAGGCAATGCGTGGTCAGATTACAAAGGACGGATTTCGACCGGAGATAATTGTTGGTTTGGCGAGTACAACATACTCTATGGGGCCGGTGAAATAGAGATAGGCGATACGACAGGAACGGGGCCAAGAGTCATGATTTTTTCATCACGGGATAACTACTCCCGAAAATTTGCCAAACTGCCCGAAATTGTCCATGAGTTTGGAAAAGTGAGGATCGGATCGTACGTGAGGATTTTTGCTAATGCAGTAATTAGCCCCGGGGTAAGAATAGGTGATGGTGCAGTGATCGGTGCGGGCTCCGTCGTCACAAGAGACATTCCCGCATGGACTGTCGCTGTGGGCACACCAGCCAAGGTCATAAAAGACCGTGAAGATGATACTCCGTTAGTTAGGCGAAAGGAAGATTGATATATGGTTGTTAAGAAAATGGGGATATTTTTCAGGGGGGCATAGTGATACCATGAAAAAAGTTGTTATCCTTCAACCGGGTTACCTACCTTGGCTCGGATTCTTCGATCAGATGTTCAAGGCGGACGTTTTTGTTGTCCTCGACGATGTCCAGTATACACCTAGAGACTGGCGCAGCAGAAACAGAATAAAGACTGCAGATGGCATTCTGTGGTTAACTGTGCCTGTACGAGCAAAAGGGGTAAGAGATAAGCTAATAAAGGATGTGGAAATTGATAATGAACAAAACTGGCAGCGGACTCATCTGAAAAGCTTAAAAACCTTTTACAGAAAGTCAAAATACTTCGATGAAATTATCAGCACAGTAATTGATATCTATGAAAAAAGATACCGGTTCCTTACCGACGTTGACATGGATTTCATCCTCAAAGTCAGAGACTACATGTCTATGCCTACTAACCTCATTTTTTCCAGCAGTCTCAATTCGACAGGCGAAAGAGACGAAAAGTTATTGTCCATATGCAAGAGTCTCGATACAACCCACTACCTGAGCGGTAACGCCGCTCAAAATTACCTGCGGGAGGACATTTTTGCAGATGATGGTGTTGTGGTGGAATGGCAAAATTACCAGCATCCTTATTATAGTCAGCTATGGCTTAAGCACCACGGCTTTATTTCGCACTTGTCCGTCATAGATCTCCTCTTCAATCATGGAAAAGATTCTTTGGACATTATTTTAGGCAAGAAACTGATTCCACAGCCAGAGGACATCAAAATCAAGCAAGCAAATGAAATATAGGAGGAAACAAAGATGAGAACTTTATTTGTAACGGGAGGCGCTGGCTTCATCGGGTCGGCACTGGCCAACCGATTGGTATGTGAGGGCCATCATGTTCGGGTCATCGACGATTTGAGCGCTGGCGACCTGGGGCGCCTCGATCCGGCGGTTGTCTTCACTCGAGGGGATGTCCGAGACATCCCGAGATTGTGGACGCTGTTACGCGGGGTGGACTGCGTCTTCCATCTGGCCGCGCGAGTATCGGTTCCGGAGTCGGTGCTTTACCCGGTAGCCTACAACGACGTCAATGTGGGTGGCACGGTAAGCTTGATGGAGGCGGCGCGAGACGCGGGAGCCGGGCGAGTGATTTTTTCGTCCTCGGGTGCGATCTATGGGGAGCAGGTAGATCAGCCCATTTCCGAGATGGCTCGCCCTTTGCCTCAATCTCCCTACGCGGCCAGCAAGATGGCGGGGGAGCAGTACGTCTCGGTCATCGGCTCCTTGTGTGGCATCGAGACGGTGACTCTGAGGATCTTCAACGTCTATGGGCCAGGACAGCCAGTTCCTCCCTCTCATGCGCCGGTGATCCCCAAGTTTTTGACCCAGGTGTTGAACGGAGGGTCGGTGGTGGTTTTCGGCACCGGGAAGCAAACGCGGGATTTCATCTACATCGACGACGTGGTGGATGCTCTGGTGGCCAGCGGCCAGATGGATGGCTTGGACGGTGCCGTCATCAACGTGGGAAGCGGGCAAGAGACGAGCATAGAGGGCTTGGTGCAGAAGGTTGCCGCGGCTACCGAAAGGGCGATCTCCCCCTTACACAACGAGGGAGAGAGCAGTGGGCCCTTCCGTCTGGTCGCTGACTTAGCGCTGGCAAGGAAATGCCTGGCCTTCGAGCCCAAGGTGGACGTCTTCCGTGGTCTCGGGTTGGTCTTGGAACGTGACGGCAGGTTCGGCAAGATGTTGAACAGATAGGCGGATCGATCTCGGCTCGGGCCTCGCTCTCCTCGGTGCTGTAGGTCCGTTTGGTTTCCTCTCGGCCTGCCACGATCGCATTGATGATCTGAATATTGTTGGGCGGACATCCCGCGACATGACGAGGGCTTCGCGAGCCCTTGGGGACGCACACGCCTACAGTGACGACCTTTTTGAGGCTTACTCCCGGTGGAAGCGGAGCATCGCTGGTCACCAGGGTGGCGCCGCGCAGGTATCTCTCCTGATGGGCGTTCTTCATGTCGAAGATGGCGCTGGCGACGGTGTTTCGACACACGGTGCATGATCCTTCGACGAGGATCACACACAGTCCTTCGATTCGAACCCGCTCGTCCTCAATGGAGCGCATGAAGTGACGTTGGACGGTTTCCACAGAGACTCCCACGACCTTGATCCGGTTTTCCTCCATCTGGTCCAACCCTCGTTTGGCGGCGGCGAGAGTGGTTCCCACCTTCCGTTGGGTCGCAACCCATGATCCGGGCTGGTCACGGCATCCACCGCCACCACGTTGGGCTTTAGAAGCACGCGATCTCCTGGCTTGATGATGTCGTCTATGCCTCCGATCAGGTCGAGGGATTCCCGGATCGCTTCCCGTGAGGACGATAGCGACGTGGGGTTCCGCCATCATAGAGCCTCCTTTGGTTGATTCGGGGCGCAGCATGAGCCTATCACAGTCGAGGTGAAGATGGATCGTGTTTCCTCGGGCCTTGCAAGGCTGGTCTGCGCCGGGCGATTCTGGCTGGCTTCATGATATCGCCAGGCAGCTGAGATGGGCAACGGGAAGGCGATTGCCGAGAGCGATGAGGAGGATCAAAACACGGATTTGGGGAGAGTCAGGAGGCGTCCGATGAGGCTCGGAGGCAAGACACCCAGTGGCCCTCTGAGATCTCGGTCAGTTGTGGGGGCATGTTCTGACAATCGGACTGGGCGGTCTGGCAGCGCCCCGCGAATCTGCACCTGGGAGGGACATTGATGGGGCTGGGGATCTCGCCGCTGAGGATTATCCGATGCTTCCTCGCCGCCTCGGCTCGCGAGATGGCGGGAATGGACGACAGGAGAGCCTGGGTGTACGGGTGGAGTGGATTCTCATAGACCTGGCTGGTGGTGCCCAGCTCCATGATCTGGCCCAGATACATCACCGCGACTCGATCGGACATATGTTTCACAACCCGCAGATCATGGGCGACGAGGAGGAAGGTCAGGTTGAGCTGCTGGTGCAGTACCCTCAAGAGATTGAGGATTTGGGCTTGCACAGAAACGTCCAGGGCGGAAACCGGCTCATCGAGAACGATGAACTTCGGGTCCACGGCCAGCGCCCGGGCTACCGCCACCCTTTGACGCTGCCCGCCGCTCAGCTGGTGGGGAAAGCGGCGAGCGAAGTCAGATGAGATGCCCACCATGTTCAGGAGCTCCACCGTTCGGTCGTGCTTTTCCGATCTGCTGAGGCGGTTGGGCATCCCTTCGGCCAGGATCTCCTCGACCCGCATGCGGGGGTCGAAGGATGAGAAGGGATCCTGGAAGACGATCTGGGCTTCGGCTCGGAAGCTCTTCAACTCGTGAGAGCCGAACTCCGAGATCTCTCGATCCCGGAAGAGTATGCGGCCGCTGGTCGGTGGCAGGAGACGCAGTATCAGACGGCCCAGGGTCGTCTTGCCGCTGCCGCTCTCTCCCACCAGCCCTAGCGTCTCCCCCTCCAGGATATCCAGGTTGACGTTGGACACGGCACTCAGCAGGAGTTTCGGCTGCCCGAGGAAGCTCCTGCCTACCACGAAGTCTTTGGAAACGTCGCGCAGCTTTATCAGGGCTTCAGCCATCTTGCCCTTCCTGGAGGGGGTGCCAACACCGCAAACTATGATCAGGGGTGAGATCAATCCAAGGCGGATCTTCCTCTCTGCACCGCTCATCTCGGTAATCGCAGCGAGGTCCGAAACGACATCCGCCGGTGGAACCGAAAAGTCGCGGCGGGTAGCCGGGGATGGACGGGAGGAATTCCCCTTCCTCATCCAACCTGGGGATGGAGAGGAAGAGCGCGCGAGTGTAGGGGTGCTGAGGCGCCTCCAGGAGGAGTTCGGTGGGGCCCATTTCCACCAGTTGGCCGGCGTACATGATGGCTGTACGCTGGCAGATCTCCGCTACCAGCCCTAGGTTGTGAGTGATGATCAACACTGACATTCCGAGATCTCGCTGCAGCTCCTTTATCAATTCCAGGATCTGGGCTTCGATGGTCACATCCAGCGCGGTGGTGGGCTCGTCGGCGATCAGGAGATCCGGCCTCAGGCATAGGGCCATGGCCATCATAACTCGCTGGCACATACCTCCGCTCAGCTGGTGGGGATATGAACTCATGACCCGTTCGATCGAAGGGATCTGCACCCGCTCCAGCATCTCCTTCGCTCGGGCCACTGCCTTCTGCTTCGAATCGTCCTCGTGGGCCTGTATGGCCTCGATGATCTGCTGCTCCACGGTGAACACGGGATCAAGGGAGGTCATGGGTTCCTGGAAGATCATGGAGATATGAGGTCCCCTCACTGCTCGCATCTCGTCTCTGGAAAGCTCGGTGAGATTCTTCCCCTTCCACAGCACCTTTCCGGCGACGATTCGAGCCGGGGGTTGAGGGATCAAGCGCATGATGGACAGGCCGGTCATGGTCTTGCCTGACCCCGACTCGCCCACCAGACCGAGGGTCCCTTTGGCCTCGATGGAGAATGAGACGTGGTCCACGGCGTTGAAGTTGCCTCGAGAGGTCTCCAGCCGGGTGGTCAGGTCTCGGACCTGAAGCAGCGTGCCTGAGTCGCGTTCGGGGCCCGAAGATTTCAATTTACACCTCTACACGCGAAGGCGCGGGTCGAGCATGTCCCGCAATCCATCGCCCAGGAGATTGAACCCCAGGATGCCGAAGGCGAGGACCGCTCCTGGAAAGACCGTCAGCCACAAGTCCTGAAGCATGTAGTTGCGGCTCTCCGAAAGAATCTGCCCCAGGCTCGGCAAGGGGGGTTGAGCTCCAAGCCCCACGAAGCTCAGGAGAGCCTCGGCTATGATGACGATGCCCATGTAGAAAGAGGCCATCACCAGGGTGACGGCGAAGGTGTTGGGTATGAGATGCCTTACAAAGATGCGAACGTCGCCCACCCCCAAGGCCCTAGCGGCTTCGACGAATTCCTTGTCCCTCAAAGCCAACACCTCTCCTCTGATGATGCGGCCGAAGCCCGCCCAATTCACGATCGCCATCCCTACCAGGATGGCGGTAATGCCAGGCCCGATCGCGGCTACGAACAGTATGGCGATCAGCACCATGGGGAAGCCCCAGGCGATGTCCATGATCGAGCTGAGAATGAAGTCCAGACGCCCGCCGTAGTACCCGGCAGAGATCCCCACCGCCATTCCCAAAACCAAGGAGATGGCGGTCACCACCACGCTCACCATGAGCGATATGCGGATGCCGTAGAGGACGCGAGAAAGCAAGTCTCGCCCCAAGTGATCGGTCCCCGCCACGTAGCCAGGGCTCAGGGGAGGCGCGAAGGTGTTATAAATGTCTTGCTTCTCGTAGCGTACGCCATATATATCTGGCCCAACGGTCCCAGCCAGTATGAACAGAAGGACCATGATGCCGCTTATGATGACGATCTTGTTCTGACTCAGCAGAGAAGCGAGATTGGCCCAGAATCCCGACTCGGTCCAGGTTTCCTCCTCCGGCGTCCATGCCTCGTTCTTATTCAGGTTGGCAGCCCTTGTCGACATTTTCAATACCTGATCCTGGGGTTGACCACCGCGTAAAGGACGTCGGCCAGGATGTTGGCGAAGATGACTCCGGCGGCCAGGATCAGGGTCAAGGCCTGTATCAGCGGGTAGTCCCGCTGTTCGACGGCGTTCACCAGGAGCCTTCCCGCTCCCGGCCAGGCGAAAACCACCTCGATGGCCACCGCGCCGCCCAGGAGCCAGCCCAACCGCATGGCGAAGACCGAGATCACCGGCACCAACGAGTTCTTCAGGGCGTGCCGCCAGATCACCAGCCTTTCCGGGAGCCCCTTCGCTCGTAAGGTGCGGATGAAATCCGAGCCCAGGACCTCCAGCATGGAGGTCCTCATGGTTCGAACCGAGATGGCCAATCCCTCGAAGGCCAGAGCGGTGGCGGGCAAGACCAGATGCACCGGGGATTTGTAACCAGAAGCAGGGAAAAGCCTTAGTTGGTAGGCGAAGATCAAGATCAAGAAGAGGGCGACCAGGAAACTGGGCACGCTCTGTCCGGCATAGGCCAGAGCTACGGAGAGGTGGTCAGCCATGGTGCGGTGACGAACGGCTGCTATCACCCCGATGGGGATCGCCAGGATGTAAGAGATGATCATCGCCGCAGCTCCCAACTTGAGGGTGTTCATCAGCCTCTCCCCAGCCAGTTCCCATACATCGCGTTGTAAAATGTAGGTTCGGCCAAAATCGCCCCGAATGGCGCCGCTCAGGAAGTAGCCGTACTGGGCGATGATCGGCTCATCCAGATGCAGCTTGTGGCGGACAAAGGCTCTGGTCTCCTCGCTGGCGCTGGCTGGTAGTATGAGGGTCACCGGGTCGGATGGGGTGATCCGGATCAACGCGAAGACCGCTATGGAAACCAGGAACAGTTGAGGAATGGCGATGGCCAACTTCTTGAGAATGTACTGGAGCATAACGGTCTCCTTCGGCCTTCTCCCCTGCGCCAAGGTGGCATGGACTTCGTTCCCTCGGTCATAGAGAGCGGGGGCAGCCAGCAAGCGCGGTGATAGCGATCATGCCGGCAGCCCCCGGAATCCGCGTCGCGCCCGGAGCCGATCAGCCCGTCGCGCGCGGAGACTCCTCGGTCACATAGAGATCATTGTGCATGTTATAGGCCATGTAGTTCTGAACCTTGAAGCCCTTCACCCACTTGTTCAGCGCCCAGACATCCAGAGGGTTGTAGATGGGCACTACGCCTACGTCCTCCAAGATGACCTTCTGCCAGTTGACTATGGCCTCGATCCGCTTCTCCTTCGTCTCCTGGAGGTTGAAGGAATCCAGCCACTTGTCGGCTTCCGGATTGTTGTACCGTGACCAGTTGGGCTGCGGGATCACTTGGGAGTGATACAGGGCCTTCAGGACGTTGATGGAGCTATCGTACCAGTAGCGGAAGAAGGTCAAGTCGAATTCTCCAGCGATCTTACGATCCTGCTCGGTCCCCTTGTCCAGGACTTCCAGGTTGACCTTGACGCCCACTTCCGCCAGCTGTTGCTGGATCACCTGGGCGGTGTTCTTCTGCTCGCTGGTGCTCAGTAGAGTCAAGCTTAATTCCAGGGGCTTTCCATCCTTTTCTCGCACCCCATCCGGCCCCATCATCCACCCGGATTCCTCCAGCAGGGACCCGGCCTTGGCGAGGTCGCGTGGGTACAGGGTCTCCGAACCTGCCCAGTAACCGTCGTCCTGCGGGACAACAGGGCTGTATCCCTCATACCCTTGGCCGAAAATGACCTGATCGACGATGGGCTTGCGATCTATGGCCCGGTAGATGGCTTCCCGCACGTTGCGATCCGCGGGGATCTCTCGCTCGAGGTTGAACTGCAGGAGGAGCATCGCCGGCGCACTCCGCTTGATCACGGTGATGTCTGGATTAGCCTCCAGCCTCTCGATGTCCTGAGGAGCGGGCTGTTCCACCATGTCGAAATCGCCCGTCTCCAGATTGACGGACCGCGTGGATTGATCTGCCAGCCAGATATATTCCTTCTGATCCAGGTAGCCCGGCCCCTTGTTGTCCATGTGGTCCGGCGCACCGAAGTAGTCATCGAAGCGCACCACAGTAAGGGAGTCACCCGACCATTCCTTGAACTTGTAGGGGCCGGTACCATCGGCCATGGTCGTTCCATAGGTGTCGGGGTTGGCCTTCCTGAGTGCCTCGTTGGCTATGGGGGAGTAGATGAAGCAAGTCCCCCGGAGAGCGTCGGTATCCAGCTTGTCCAGATGCAAGACGATGGTGGTGTCGTCGGGAGCCTCGACGCTGGTGACGTTTCGATAGAACTCCGGCCAGTACCCGGGATCCGTGAGCCACGTTTCGAAGGTTGCCTTCACCACCTCGGCATCACATGGATCGCCGCTGTGGAATTTCTTTCCCTCTTGAAGGCGGAAGGTTATGGTGCTCCAGTCGTCCGCCACCTCATGCGTTGCCAGCCAAGGCTTGACCTCCCCCTGGGGGTCGAGGATGCTCAGATACTCGTAGATGTCCACCCCCATCCCCTCAGGCACCCAAGGGGTGGCCCAGTCTATGGGCTGTATCTCATTGTGTATGCCGTAGATAAGGGAGCCGCCCTTGCGGGGTCCTTCTGCTGCTGGCGCCTCCGTGGGCACAGTGGTGAGGGTGGCCACGGGAGCTTGGGTGGCTTCCGGAGCCTTCGTGGCCTCAGGAGCCTTGGCGGCTTCCGGAGTGTTAGTGGCCTCCGGCTCAGCATCGGGAGCGCAAGCCTGTAGGAGGCCGCCGATCGCCCCCGCCGACATGCCCATGTACATGGCCTTGAGCACGAATTCCCTGCGCGTGTACTTTGACCGGCGAAAATCCTCTACCAGTTTCTCTACCCGATCACCTGACATAATGCTATCTCCTCCTTTGAGATGTCTGCTGCTGAAGTCGACACGCTAGCCATTCGAACTGAAAGATGTCTGAAACCACCTCCTTCCCCGGGCCAGAACGCGACCTCGAACTCTAGTCGCGACCGGTCAGTGGATGATTTCGCAGCCCATACAGATGGCCGGTGAACTTGCTACGTAGGGTAATCCAAGAGGATCAGGCGCAATCATGACTTATTGTATCACCTTTTTGGGGCCCTGTCAATATCACACATTCCATAGCTTGGAACGCCAACTGATCCTACCACCCTGGATGTTTCAAAGAAGCGGAGCCAGTATCAGACAAAAACAACAGAACCAACTAGATGGCGTACCATAGAGCTCATCGGTGAGATAGTGTGCCGGGCGTATGTCAGTCCTCATCGACATTGCGATAGGTGTCCGGGATCTCGGCGCCTATGACATCGTCGGCGAGGTACTCGGCCCAGGTGGATCGAATCCAGGCCATGCTGGCAGTTACCATGCGTCTCTGCGCCTCCTCCCGATTGCCCAGCTTGTGGAGCCGGGTCACCTCCTTGATGCCATCTGCCGCCTCCTGCATTAGGCTCACAGCTTCTCGGTTCTTCAATACGCTGTGGCGGATAGCCTGCTCCGGTAAGGATTGGTTGTAGTCGTAGGTGTCGTTGGTGAGGTTGTACATGTATTCGGGGTAGATATGCCATACTTCCTTGCCGTACTCCGACCAAAGGGCTTCGTCATCCACCGGTTGCCGCCCTTCGCGCGCTGCGAGGCCAAGCTTGGCGCCCAGATAGCGAGCCTCTTCCAGGGACTTGTCTAGATGCACCGCGTGCACCGGCAGCCCCCCACGTAGCGCCACTGCATATGGAAGGATTCCATGCAGTGAAGTCGATTCGCTGTCCGATGCCCACCGGAGTTGCTGGCGCAGGAGATGGAGGCGAAGTGGCAGCCTTTCAGCTCACCCGTCCAGATCAGAGGATAGAGGCGTTCGAGGAAGACATGGTAGGCGGAGGTCATCGTCCAGCCATGAACGGCATCCCCGACCAGGAAGCCGTCGACGCCCTGCACCTTCTTGTACAGGGCCCCCTCGCCCTTCCTGCCCATGTCATCATCCTGTGCACAGCCCTGCCCTATGTTTCGAACGCAGTGGAAACAGCTTTTGCAGGGATGGATGTCGTACTTGTGCAAATGCACCCAGTCCACCTCTACCTCTTCCACGGACTCCACGCCCTCCACGGCGGCGCGAAGCAGCTTGGCCGTGAAGCCCTTGCTTCTCCCACTTCCCAGAAGAGCCAATACCCTAGCCATAGCGCCCCCCTCGATTTCGGTTTCAGTCTTACCAGATGCTATCACAGGAAGTGAGGCAGAACAAGAGCAATCGATGGCTCCGGGTCAGATGAAGCCTAAGCCTCATCGAGAGGATGGTAGGATTCCGGGGTATCTGCGCCGATCACCTCTTCTTCCAGGAACTCCTTCCAGGCGGCGCGGACCCAATAGGGGGCGGTGCGGGCGAGGCATCGCTGCGCCTCCTGAAAGTTGCCCAGTTTGTGGAGGCGTACCACCTCCTTCAGGCCGTCTGCCGCTTTCCTCAGAAGCTCCTCCGCCTCCGGCTTTCGGAAGACGCCATGGCGCACGCATCGTTCCGGCAGGGAGTCGTTTCAGCCCCCCAACTAAAGGAGGAGCGAGATGGATATTTGTAGCGATGGGCATGAAGAAGTTTGCTACGAAGTTGCAGAATGTCCTATGTGCAAAATGATAGATAGGCTTGAAGAAAGAGAGCTAGATATTGAGGAGTATGAAAAAGA
>SDBU01009151.1_pt1 | contig 11152 bp, 9 predicted proteins | sample 2277071 | NCBI WGS metagenome assembly SDBU01 (sample SAMN10397929, study PRJNA504765) | marine sediment metagenome | isolation source: marine sediment core GS08_GC12, 126 cmbsf | place: Arctic Ocean: Gakkel Ridge, Loki's castle | collected 2008 | reverse complement strand
GATGTAACAAAAATGGATGGTCCTGCTTTTCATATAGCATCTGATATGATTAAACAAGCAAAGAAAAGAAATTTGTACTACTGCTTTGACTTAGGTCACGAGTTCACACAGTTGAATCTACTGCTCAATGAACTGCCGAATCTGGTTCACATACTACGCAGCGGTTGGAGTAAACATCAGAGACGTTTAGTGCAATTCTACGAAAAATTTGGCACCCAGAAAGCAGCAGCAAAACAACTTGGTATAACACAGCAGGCTGTATCCGATGCACTTCGACAGGCTCATTGGAAAGAATTGAAACAGGCAGAAGATATAATTGACCAGGTTCTAAAGGAGAGCGTCGAATATTGAACACCGAATAACGAATGATTAAAAGCGAATACCAAATATCACATAAGGAATTGGCCGGCTGTATCGACCATACGCTGCTCGATGCTACGGCGACAAAAGAGCAAATCGAACAACTATGCCAAGAGGCTTTAGACTTCGGGTTTCATACGGTATGTGTGAACGGCCGATGGGTGGCTTTGGCGGCTGAGCTGTTAGCCGGCTCGAAAGTTGCTGTCGGCGGTGTAGTCAGTCTGCCGCTCGGGGCCGACTCGACCAAAATCAAAGTTGCTCAGGCCAAAGAATCCATCTTCGCCGGGGCCGATGAGATTGATATGGTCGCTGATTTGGCGGCTATAATCGAAGGTAACTCAAAATATCTGCAAAGCCAAATACACGCTGTGCTGAAAGTGTGCCGGTCGATGAGGCCTGCGGTTGTGCTCAAGGTGATAATCGAATCGGCCGCTCTCAACCACGACCAAAAGATATTCGCCTGCCAGGCAGCGGACAGATGCGGCGTAGATTTTATAAAGACCAGCACGGGGATGAATCCTGCCGGCGGAGCAACCATCGAAGATGTAAAACTGATAAAAGAAACAGCTCCGAACTGCAAGATAAAGGCGGCCGGCGGGATAAGAACCGCAAAACAGGCCCTTGAAATGTTAGCCGCAGGCGCCGAGAGGATAGGCACTTCTTCGAGCGTACAGATGATAAATGAGCTCAGGGCAGGACAACCACAATGACGACAGTAACAGTTGCCAAAACCGATAATCTTATTCTGTGCAAACTGCACTCCAAAAAAATCCGTGCATCCATAGATTTGCCGGCTTTAAGCGAAATGTTTTCCCGTCTAAAATCGCCATCAATTCTCGGCGGCAATGCAGCCAAGGCGGATGCGGACAGATTCAGCTACTGGGCCGCCGAGCCGAAAGAGGTATTTGAATTTAAGGCGGGACAAAAAGAGCCATTCGGAAAACTACAAAAAATTCTGGCCAAATACAAAATTGAAGACCATCAGGGCAACCACATAGGGTTGCCCCTACGAGGAATATTTTGCGGCGGATGGATTGGATATTTTAGTTATGAGCTCGGCAGATATATCGAACAGCTGCCGGAAACGACAATAGATGACCTTCAAATGCCGCTGATCCGGCTGTGCTTCTACGACCGCCTTATTGCCTACGACCATATCGAAGGAACTTTTTGGCTAATTGCCCTAGAATTGCCCAGTGATTCTGAAAAACCGCAGGACAAACTTATCGCCTTGGAGCAGTTACTGACTGAATCCCAAAAAATCCACATTTCGCATCCTGAGCCCGCTGACCTTGAAAAAATCGATTTCTCGCTAATTCGATGCAATATGGATAAAGAGTATTACCTGCGGACGATAGAGAAAATAAAACGCTACATCTACGACGGCGAAGTCTATCAGATTAACTTCTCACAGCGATTTGAATGTGATTACGATACCAGGCCGATAAGGCTCTATCACTGGCAGAACTACTACAACCCAAGCGGCTATGCCGCGTACATCGACGGCGGAAATTTTCATATCGTCAGTGCATCACCTGAGATGTTTATAACGATTGATGACGGCATCATCCGAACCAAGCCGATAAAAGGTACTCGACGGCGTATCGATGAGACGGCCCGGAAAAACTCGCACGCAAAACAAATCAACACAAAAAATTTCAATGAGCTGCTTTACAGCAAAAAAGAGCAGGCCGAACTGAATATGATAATCGACCTGGAGCGCAACGATGTGGCTAAAATCTGCAAACCGGGCACAAGAAACGTAATTCAGACCAGGACAATTGAAATCTATCCGACGGTTTTTCACGCTGTGGCGACCGTAGCCGGGCAGCTTCGCAAAGAAATAACATTCTGCGATATTTTAAAGGCAATGTTTCCCGGCGGCTCTATCACCGGCGCCCCGAAAATCCGCTCGATGGAAATTATCGATGAAACCGAGCCGATGAGCCGAGGCGTTTATACCGGCAGTATCGGCTTTATCGGCATAGACGGCTGTGCGTGCTTGAATATTGCCATAAGAACGATTATTATCACAAACCGAAAGGCCTTTGCCCAGACCGGCGGCGGCATAGTCGCAGATTCCGACCCGGAAGCTGAATGGAATGAAACAATTACAAAAGCAAGAGCATTATTGGCAGGAATAGAAAGCGTGATGCGTCGTGCGTGATGCGTATTGCGTACAATGCACACCATACAATATATACAATGGAAAGACATAATATGGCAAGAAAAATAAAAACATACAGAGATTTGAACATTTGGAATGCAGGAATCGAAGTCGTTAAAGATATATATAAATTGACGGAAAACTTCCCAAAACAAGAAATGTATGGCTTAGTTAGTCAAATGAGGCGGTCAGCAGTTTCCATACCTTCCAATGTGGCAGAAGGCTTCAGGAGATACCACAACAAGGAATATAAACAATTTCTGTACACATCATTAGGAAGTTGCGCGGAGCTTGAGACACAGATAACAATAGCAATGGAGTTAAAATATATACAAAAAGATAAGGAAAATAGCTTGCTCGAAAAATTGGACCATATTTGCCGAATGATTTCAAATCTGATTAAAAAGCTTTAACGCAATACGACATACGAGAACGAGATGGTGGAAAAGGTTTTTCTAAACGGTCAATTAGTCGATGTTAATAAGGCCTGCATATCCGTTACCGATAGCGGCTTTTTGTATGGAGCGGGGCTTTTCGAGACGATGCGAAGCTACAACGGTGTAGTCTTTGCTCTAAAGGACCATTTAGACAGATTGTTTTTCAGCGCTCGTACCCTGTCAATAAACCCCGCATACGACAGAAAATACATCACTGATATTATTTATAAGGTACTGCAAGCGAACAAATTAACCGATGCCCGTTTGCGATTGACACTTAGCAACGGGCCAATGTCCCAATCGGATGAGCAGGGCAAAGCGACACTTCTTATCACCGCCGCAAAGCTTCAGCCTTACCCGGCTGAATATTATAAAAAAGGCGTTCTGGTGGTGCTGTGCCCATTCAAACAAAATCCGAACGAGCCAACTTGCGGGCACAAAACGACAAGCTATTTCTCGCGTATGATTGCGCTAAATCGTGCACATCAACAAAGGGCCGCCGAAGCGTTATGGTTCACGACGGATAATCGCTTAGCCGAGGGGTGCATAAGCAATGTGTTTTTAGTCAAAGATTCTGTCCTTTATACGGCACCGATTGAAACGCCGGTCCTTGCGGGTATAGCGAGAAAGACCGTTTGCCAAATCGCCTTAAAAAACTCTATCAAATTAGTTGAAAAAGAACTATACATAGACGATGTGCTGGCTGCCGATGAGATTTTTCTGACAAATGTAATTATGCAAATTATGCCGGTAACCACAGTGGAAAAGCACGCCGTAAGTGACGGCAAGGTCGGTACGATGACAAGAGAAATGCAAAAGAGTTTCGATGAATTTGTTGAAAGCCAGTGCAGGAAATGAAAATGAAAATAAAAGATATTGCGGCAGCAATTGAAGAAATAGTCCCACTAAACTTAGCCCAGGACTGGGACAATGTCGGACTGCTTATCGGCGATGCGCAGAAAAATGTAAAAAGAATTCTGCTGACCATCGATGTAACAAATGATGTTGTCTCTGAGGCAAAGAAACTAAAGACCGACCTGATTGTGAGTTATCATCCGGTAATCTGGGACGGCTTGAAAAAAATTACTTCAGACGGGCCGAGCAGCACCGTACATGAATTGATCCGCCGTGGTATTGCGGTTTTTTCGATACATACCGCACTGGATGCCGCCAAAGGCGGAGTCAACGACGGGCTTGCTGAGATTATTGGCATAGAAGATGGAAAGCCGATTGGGGATTACGTTGATAATCCGGCCGGCGACAATTACAAGCTCGTTGTCTTTGTCCCTGTCGAATCGGTAGCTGAAGTTTCAAATGCGGTTTTCGCCGCCGGGGCAGGGGCAATAGGTAATTACAGCCACTGCGGCTTCGGTGCCGAGGGAACAGGAACTTTTTTGCCTTTTGGAAACGCAAAACCGGTTATTGGCAAAAAAGGGAAACTCGAAAAAGTCCTTGAGATAAGATTCGAGACGATTGTGCCGGCGGAAAAACTCGATAAAGTAGTAACAGCAATGAAAAAGACACATCCTTACGAGATGCCGGCCTTTGACATTATCAAACTCTATAACAGCCAAAACGAATTCGGCCTTGGCAGAATCGGCAAATTAGCCCAGCCCTTACGAATAGAACAGATTATCCAGAAAATAAAGAAACACACCCACGCCAAGGCCGTCGGTCTGATTGGAAACGAAAAACGGCTGGTAAAAACAGCGGCAGTTTGCGCCGGCTCATGCGGTAAGATTATCAATCTGGTTATCGCTGCAAAGGCCGACCTGTATCTCACCGGCGAATTGAAACACCACCAGGCATTAGCCGCACAGGAAGCAGATCTAACCTGCATCTGCCTGAGCCATACCGTCTCGGAACGGTTCATATTGAAAAAATTCGCCAAACAGTTGCAAAAACAGCTAAATTCGGTAACAATAAGAGTAAGCAAAAAGGATGCAGACCCATTTAAGTGGAAAAACGTATGACGGAAGAACAAAAGACAGAGGTCAGAGGTCAGAAGACAGAAGTCAGAAGACAGAAGTCAGAATATCGAACGTTGGATAAAGAACAGACCGATTTCCCGCAACAGGAACAGGACATTGAGACGACGGTCGAGACGGTTGTGGAGGCGGTTTTATTCGCCAGCGATGAGCCGCTTTCCGATGCCCGCCTGGCCAATATCGTTGAGACATCCGTAAAGCAAGTCCGGCAATGTATCAAAGACCTGAACGATAAATATCAAGCCAACAATAATGCCTTCAGGATAGAGCAGATTGCCGGCGGTTATCAAATGCTCACTTTGAGTCCTTATAACTATTGGCTGAAAAAATTACTTCGGGCCCGCAGCGACAGCAAACTAAGCCCCGCCGCGGTGGAGACCCTTGCCATAATTGCATACAAGCAGCCGGTCATGCGGGCTGATATCGAGGTCGTCAGGGGCGTTGCCACCGGTGAGGTAATTCGAACTCTTTGCTATAAAGGTTTGGTTAAGATAGTAGGCAGAGCCGAAGTCTTGGGCAGACCAATGCTCTATGGCACAACAAAGAAATTTCTGGAAGTCTTCGGCCTGAACACACTCAAAGACCTGCCGAAAATCGAAGAGTTCAAAAAGCCGGATTAAGAAAAAAACGATTTTGCAGACCAAATGCGAACAAAATGTCAGGTGCTTCGCTTTTCGCTTGCCTGCATCCAATCAAAAACAAGTCAGTCAATATAGTACATGTTCTAATCCCATGGTAGCTCTGCCGCTTCGGCGCTGACGGCATGGGTGGGTCTGGGATGCTCCGGGCCGAAAACGTACATATCATCCTGCTTTTCTATGACAACAAAACTCTCATCGATTGAGCCGTCCGGCTTTATTATATTATCGAGTGAAAGTTCCAGGTGTTTGGCAAGAAACTTATAGGCGCCGGTGCGCTTCGAAATACCGTAATCATGTCCCTCATTGGGAAGGTGGACATTCTCCACAAGAGCCTGGGCGTCGTAAAGACGATAGACATTGCGGATATAGGGAAGCTCGACGTTCGGCGTGTTTTTGGTCCAGTCCTTGCCGTCGGAGATTAGCAACTGCGGACGCGGTGCAGCCAGAGCGGCTATCTCCGTATTATTCGTTTCGTGGGTGTCGCTTTTGTGGATGGGCATCCCGCTTTCGCAGTTGCACCCGCCAAAGAAGTGCGCCGAAACCATAACGGTAGGGACAGAGACGGCGATTCGGTCATCGACCGCCGTTACAAGAAACGATTGTGTCCCTCCTCCGGACGCCCCCGTTACGCCGATGCGCTTGGGGTTCACGTCTTTTAGTGAAGTAAGAAAGTCTATGGCACGGATACTGTTCCAGAGCTGTAATTTAAGGACTTTCGGCCGCCTATGCTCCCATCCCGCATTTTTCCAGTCACCATATCCTACCATATCGTAGGAGAAAACAATAGCGCCCATACGGGCCAGGGTCGCACATCGCCTCTGCATATTGGGTCGAAACCGGCCGTAGTTACCGGCGCTGCTGAAATGTCCGTGCGGGCAAAGCACCGCTGCAAAAGGTCCCTTACCTTTTCGAGGACGATATAAGTTCCCTGTCACAAAGACTCCGGGCAGACTTTCAAACGCCACGTTTTCAACCGTGTAGTGCTTGTACTTGCGCTTGCTGTGAATGATGGGATTCAGAGCGCACTTTTTGGGCATAGGCAAAAGTTCTGCTCCACTAAGAATGGCCTTGCGAATGCGCTTAGCCCGGGCCTTCCATTCAGTCAGGTTGGAGTAGCTGCCGGCAAACTTAGCGAGCTGTTCTTTGGCCGCCTCCTCACTATGATAATTTCCCTGACAAAGCTGCGGCTTTTTGTTTTCGGCACCTTGAACATATCTGCCCGAAAATGCAACTGCAAATATTGGTATGCTGATAACAATAACTCTGCGAATAACGACCGATGGACTTTTCATTTGACACCTCATAATATCTTTCTGCATATTAATTCATTTGATAATCACATTCGCTACCATTGAGTCAATGGCTTTATTGGCACTTTCGTAACTATCTCCTTGTCTTTCCAGACCGGCGAAAGCAGGATTGCCACTCGAACATTGCCATTAGCGTTGGGCAATCTAACTATAAGCCGTCTGACACCCTTGTTGGTTTTCTGGGGTGCTTTTTGCTGGGCCGACTCTATTGCAAATCCGGCGGCGGAAGGTGATAAAAGCCTTGCGATAAGCTTTCTGCCGGCAAGGGTAAGTACTGCGGTATCTTTTTCCTTTATATTGATTTTCGCATCCGTTGTCATAGCCCAGACGAGCTCACAGGGATTTTCTATATCGAACTCGTCCTGCACAAGAACCGCCCGCCGATCCTCGATAATCGCAACACCTCTTGTTACTTTGTTTGCAGACTTTTTGTAAGCACTTGTCAGGTCAACAAGGACAAAAGCAGAAGACCTCTCTGTTTCAAACTTAGTAAACTTCGATATTGCCAACGGGTCCTGGTCCTCGCCGTCCAGTAATGGAACGCTATGGCTTTTCGAATTCAAGCGGTAATAATTCCACCTTCTGCCGCCTCTTCTTCCGTCCCAGTAGCCGGGCAGATTATAATTTTCCGAGCCGAGGTCGCGTACCCATCGAACGCCCAGAGCATCAAGCTCGAAGTTGCCCAAATCGAGATGGCCGTGATTGACCTGGTTATAGCCGGCCTTGACACCAACAAACAGAGCTTGCGGGTCGTTCCAGGCGCTGCGGAACACCGCTATCTCCACAGGGCCGCGGAAATAGCGGTCGAGGTCTTTGACTGCGGGCATTTTCGCTGGAGCCGGCACATACCAAACCACGTGCTGGGCACTGGCGTGGCGTTTGGCAATCTCAGCGTGTTCGGCCTCGGCGTACAAAGAGTTATCGTAGGTCCGAGCCAGCCAGAACATGCACGGCATAGGTTTTCTGGAGCTTCTCCCCCCACAGTCGGCAAAGTTTAAGTACAGACCTCGCGGCCCGCTCGTGTATATCGGAAAGTTACCTGATTCGGCCAGTCCTTCGATTTGCAATAGGCCGAAGTCTGTGCCCAAAGCAGTTTGCAGCGCCGTAAGCCCGTAAGCCGTATAATGTGTGGCATAACTCCAGTAACCGGGCCCTTCCATCCACGCCCCATCGGGGCTGTAGCTTTTCAGTGCACGCGGCAGCGACTCAATTGCAGAGATAATAATCTGCTCGGCGTACCCCGGCTCGGATTCCGCAATAGCCAAAGCACCGATTATCATTCCCCCATTGCAGACCTGGTTCCAGTTGTGCTCACTTTTAGTCCACCAGGATTTCTTATACGCGCTCAGTGCCGGTTCCAGGCCGTTCTTAACCAAGCCAGCCCTGATTTGTTCCCGCGTCTTCACATCGAGATAAGAATACAGCCAGTCATAACCGAGGCCGACCGCGTGGGACATCTCAGCGGTGTCGAGGAAGTGAGATGGATTCCAGTCTTTGAATGCACAGACGGTCAGGAGGTTTTCCACTGCTTTTTCGGCATATTTTTGTTCGCCTGTCCATCTGTACGCAAGGCCAAGGGCGTAAATTCGATGCAGGCATTCTCTGCTGACATGAAGAAGCCGCGGCCCAATCTTGCGGTAAGTAAGCATCCGCTTTTCAGCACAGGCGTCCGCATCCTTTAGAACATCCTTCAAACATTTCTGCAAAACTTTATCTTTTGCATATAATCTTTTCAGACGCTCCAGGTCTTTATCCTTCAACATCAACCGGGGATGGTCCTTATCGAGGGTCTTAAGAACCGCAGAAGAACCTACAGTAACTTCCTGAGCTGCTCCCAAAGCCGGATAACAACAACTCAGGATTGTCACCAACGTAACAAACCTACATATATTCACGATAATCCACCTCCATTCTATATGGCTGGATTCATATTCTATTATCTTTTTACAGAATGGGACCACAATAATCAAATTAAAAATTAGGTTTGACAAACAGGCGAGGCGATGCTAATTATTAGTTCCAGGACAGTTACAACGTCGGACAGAAGAGAGCTCACATTAACTTTATTCAGAGACAGCTCGATGAGTAAGATGCCTCAGATTTGTATTGTCGGTGGCGGGATGATAACGCAGGTGCAGATTCTGCCTTCTATTTATCAACTTCAACGCCTGGGTCTTGTCGGTGAGGTTAGTGTGTGCGCATTGAACAGCGCTCCGCTGAATGTACTGGCGCAGGACCAGACGCTAAAAAAAGCATTTGGCGGTCACAGCTTCAAGGCGTATCCTTCGGCGGACACCGATCCGCAGCAGAACTTCCCCGATCTATTCAGGGAAGTAATCGAGAAGCTGCCCAAAGGCAGCATCGTGATGGTTGCAGTGCCGGACCAGCTGCATTATCCGGTTATACAAGCCGCCCTTGCCAGTGAACAGCATATATGCTGTGTAAAGCCGTTGGTGTTAAAATATTCGCAGGCCCTTGAAATCGAAAAAATCGCCTATGAGAAGGGGCTTGTCGTGGCAGTGGAGTATCATAAGCGACTCGATGACCGGGCCTTAATTGCCCGTCAACTTTACAGAGAAGGCAAGTTTGGGGAATTTCGTATCGGCCATGCAGAAATGAATGAGCCCTATTACTATCGACATTCAAATTTCCAGAACTGGTGCACCGTAGAAAATTCCGATATGTTTACTTATGTTGGCTGCCATTACGTTGACCAGCTGCATTTTATCACGGGACTGCTGCCCAGGGCGGTTTCTGTTTATGGCATAAAAGATACATACCCCAACGGCAAAATGGGCTACTTGTGGACCGATGCCCGTGTCATCTGGGAAAACGACGCGTGCCTGCATGTGACAAACATAATGGGTTATCCGGATGACGGACCCGGCGGCAATTTTCAGGGTATCCGCATATACTGCCGAGGGGAAGATAAAAGCGGCATGCTCGTACACAACGACCAGTACCGCGGTATCGAACACTGTTATGTTAAAAAGGGCAGCGAGCCCGGTGACACATACTATTCCGAGCCGAGTCCGGACTATTTTAAGTATGTCGAGCTTGGCGGCGAAGGGCTGACCCCGGTTGGATACGGGTATCGTTCGATTGAATATATACTGAAAAATATCTGCAAGTGCATTGATGTATCCGCCGGCGTTGACCATAAACAGGCATTAGCCCGCAGACAGAAGCTGATTAAGCAATTTGATAATGAAGGTATCATGGCAACGCCCGGGAACAGCTCGTACAATGAGCTGGTGACTGAGGCGGCCCGGCTGTCAATTCTTAACGGCGGCAGAAAAGTTGAAATAACCTATGGCAAAAACGCGGGCGTTGATTTTCCGTAAGTATTAACCTGGATTTCGCATGTAGTTTGTGACAGACGGGCAGGATTTTGTTAGTGTCGAGCTTATGGAGACGACTCAAACCATTTTGAGCATTTGCAGTAGGAGAACCTGGTGGGTAAAGCACTCAAGGACGCTCTGAGGCCGCGACATCCTACGGTTCTTCCGTGGCGATGCAGGCTTTGCCGAGGCCAAGAATCGGCTTCATTGTGACGAAATTGTTGAAATCTAATTGAGATTCTGGCATTATGGGACTTCAAACGTGCAGGAGTCTTTAGGAGAAGAGATCATGTATATTACAAAACCAGCAGTATGTGTTGTGGCCGTGACCCTTGTTCTGGCTCTCAATGCTATCAGTCATGCCAGTCAAGCCAATTGGCCTCAGTTTAGGGGTGCCGATGGTCTTGGAATTGTCACGGATAATCAAGTCTATCCGACCAAGTTGGATGTGTCACGTAATCTTCTCTGGAAGACCGAGGTTCCGAAAGGACACTCATCGCCGTGTATCTGGGGAGATCGCATCTTCATCACGGCTCGTTCCGGTAAGAACCTCGAGACGATTTGCATAGATCGTGGAAACGGTACAATCAAGTGGCGAAAGACTGTGGAACCCGAGACGATGGAAAGCATCGGCAGCACCAACAGTCACGCCTCTCCAACACCTGTATGCGATGGAAAGAAAGTGTACGTTTACTTCGGCTCGTTCGGTCTTATAGCCTATAATGTTGACGGCAATGAGTTATGGAAGAAACATCTTCCCATACCTAAGATCCAATACGGCTCAGCAGCATCGCCCGTACTGGCAAACAACATGGTCGTCATCAACTGTGATCCAGAGAAGGAGGGTGCTTACATACTTGCCGTGGACCGAGACACGGGAAAAACGATATGGAGGCAAGACCGTCAAG
>SDBU01009150.1_pt1 | contig 11155 bp, 7 predicted proteins | sample 2277071 | NCBI WGS metagenome assembly SDBU01 (sample SAMN10397929, study PRJNA504765) | marine sediment metagenome | isolation source: marine sediment core GS08_GC12, 126 cmbsf | place: Arctic Ocean: Gakkel Ridge, Loki's castle | collected 2008 | reverse complement strand
TCGATATTGAAGACATACGGCATGAATGCTTGTGTCGTCGCTGAAATTTTTCCCGTCGCGCCGTTGCCAAATCTGACCAGCGCCATCGTGCTACGCGCAGGATTAGTTATACCAGGCTCTGGATTGTATGCCGTGACTTCGGTTATATTGGATGCTAAAAAATAACGCGCGGCATCAACCGCGTGACAGCCACCGCCGAGAAATGAACTGATGGGTTTACGTGGTGTTCCAGGACGATGCCGGCTAGGGTAAGTAGTGTGATGCCACCGTCCGTGCCAGTAATCCGTTTCAACGAAAAACACAGTACCCAGCGCGTCATCGGCTAATAATGCTTTAATGCAATCGAACAGCGGATTCCAACGCAACACAAAGCTGACTACCGTTTTTACTTTCGTAGCGCGGACAGCATCGCGCATTGCCCGCAATTCTTCTAAATTTGTCGCAATAGGTTTTTCGACTAAAATATGTTTGCCGGCTTGTGCCGCTTCGATTGTTTCTATCGAATGCCGTTCTGCTGGTGTGCAGATAGAGATTATATCGACCTTTTCATTCTTCAGCATTTCGTCATAATCGTCATAGATGTCGCAGGATAGTTCCATCTCCTTCATTTTGTCCAGCGCGCCTTCTTTAGTGCGGCTGCCAATTGCTACAACCTCTGTTTGAGGATTATTTATGTACGCCTTGATGTGTTCAGTCGATACATTGCCGGCGCCTTGAATGGCAACGCCATAAGTTTTCATAATGATGCCTCTCTTGTATTTTTGATTTGACGATAATTGTACTAGATGCTGAGAGTTAAATCAACCCAAAAATCATTAGCGCATGAATTTTTTCTTGACTTTATCCCAACATCTGCTACAATCAGTACTTGAAAATAAGCAGAGAACCTGACAGTTGACAACAGGGAATCAATGGCTACAGAGCAAGGGGGCAAGAGGGCAATTGTCCCTTAACCCTTTTGCCATCTTGCCATTTTGCCTCTTTCTAATACTTTTATCACTGTCAGGCTAATTTGTGCCCACAATTCGTGGTGTTTGAAAAATGCCATTTTATGAATTTAATGTATCATTCTTTGCTGGAAGAACATAAGTAAGTTTAAGAAAAGATATTGAACTTTTGGATGGCGGAAACGCAGTAGCCATCAGGTTTTTCTAATTCAGATTGCTTCGCAGACTCGCAACTTCGATTCGTAATTCGTAACTCGTAATTCACTTAGGAGGAAATAAAAATGGAAATGCTTCTACGTCAAACAACAATAACCGAACTTGCCGGAATCTTCGCGCGGCACAAGGATAGCTCCCAAGCTCCGTATCTAACAGAACCAGAATCCATTGAGCAAGCAAGGAATCTGGCGAAAGTAAACGGCATCTGGGACGATTTGAGCGAAAATCTAGATGCAAGCAAAGATATCCCCGTAATCAAACGCTCTGAGTTCCGTAATTTTCAACGAACTGGGGATAGGACTTTACCGCAGTCGAAGAGTGGATACCGCCGGCGGGAACTGGAACGCGCAGCCATGGCGCTCTGGTTGGACCATCCGAAAGCCGATGTGGACTATCTGCAGGACCTGCTCTGGGCATATTGTGATGATTATACTTGGGTAATGGCGGCTCACGAAGGAAGAGCTATTGATTTAGGGTCGGCAGCACTTGGAGCGACGTTTGCAGAGATTTTGCATGTGTTGGGGACTCGTCTTGAAGATGAGGTCAAGGAACGGGTGTCCCAAGAAATTGAGCGGCGAACCTTCCAAAATTTTTGGAATTATAGACATTTGGATGACTGGAAGACAGTACGGATGAATTGGAATCATGTGTGCAACGGAGAGATAATCCGAACTGCACTCTACCAAATCGAGGAGCCACGTATTCTAGCACATTTTACGCATGCGGCAATCCAGAATCTGACGTATGCATTAGATGGATTTACCGACGATGGCGGGTGTGAGGAAGGACCAGGATACTGGAATTACGGGTTTGGGCATTTTCTCTATGTGGCTTATGCGCTATATCTAAGGACAGAGGGCGAATTGAATCTTATGAAGGATGAAAAGATACGTAGGATTTGTGAGTATCCGTTAGCCGCTCATATCAAGGGTCGGTTTATGTCCACTTTTGCCGATGCCTCCCACGGTAATGTACCAGCCCGTATCGCGATGATTATCAACGAGTTTTTTGATATACCGGAACTCTATGCACTCTGTAGACGACATCCAGATGGTTCTTTGCGTTTAAGTGGAATGCACGAACTCGCAAGCTACAATGGGCAGAAAAGTGATGGTATTGCTGACAATCGGGATTATCTGCTACCAAATCTTGGACAGGTGAAGTTAAGAGGCGCTCCTGGAGAAAAGCAGATGACGTTCATGGCTATTGCGGGAAACAACGGAGTTCCCCATAACCACAATGATATCGGAAGTTTCATTGTGCATAAAGGAGATAGAATCTTTCTCGTAGACCCAGGCGCGCCTCTGTATACGCGCAAGACGTTTTCATCCCAGAGATACGAGATTGTATTCTGTAATTCAATAGGTCATTCTGTTCCCTCAATCAATGGAGTACAGCAGCTTCCTGGTTCTCAATACTATGGCACACTTAAAGTGGAAAACCTGAATGGAGAGGGACAAAAACAAGCGATTGTCGATATGACTCACGCTTACCCAGAAGGTACGGTAAAACAATTGGTCAGAAAATTCACGCTCGATTCGGACTCTAACCAATTGACCATAGATGATACATATAAATTTGATGAAACTCCCCGTTCATTAGAAGAAGCATTTATCACTTTTGAAGATGTGATAATTTCTCAGGATGGGCAATCTGTACAGATTGGAACTTCGGACAATTCCCTTCAAATATCTGTGGTAGATACCTCCGGGCGATTCAGTGCAAAAAAACTCTACGAGGAATCAAAGGAAGGACGAACTGACGAAGTAATTAACCGAATTACTTTCGTGCCTGATAAGCTGGACGTTGACATGCGCCTACGGTTTGAAATTTCTTAGAGCAAGGATTATAATGCACAGAAAGGACTAAATCATGCAACTTTATCTGGTACGGCATGGACAATCCCAGAATAACGTTGGGAATACTTCGGCTCACAACGTTCCTTTGACCGAACTGGGGCATGAACAGATACGTCGAACTGCGGACGCGATTGCCGATAAACGATTTAACTTTTTCTACTGTAGCCCATTGGATAGGGCGCTACAAACAGCCGCAATTCTCCATTCCAAACTGAATCTCACTCCCTATGTGCATCCCAATTTCTCAGAAGTTGGCTTTTGTTGGGGAGAACCAAATGCCACTCTCGAAGAATTGCAATCATCCTATCCATGCGCGGTTATGGATGCGAGCATCTCAAACAACGGGTGGGCACCGGCGGCTTGTGAGACAGAAGATGAAGCTTATGAACGGGCAGGTAAAGTAGTTCGCTTTCTCTCAGCACGGCACCCAGACCCCAATGCGCGCGTATTAGTTGTTTCACACGGGCGTTTTGGTTCAATCTTAATCGGATCTTTGGTCGGTGGAGTACGTCCTTGTGGCTATTCACGTTACGCTCAGAACAATGGGGGCATTAGTTTAGTCGAGATTGCGAATGGAAGGATTCAGTTGCGATTTCTGAATGCAACAGCACATCTGTCAAGAGAATTGTTGACCTAACTAATGAATATTATGAGACCATTTCCTAACGAGGGGGCGTTGGGGCACTGGGGCATTGGGGAAATGGGGGAGAACCCCAAATGCCCCAATGCTCCCACGCTCCAATGCTCGTTTTGCTTCGATACATAAATTAACTAAAACCAGACAACTTATTGTTTGGTCTTTGGGACAGTCATTTTCATAAGCGCGATGTTCTATTTATCACAATCTTAGCCTGTGATTTAATCCCTTCATACCAGGATTGAAATATCTGGTTTTTCTTCTCTTGGAGCAAGCGACTACGGATGCTTACCTGCTCTTTTTCATCTTCTTGAAATTTTTGAGGGTCGAAATCCTGACGTTCGACCAGTTGGATGATATAAGAGCCATTGCCGCCCTTGAATGGACCACGTACTTCATCAGTTTTCATAGTGAACGCCGCTATCATAGCCTCGCGACATCTGCCTATACCGGAGATATAACCATCCGGTGAAAGCGTGAATAATCGCGTTTCTTTGACTTTCATTTCTTTTTTCGTTGTCTCTTCGGGTAGTTCATATTTCTTTACTAAATCATCCAGAGGCTCATCTTCTGTTCTTTTATTCAGCAATGCTTGCACGGCTTCGAAAGCCAAGCGTTTTGCTTCTTCGTCTTTAATATCATCAGTAACATCATCTTTGACGGATTCGCGTTTAGGAATATGAGCAGTTTTTTTATTCAGAACGTTCGCGATGAAATATGATTGAATATCACCGCTATAATTTTTGACCTCAATGACACCGCTAATGGACCCATTTGGCAATTCAAACGCCTTCTCCGTTAAATCACGATAAGTCCAACTCGAACCAATCGTGGGGATTTGGCTGTCGTCTTTAGAAAATAGCCCTGTTTTGTTGACATTCAGGGATAATTCTTTGTATTCCTCCGATTTTGACGCTTCTTTTGCTCCTTCTTCTAATCCAAAGACATCAATGTATTCATACAGCAAGTCATCAGCCATCTCCTTGGCTCTCCGAACAGCTTCCTCTTTTGCGAGTTTTTTAGAAATATCCTGTTTCGCCTCATCTAAAAGCTTGATATGCGTGGGCTTTTTTTCTTCAACTTTGATGATGTGATAACCAAAATTACTTTCCACCAAATCGCTGATTTGGCCGGTTTGTAATTCATCAAAAGCGGCTTTTTCAAATTCAGGCACCATACGTCCTCGTTTAAAGAATCCTAAATCTCCGCCTTTTTTTGCAGAACCGGGGTCATCGGAATATTCCTTCGCTAATTCGGCAAAATCCGCGCCTTCCGCTTTGACTTTGGCTAATACCTCTTCAGCTTTTGCTTTGACCTTGGCTTTATCTTCGTCGGAAACATCCGCTTCGAACTTCAGGAGGATATGGCTAGCTTTAACTTCTTCCTCTTCGGTGAATTCGTCCTCCTTGTGTCGGTCATAATAATTTTTAATTTCGGCATCAATTATCTGAATACTTTTTTCCAAAGTCTTAGGGGCAATTTTGAGATACTCGATGTCAATTTGGTCGTTCTTTCTGTATTTTTCCTTATTTTCTTCGTAATATTTTGCGACTTGTTCATCGGTGACTTCCACCTGCTTGCGGAAATCGTTATTGGAAAATTCGATGTACTTCAACTTTACTTTTTCATTGCGCTTTCTGTATTCCTGTTCGACCTCCGCATCTGTTACAACAGCAAGGTCATAAATCATTCTCACCAGACGCTGCATACTCATATTCTCACGCAGATAATTTAGATAACCCGCCGCATTACCTTGCTGATATAACGCTTGATATATTTGAACACTTCCGGGACTCTCCTGAATGCTTTTAGTAATTTCCCGGTCGCTTATATTAATGTGAAAAGCATCTACTTGCTGCGCCAATAGATACTGTTGAATTAATTCATCGGTCGCCTGCTGTTCAAAATCCATGTTACGGCTCATGGATGCGAAATTGTCTCCATAGTCAGAACGCGCTTTATCTATTTTACTACGCACAACATTGTTATATTGCTGCCGTGTGACTACATCGCCATTTATTTTAAGAGCGATATCTTTTTTGCCAAAGGATGACCCCTTGACTCCTGAGTATATGAAGACACTAGCAATGACAAAAATCACAGCAACGCCAAACATTAATATCCGAGCAATAAACTTTTGCCTGAGAAACGACATTATCATAAGACATCAATCTCCTTTAGGATGGAAATTTGGTAATTGGGTAATTGGGAAAAACGGAAATTACCAAATTGCCTTTTAAGCAAACAGTAGATATAATAATACTGTATTTGGCTGATTTTTTCAAGATTTTTTTTAGATTTTGGAATTTTTCCTTGAGTTGCGCAGAATATCCTCCATATTCGGGTGGTGAATGCACTACTTTTTCCTTCGAATATCAAAAAATGGCTGACATACAGCATTCTAATATGGTATACTTAATGCAGGTGATGTCGTATGACTCACTAAAGTAATCCAAGTCAAACTCAATGAAGGAGTACGTATGTTATCAGAAATACACACCCACATGTTGAAATTAAAGCAAAGACTTCTTGAAGTTAGGGATAGTCTTTGACATCCCGAAAAAGCAACAACAAATTAAATCTTTACAGGAAGAAGCTGTAAAGCCGGATTTCTGGAACGATAGTCAGCGGGCACAGCAGATTTCTCAACAGATTGCATTATTGCAGAGAGAGGTTAAAACGTGGATTGACTTGCGCGACCAATTAGAAGATATAGAAGTTATGGTTGAACTGGCAATGGAAGAAGATGATGAAGACTTCGAGCGCGAAATTGAAATAGAGTTCCATAAATTTGTCAAACAGTTTGAGGATTTAGAACTTGAGATGATGTTAGATGGTGAACATGACCCAAATAATGCGATTCTGATTATTCATTCCGGTGCAGGCGGTGTAGATGCGTGTGACTGGACAAATATGCTACTCCGCATGTACTTGCGGTGGTGTGAACAGCATAAATACAAAACAACGCTTATAGAATTAACCCCTCATGAGGAAGGCGGCATTACAAGCGCGACAGTGCTTGTATCGGGCGATTACGCGTATGGTTACTTGCGAGCGGAAAAGGGAATACACCGTTTGGTGCGTTTATCTCCATTTGATTTCAATAAAAGACGGCATACGTCGTTTGCCTCCGTATCGGTCACACCAGAGATAGATGATACCATTGAAGTTGAGATAAATGAATCAGACCTGAAAATTAGTACTTACCGCTCCAGCGGCGCGGGAGGTCAGCATGTGAATGTCACCGATTCCGCCGTCCGCATTACACATATCCCAACGGGGATTGTCGTCCAATGTCAAAATGAACGTTCGCAACATCGAAATCGCGAGATAGCAATGAGAGTCTTGCGTTCACGATTGTATGACTATTATCGACAACAAAAAGATGCTGAAATGGCGAAGTTGCAGGGTGAAAAACGCGATATTTCCTTTGGGCATCAAATCCGCTCATATTTTTTGCACCCATCAAGACGTGTTAAAGATGAGCGTACTGGTGTGGAAACTAGTAGTGTGGAAGCTGTTTTGGATGGCAATTTGGATATGTTTATCAAAGCATATTTAACTATGGGGTAAATGTGTGGGGCAACTCGGATTCGAGGAAAAAAGCAAAAACTCTTAACAAATTTTCTTTAGTAGTTCGGTAGTTATTAAAAATTCTTGATTTCCAACATTATTTGGGGTATAATCTGTGTATCAGAAATTCTGATAGACAATTTTCGTAAAAGCAACGGATGCTATTGTGTCTTAATACCAGGAGGAAAAAATTTCGTGGAAGAGGTTAGTGATTTAATTCAGCAACGTCTTGAAAAGCTAAAAGAAATTCGCGATTTAGGTATCGAACCTTATCCATATCGATATACTGTTGATACTTCTGTCGCAGACATTAACGGTAAATTTGCCAACGTGCAGGAGATTCCTTCGGACACCCATCATGTACAACTTGCAGGACGCGTGATGACGAAACGGGACCACGGCAAGATTGGATTTACTAACATTCAAGATAGTACGGGGCAAATTCAAATTTACGTGAGTCTCAATGAACTCGGTGCGGAAAAATATGACCTATATAAAAAATTGCTGGATGTCGGTGATATTATTGGTGTCGAAGGATATGTGTTTCGCACCCGCAGAGGAGAAATTACAATATGTGTGAAAGACTTTGTATTGTTGAGCAAAAGTTTGCGTTCCTTGCCGGAAAAGTGGCACGGTTTGCAGGACAAAGAGACGCGATATCGACAACGATATGTGGATTTGATTGTTAATCCCAATGTTAAGGAGATATTTCTTAAGCGTACAAAGATTATTCAATCTATTCGTGATTTTCTCAACAATCGCGGGTTTATCGAGGTAGAAACACCCATCCTCCAGCCTATCTATGGCGGTGCTACGGCGCGTCCCTTCATCACCCACCATAATGCTTTAGACATCGATTTGTATCTGCGTATAGCAGATGAGTTGTATCTGAAACGTCTCATCGTTGGCGGCTTGGACCGCGTATACGAATTTTCCAAAAATTTTCGCAACGAAGGCATGGATAAATACCATAATCCCGAATTTACCCTGCTGGAATTATATCAGGCATACGCGGACTATGAAGATATGATGAACATTGCAGAGGAGATTACTGCTAATGCTGCTACGGAGGTGCTGGGAACAACAAAGATTGTTTACCAAGGAGATGCTATTGACCTGACGCCCCCCTGGCGGCGTTTGACAATGGTGGATTCTATCAAAGAATATTCCGGCATTGATGTCGAAACATTATCCGAATCCGAACTGTCTGTTCTAGCAAAGCAGAAGGGAATCGAGCTAACAGGTGTTAGGTCAAAAGGTACATTCATCTACGCATTCTTTGAAGCTCTCGTCGAGCCACATCTCGTGGAACCGACATTTATTGTTGATTATCCAATAGAAGTTTCACCTCTCGCGAAGAAAAAACGTGGCGACGATAGGTTCGTAGAGCGATTTGAACCATTTGTGGGAGGCTCGGAATTGGGCAATGCTTTCAGCGAACTTAATGACCCAATCGACCAACGACAACGCTTTCTAGAACAAATGAAACATCGGGAGGCTGGTGATGACGAGGCGCATGTCATGGACGATGACTTTATCCGCGCGCTCGAATATGGAATGCCACCAACAGGCGGCCTGGGCATCGGCATCGACCGTTTGACGATGCTGCTGACAGACAGCAACTCCATCAGAGATGTAATTTTATTTCCGCAGATGCGACCGGAACGCTAAAAACGGAAAACGGAAAATGGAGAATGGAAAATCCAATAATTTGTAATTCGAAAATGCCATGAAATATGAATGGTTTATTGGACTGAGATATCTCATGTCCAGACGCAAACAGACTTTTATTTCCATAATAAGTGTAATCTCCATCGGATGCGTGGCTTTAGGCATTGCGACTGTGATTATCGCAATTGCAGTGATGAATGGCTTCGAGAATATGCTCAAAGAAAAATTCCTCGGCAATGAAGCACACATCACGGTCACTGCATTGGGTACTTTTTTCGACAATTACGAAGAAATCATTTCGGATATCGAATTGCTTCCGAATGTCGTCGCCGCGGCGCCAGTTATATATGCGCAGGCAGGAATTCAACGCGAGGGGGGTGCCATCAGCGGTGTCATTATCAAAGGCATTGACCCCAAACGCGAAGATAGAGTGACTAGAGTTTCTGATTTTGTCAATCCCGAATCGCTAAGTTTTGAATATCCGTTAGACGAAAATACATCCGAAGAATCGGGTAGCAGTGAAACTATCCGCAGAGGCATCATTCTTGGTAAAGATGTTGCTAGGCGCTTAGGGCTTGACAAAGGTGATATGGTCGTTATCGTCTCCCGATTAGAACCTGACCGCGCTCGCCCAGGCGGTTTGCTCCCTCTGATGCGAAAATTTGTGGTAGTTGACCTGTACGATTCCGGAATGTATCTATACGACAATATTCTCGCTTTCCTACCGCTTGATGTAGCGCAAAAGTTATATCGCGTGCCGGGCGAAGTCAATAGGATTGAGGTTTTGACAACAGACCCCGAGTTAGCGGCTGAAGTGGGAAATGAAATTAAGAAAGTCTCAAAGAAATTCGGGATTTTACTGAGAACGAAAACATGGATGGAAATGAATCCCGATTTCTTCGGCGCGATGAAAATGGAAAAGTTTGTTACTTTTATTATTGAAGGCCTTATCATCGTAGTGGCGGCTTTTGGCATCGCTAGCACTTTGATTATGATGGTTATGGAGAAAACAAAAGATGTCGGCATTCTCAAGGCGATGGGCGCTAGGAAAGAGAGCATCAGTCTTATTTTCATCATCGAAGGCAGTGTGATTGGGATTCTCGGTGCTATCTTTGGGACACTTTTAGGAGTGGGTTTATGCTTTCTCATACAAACCTTTAATATACCTATGCCGTATAATACAGTATACCAGATTAGCACGTTACCCGCGAAAATCAATTGGCTATTCGTGGTGGTGGTCAATGCGGTTTCATTATTTATTTGTGGGATAGCGACTTTGTATCCCGCGTGGCACGCGTCCAAGATGAATCCTGTCGAGGCGTTACGTTATGAATGAATTAATCTGCGCGGAGAACTTGCATAAATCGTACTATGATGGTTCGAGAGAGTTATCTGTGCTCAAAGGCATTGAGATGGTTGTACAGACGGGAGAAATTATTTCAGTGGTCGGTACTTCGGGAGTCGGTAAGAGCACGCTGCTTCACATTCTCGGCGCCTTAGACCGTCCCACAGAAGGACGTGTACTATATTTGGGACAAGACATTTTTGCCTTAAATGACAAAGAACTTGCATTCTTTCGCTCCCGTGAGATTGGATTTATCTTTCAATTCCATCATCTGTTGCCCGAATTCACCGCGCTGGAAAATGTGGCAATGCCTGCTTTAATTGCTCGTACCCCGCGACAAGACGCCTATGATAGAGCCAGAGAATTACTGGAATACGTTGGTTTAAGCGAACGCTTGACCCATAAACCCACGAGGCTCTCCGGCGGTGAATGCCAACGCGTTGCTCTCGCACGCGCGTTGACGAATAATCCCAAAGTCGTCCTTGCAGATGAACCGACAGGAAATCTTGACCGCAAAACCAGCGCAGCCATGCACGATTTAATCTGGGAATTGAATGATAGATTTAATCAGACGTTTATCATCGTCACCCATAATCTTTCTTTGGCTCAGAGGTCAGATAGAATGATTCATCTCATTGATGGCCAAATTTCAGATAATGTGCAGATTGCAGACCTATAGCTCATATTTTGCTATATATGGATTTTTCACATTCTCTTATAGTTAGTGTTCATTTTGCATACCGGAGGTAGAATGTATGAGCGTCTCTTCTGTCGTTAGCAACAGGAAAGCATTAAGTAGAAGAAAATGGTTTATGTATTTTTGATTATTAAAGTTTACATTTCGGATTCCGCAAGTTCAGTGGACATGAGCTTTTTACAATTCGTAATTCGTAACTCGTAATTCGTA
>SDBU01009149.1_pt1 | contig 11155 bp, 9 predicted proteins | sample 2277071 | NCBI WGS metagenome assembly SDBU01 (sample SAMN10397929, study PRJNA504765) | marine sediment metagenome | isolation source: marine sediment core GS08_GC12, 126 cmbsf | place: Arctic Ocean: Gakkel Ridge, Loki's castle | collected 2008 | reverse complement strand
CCTTCAACCGGATAGAAAGTCAAATTAAATGTATCGGCTTTCCCCGGTTCAATTACGGTCCCGGGAGGAATATCTACGTTAAAAAAGGAGGCGGATTCTGATAATAAAAAATCCCATGTATAGATAATCAAATCAGTATTGCCGCTGTTGGAAATAATCAAACTGGTTTTTGAAGAGTCAAAAATTATTGCATTATCAAAAACTACAGTAGTTGAAGGATTAAAATTAACAATCGGGGCAACTCCCGAACCAGTCAGTGGAATTTCAACATTTGGATTTTCCGTATCGTTAGTCGTAAATTTAAGCGTATCATTATATTGTATTCTTGCACGAGGTGAAAATCTTACGGATAATAGAAGACTATCTTCCGGTGGAATTTTAGTTGATGCAGTATCCAGGCTAAATATATTTGTACTGTCGTAATTAATTGTGCCTATTATAAGACTGTCGGAAGCGGAGGTATTATTGATTATAAAGTTCAAAGTGCTATTCTGATTCAGCCATACGTCTCCGAAATCACCATTAGAAGGGGATAATAATATGCGGGGTCCGCTTTGCCGTGCAAATGCTGTTGAGTAAAAGGAGGCATATCCAATTATAAAAAAAATTAATATATATATTTTTCCAATTCGGAAATTATTCATAATTATCTGATTATATTATATATATCGCCTATCTAACTCCTTTTGTTATCTCCCAACTCCTTTTATCATATTTAGTTATCGAACTTTATTTAATTAATCTTTAAAAAACATTACATTAAAAATAAAAAATATCTATTTTATTACAGGTATTCAGAAGGCAGAAGGCAGAAGGCAGAAGCCAGAAGTAAGAAGGCAGAAGTAAGAAGACAGAAGCCAGAAGTAAGAAGCCGGAAGTCAGAAGTCAGAAGCCGGAAGTAAGAAGGCAGAAGTAAGAAGTTAAAGATATTTTAATGTTTTTCTCATTCTGGCTTCCGGCTTCTGTATTCTGCATTTATTAAATTACAACTCTTTACTTTCAATTATATCCAGGATATTAATTGCGACTTCGAGTGCTTTTTTTCCATCAACAGCAGAAATTTTCACGTTTTTATTATGTAAAACAGACATTGCAAAGCTTTCAAGTTCTTCTTTCAGGGCATTATACTCCAAAACAGCAGGATTTTGTAAAAATATTCGCTTCTTTTTTCCTTTAAATTTATGTTCATTAATTAATACAGCATTTTCCCCATTAAATTGTTCATCTTCTTCATAAAGTGAAAAAACTTCTACTTTTTTATTTAAAAAATCAACAGTGATATATTTATTTTTTTGAAATATTCTCATTTTTCGCATATTTTTTTGAGAAATTCTACTTCCGGTAATATTGGCGACCGCCCCATTCGTAAATTGAATTCTTGCGTTAGCAATATCGGTTGAATCACTGACTACATTAATTCCGCTTGCATCTATTTTCTCTACAGGTGACTTTATAATGCTTAATATAACATCTATATCATGTATTATCAGGTCTAACACTACGGAAACATCTGTGCCTCTCGGATTAAATTTTGCAAGACGATGTGACTCAATAAAACCGGGCTGCAATTTAAAATCACTTAAAGCAGCAAAAGCAGGATTAAATCTTTCTATATGTCCGACTTGAATTTTAAGCTTTTTCTTTTCACTTAATGCAATCAATTTGTCAGCTTCTTCAATATTTACAGTTATCGGTTTTTCAATAAAAATATGCTTATTTGCATTTAATGCTTCATCAGCAATTTTGTAATGTGAAGATGTAGGAACAACTATGCTAATCGCATCAACCTTTTTAAGCAAATCAGATAATGAGTTAAAATACTTTACATGGGTTTCAAGGGCAATTTTTTTGCTTTTTTCACTGTCAATATCATAAAATCCGACAAGTTCAATAAGAGAACTCTCTTTACAATTAACCAGATGTGCTTCGCCTAAATGCCCTACTCCAACAATGCCGATTTTTAACTTTTCCATTCTGAATTTCCTTAATGTTTATGTTATTTCAAAAATAGAACCGCAGAGACGCGGAGATGCAGAAAATAAAACAAGAAAAATAATTTATAATTTTCTTTCTCCGGAACTCAGCGTCTCTGCGGTTAATAAATCCAATATTTTCTGCATATCCTCAGAAAGAGGAGCAGTAAAAGTTTTGTATTCGTCGGTTTCCGGATGGCGAAATCCCAATTTATAGGCATGAAGAGCTTGCCTTTCAATCATCCCAAGCAATTTTACCGAAAGATTAAAATCTTCTTTGCTGAGACGTGTCATTTTATAGTTTCTTCCACCATATAAAAGGTCTCCAAAAACAGGATGCCCGATACTGGCAAAGTGAGCCCTGATTTGATGAGTTCTTCCTGTCAGAGGATTAATCTCAACCAGAGATAAAAATGAAAATTCCTCAATAATTTTATAATTTGTAATCGAAAGTTTTCCTTCAGGGTCAATAACCATTTTTCTAATATCTTTTTTTCCCCGTTTAAGGCAGTTTTCAATCCTTCCACTTTTTGGATTAAGCCTCCCCCAGATTATTGCCAGGTAAATTTTGTTCATTTTTCTTGCTGCGAACTGATAAGCTAATGAATGGTGAGTTTTGTCATCTTTTGATACTACAATAATTCCGGTAGTACCTTTATCCAGACGGTGAACTATGCCGGGTCTTAAGACTCCGTTTATACCGGAAAGGTCTTTAATATGATATAAAAGTGCATTTACAAGTGTACCGGAAAATGTACCGGGTGAAGGGTGAACTATCATTCCTGCAGGTTTGTTAATAAGCAAAAGGTGTTTATCTTCATAGATAATATCAATCGGTATATCTTCCGGAAGTGCTTTGGGCAAAACAGGAAGGGGAAAAATTACTTTAATTTTTTCTTTTGGAGATACTTGATGACTTGGTCTTGTTGCCTTTTTATCTATAAATACTTTTTTTTCATCAATTAAACGTTTTATTTGTGAGCGGGAAGTTCCTTTTATACGTCTGGTTAAATATACATCGAGTCTCTCTTTCTTTTTATCATCCGATACTATGAAATCAAATTCCTTATACATTTAAAAATATTAGAATTCAGAAGTAAAATTCAAAGAAGTACATACGATATGATATAATCTGGATACTGGATGCCGGATGCCGGATGCTGGATGCTGGATGCTATTGTTTCTTTTCTGTTTTAAAAAGATTTTTTTCAAAATAAAATAAAAACAATAAAAAAATCATTCCGATAGTGATAGCCGCATCTGCAATATTAAAAATTGGCCATCGATACAGTTCAATTTTAGGTGTACTGAAAAAATGAAGGTCAAACGATGCAATCGAAATATCCGGAATATCTATATCGATAAAATCGACCACTCTTTTGTATAATATTCTATCAGTCAGATTTCCTAATGCACCACCAAGAATCAATGAGAATGGAAATCTGTAAATAAAAATCTCATCTTTAATTATATATAAATAATAAAAAATGAATGCTGTCAAAATAACCGATAATACGGTAAAAATTGTAATAAAGCTTGTCTGAATCCCGAATATAATTCCCGGATTTTCAATATAAGTGAAAGAAACAGTGTTTCCAATTATTTTCACGGATTCCCCAAGAATAAGAGTTTTTTTAACGATAAACTTGGAAATTTGATCGGAAAATAAAACTATTCCGGAAATGATTAAAATTTTTAATTTTTTAATATTATCCACTTTTTGTTTTACAATCTACACATTGAGTAGTAATTGGAACTGCTTTTAATCTATCGATTGATATAAGATTTCCACATTTCGAACAAGCACCAAAATTACCGGTATCAATTCTACTAAGAGCTTTTTCCAGATTATTAAGATACTGACCTTCTCGAGATGCAAACAAGAATGCCTTTTCTCTTTCCATCGAATCAGTACCCTGGTCTGCCATATGAAAGGAATAAGAAGAATGGTCACCGGTAGCCTCTTTGATTGTAGTACTCATTGCCGTGTCCCTTAGATATTCAATTTCCTTTTTCAGTTCTTCACGTTTCTTTAATATCAAGTCTCTGAATAGTTTAAGCTCCTTTTTTGTAAATTTCTTTTTAGACCTACCCATCAGTTCTCACCTCCATTCGAGTTTTTTTATAATTATCCGGGCGATGCATTTATTTTTGATTATTATGTAAACTCATTTGTTGAATGCTTCATCCCTGTTACACTTTATTTATATCGACCCAAATTTCCTGGTCGCTTATTTTAATTCTATTTTTATGTTTTTTCTCACCGTTAAATATCAAATCTTCCGCCAGTATTTCCTTTTTTATGTGCTCCATATATTGCTTAATCGCCTCTTTCATCTCGCTGGAAACATTGCAGAAAACAACAATCCTGTCTAACACGTCAAATTGCATATCCTTTCTCATAGTTTGAATATGCCTGACAAATTCACGTGCAATTCCTTCCTGGATCAGGGATTTTGAAAGTTTCGTATTCAATGCAACAATATATTCATTTTCTTCTAAAACAGCAATATTTTCCATCGGTTTTGATTCAATTTGAAATTCACCCTGAAGAAGAACAATCTTCCTGCCGTTATGCTCAATATCTTCAATTTCAATGCCGGAGTCGGCTGCTATCCGTTGTTCAATCTCGTCTATCGATAAATTATCAATATACGACTCAATTTGTTTAATCTTTCTGCCATACTTGGGCCCAAGAACATTGTATTTTAATTTTATACTATGTGAAACAAGTTGAGAACTGTCGGATATTTGTGTCAGTTTTTTTACATTAAGTTCTTCCAGTATAAGGTTCTTTAGACGTTTTAAAATTGATTTTTCTTTTTCTTCCCTGGTTTTAACATAAATTTCAGATAACGGCTGCCTGACTTTGATCTGCACTTTATTGCGAATTCCTCTTCCTATCTCCACTATCTTTTTAATAATATCAATTTCATCAGTAATTCCATCCTTCAGAAAGCTTGGGTCAGCTTCAGGAAAATTACATAAATGAACAGATTCCGGTGCTTCAGGATTTATATTTGCAACAATGTTCTGATAAATAACCTCTGAAAAAAATGGTGACAGAGGCGCAATTACTTTAATCAGTGTTACAAGACAAGTGTAAAGAGTATAATGTGCAGAGAGTTTATCTTGGTCGTTTTGGCTTTTCCAAAATCTTCTCCTGCTTTTCCTTACATACCAGTTTGATAAATCATCCAAAAATTCTTCTACATTTTTAGTGACATCGGCAGCATTATAGTTATCTAATTCTTTACCCACATTGTCAACCATTAGATTCAGTTTAGCGAGAATCCATATATCCATAGGTTTAAGTTGTTTATTTTTCAGTTTGACTTTCGTCGGGTCAAAATTATCTACATTGGCATACATTACGAAAAATGAATAGACATTCCACAAAGTCAGGAACTTTCGTCGAATCTCATCTGCAACGGCATAACCAAACCTCAGGTTACTCATAATATTCTGTGAAGCATATATCCAGCGCATAACATCGGCACCCATTTTATCAACAGCATCTGAAAACCAAATCGCATTACCCATAGATTTATGCATCGGAACTCCCATTTCATCAAACGCTTTCTCATAAATCAATACTTCTTTATATGGGGTAGTATCCTCAAGCGTAACGCCCATAAAAAGTGTAGAATAGAACCAGAGTCTAATCTGCTCGCGCATTTCGGATATAAAATCTGCAGGAAACCATTTTTTCCAATATTCTTTATCTTCAAAATAACGCAATGTGGAAAACGGAATAATTCCGGCATCCAGCCAACAATCACCAACTTCTTTAATTCTATTTACAACCTTTCCACATTTGCTGCATGTTATTTTCACATTGTCTATCCATGGTTTATGCAGTTCCTTAAGCTGATGAATTCCTTCAATCGCACGTTCTTCAAGTTCTTTTCGAGAACCGATTATATTTATTTCACCACAATCGCATACGTAGAAAGGAAGTGGAAGTCCCCAGTATCTTTTTCGCGATATACACCAGTCACGCATATTATTAAGCCAATCTTCCATCCTTTTCTGACCATATTCAGGATGCCAGATAATATTCTTGTTGCATTCTATCATTCTTTTTCTGATTTCATCGGATGAAATAAACCATTCGCTTACCAGAGTAAATACAAGTTCTTCTTTACACCTCCAGCAAACAGGATATCTATGCTTATAATCTTCAAGCTTGTAAAGAAGCTCTTTATTCTTCAGATGCTCAAAAACCAATTCAGCTACTTCCGTAACCAATTTTCCGGACAATAGTCCAAATCCATCCTTAAAAATACCATCCTCGTTAAAAGGAACAATTACGTTGAGATTATGAAGTTTGCTCAATTCAAAATCTTCTTCGCCGCAGCCCGGTGCTATATGAACTACCCCGGTTCCTTCCTGTTCGCCCACTTCTTTCCATGGGATTATCTTATGTTCAACATTTTTCTGAGCTTCAAAATCATCGACAGGACCTACATATTTCAATCCGGCAAGATTTTTTCCTCTAACCGAATCGACAATTTCATAATCTCCAAGTAATATTGAGAGAGTTCCGGCTGAGAGATAATAATAACTGCCATTCTGCTTAATTTTTTTATATTCAAGTTCAGGATGAACTGCAAGTGCAGTATTTGACGAAAGTGTCCATGGTGTTGTAGTCCATACTAACATATACTCATTTTCCCGATTGATAATCGGCAGCTTGATAAAAACAGATTTATGCGTCGTTTCTTTATATGAATCGACAAGTTCATGTTGAGAAAGTGAAGTTCCACACCTGACACACCAGGGCATCAGGTTGTCACCGCGATAAAGCCATCCGTTTTCATCACACTTCTTTAAAAAATACCATATATATTCGATATTTGTATCTGTCATAGTATAATATGAATTTTCCCAGTTCATCCACTGTCCAAGTCTTAGGGATTGTTCTGTAATAATACGGGAATATTTTTCCACTCTTTCGCGGCATTTTCCTGAAAACTTGTCGATACCATATTCTTCAATTTCTTTTTTAGAATTGAGCCCGAGTTCCTTCTCGACTTCAACTTCTACCCATAAGCCCTGACAGTCAAATCCATTTTGATACCTCTGGGCAAATCCCTTCATTGCCTTATATCTCAGATATATATCTTTGTATGTTCTACCCCATGCATGGTGTACACCCATAGGATTGTTTGCAGTTATCGGACCGTCATAAAAAGAATAGGGCTCATTATTTTCATTCTTTTTTACAAGTTTTTCAAAAATCCGATTTTTTTTCCAGAAATCGAGGATTATTTTTTCATTTTTTATAAAATCAGGTTTTGTGTCAACTTTTTTAAACATAAAAAAACAACCTTTTTTATTATTGCTATTAGCTATTGGCTATGAAAAAACAAAACTCTGTATTTATTAATTTAATATCAGATATTTCCGCCAAAGGCGGGTCAGCCTCAGGCTGAAAAACAATGCTTAATAAATTAATCATTAAGCTAACAGCCAATAGCTAATAGCTTATTAATTAACAACCTTCAATAATTCGTTTCATAAGTTTTGTCATAACGGGTTCAGCTTTTGCAGCAACCTTAATAATTTTATCTATATTTACAGGTTTCAACGTATCAGGAAGACATTCGTCGGTAATAATAGATAGCCCTAAAACTTTCATACCCATTTGTATTGCAACTATATTTTCCGGAACGGTGGACATACCGATTGCATCTGCACCGATATAGCGAAGAAATCTGTATTCTGCAGCAGTTTCAAGACTTGGGCCCGTCATCGCAGCATAAACCCCCTTTTTTAGCTTAATATTTTCATCAAGTGCAATATTTTCTGCTAATTCTATTAACTGACGGCTGTAAGGTTCGGACATATCGGGAAATCTTGGTCCTAAATTTTTGTCATTTACACCAATCAGAGGATTATCACCAAGCAGGTTTATATGGTCTTTCATAAGCATTATATCACCGGCTCTAAAATCCGGATTCAGTCCACCGGCAGCATTCGAAATCATAAGAATATCACATCCTAAAAACTTCATAATCCTTACAGGAAAAGTTATTTGCTTCATCGTGTATCCCTCATAGTAATGGAATCTACCTTCCATTGCTGCAACTTTTTTATCCGCAAGGGTACCTAAAATGAATTTCCCGGCATGAGATTCTACTGTGGATTTAGGGAATCCCGGAATGTCCGCATAAGGAATGACTGCATCTGCTTTTATTTCTTTTGCAAGCCCTCCCAGACCTGTACCCAATATAATCCCGATTTTTGGTTCCAGTGTACACTTTTCCTTGATAACACCGATTGCTTTTTCAATTTCTTGCCTGATTGACATTTTCTTACCTATATTTCTCCAAATTTAACTTTTCCTTTTATCCTTTTTTGTTGTTTTTTCTATATTTACTTCATCATCTTCAATATCGAGCATCATCTTCTCGATTAGATTTTGGTCAGCATCGGTTTTCTTCTCTCCTTTTACACCGACAACTCCAAACAAATCATTGCCTTTTTTTACCGTTTTAATTTTTTGATCTATAACAATATTTTTATCTTGCGTTTGCTGCTCAACAATTTTCTTTTTATCAATCCTATTCTCTTCAATTTGTTCTAATTTTTCACCATAAACATCTGTGGTTGTTTCCTCACCCCTTTTAAATTCCTCGACTTGGTGCTCATCTAACTCAAGAATTTGTATCAATTCTATTTGCGACTTAAGTATATGTTTCAATCTTATTGCCAGAGATTCTTTTTGAGCTTTGAGAAGCATAATTTCATTTTTCAACCTTGCCGACTCTCTTCTTGAATCTTCAATTATTTTATTTGCTGTAATTTCTGCTTCTTTAATTATTAATTCCGCTTCTTTTTTCGAATTCTCCTTAGATTTACTAAATGAATTCTGTGCCTCCATTAATGTTTTTTGAAGAGTCTTTTCAATTTCCTGATATTCCTTTAACCTATCCTCAAGCCGTTTTAGCTTCGAGCTCCATTCACTCTTGCTTTTAAAGAGGGATTCATATTCATCTGCAACCATCTCAAGAAAGGTATCAACCTCCACCGGATCATAGCCGCGTATTACCTTTCTGAATTCTTGCTTTCTTATATCTAATGGTGTTAGTTTCAAGGTTTTTCCTTTCAATTATATTTAAAATTATTTATTTTTTCACCGCAGAGACGCAGAGAATTTTAAAAAATATTTTCTCTATATTTCTCTGTATCTCTGCGTCTCTGCGGTTTATTTAATTTCTCTTTTTCCAAATACAGCGGTTCCGATTCTTACCATATTGGCTCCTTCTTCAATTGCCACCTCGAAATCATTTGTCATTCCCATCGATAGATATTTCATTTTACTTTTTCCAAGGTTACAATCTTCCAGTTTTTCTTTAAGCTCTCTTAATTTTGCAAAATATGTTCGCGAATCTTCAGGATTTTCAGAAAAAGTTCCTATTGTCATCAAGCCCATTATCATAAAATTTTCAAAACTGGAAATTTTCTTAACAAAATCTATACATTCACACTTTCCAACTCCGAACTTTGAAGCTTCAGATGTTGTATTCACTTCGACAAGAATCTTTACAATTTTATTTAAAATCCCTGCTCTTTTATTTATTTCTTCAGCAAGATGAAAGCTGTCAACAGAATGAATATAATCAAAAATTTCAAGCGCTTTTTTTACTTTATTTGTTTGAAGATGACCGACAAGATGCCAGCAAACATCTTTTCCAATCGCAGGATATTTGCCCGATGCCTCCTGAACCTTATTTTCACCTATATCTTTGATTCCACAGTTAATTGCTTCAATTATGTAATCAGCAGGGAATGTTTTGGAAACTGCAATTAATTTTATCTCATCAGGATTCTTTCCTGCTTTTTCGGACGCTTGCTTTATCCGGTTCCTAACTGAAACTATATTTTCATTTATCGAAAACATTAAAATAAAAAGGTAAAATTATTTAACAAAAAAAGCAATAAAAATTATAAACTCTGAAGTAAGGGTTAGTTAGTGAACATTTACCTACCGGTAACCAACCGATTACAATTCTTATGAAACTTTATATAAAATTTCAAGATAACTATTATAATTTCCTTTATCAAGCAAAATAATTTTATTTACTGAACGCCCACAATTTTTCAGTTCACTGTTGGTGTTGTCACCAACAGTGAACTGGGTGAGATTTTAACTAAAGGCATTTCTAAAGATCCGATATTGTGTTTTAAATTAAGGCAGTTCAATTGTGAGATTAATAAAAAAGCAGTATATAAAAATATACTGCTTTTTATGGAGGTATTACCCTGGCTATTGGTGATTTTTCCTCCAAATAAAAATATTAATTAATTTAGGGATACTATCCCTATTCTATATATCGGACACTATTTAATTTTCTTTAATTTTTTTTAAAAAATTTTACTTTAATATTTTATACGTTCCAATTCTATCTTTTTCAAAAATTTTAATCAATAAAAATCCTGCCCCAAATCCCCCTATATGAGCAAACCAGGCGACTCCGGTACTATCTAAAGTAACGCTAATAATTTGAAGAAAAAACCAAATTATTAAAACAAGAACTGCCGGGACCCAGACCGTTCTTATAAATAATATAATCCACATAAAAACAAGAACTTTTGCCCTTGGATAGAGTACTAAATAAGCTCCTAAAATGCCGGCAACGGCACCGCTTGCACCAATCATAGGAACGATTGAATTTATATTCACAATTATTTGTGCAATACTTGCGGCAGTACCACACAAAAAATAAAAAAAAATAAATCTAAAATGCCCAACCGCATCCTCAATATTGTTGCCAAATATCCATAAATAAAGCATATTACCAAATAAATGGAAAATATCACCGTGGATAAACATCGAAGTAAAAATTGTTAAAAGAACCGGAAATTGACTGTAGGGAGAGTTATCTGTAAAATGTGTTATTTCATACGGGACTACACCCATTCTCAAGACAAAATTTTCAACTTCTACTCCAAGAGAAAGTTGATAGAGATATATTGCAGTATTAGTTATTATAAATAATACAGTTATAAATGGAAATCTTTTGGTCGGGTTATCATCTTTTATCGGTATAAACATAATTTATTTTGGCAAACTCTAATTAGGGTCTACTGAAAAAAGAATTTAACCAATTTCAATCAAAGATTTGAAATAAGCGAAATCAAGCATAAATAAATCTATTCAATTATTTAGTTTG
>SDBU01009148.1_pt1 | contig 11157 bp, 12 predicted proteins | sample 2277071 | NCBI WGS metagenome assembly SDBU01 (sample SAMN10397929, study PRJNA504765) | marine sediment metagenome | isolation source: marine sediment core GS08_GC12, 126 cmbsf | place: Arctic Ocean: Gakkel Ridge, Loki's castle | collected 2008 | reverse complement strand
TTCGACCAGGGCTGGGTCGTCGCTTACATAACCCTGAGATTCGGTCGTGACCAGCGGCATTTGACAGATATCACACTTGCCGGAAGTTTCTTTGATAATTTCCGGATGCATCGGGCAAATCCACTTACCTGCTAAACCAGCATCCATAATTCGCCCACCACCAGCTACCTGAGATCGAACGACCGCCTTGACAAACATACCGGGCTTTAGTTTCCCATCAGGATTTGAGACATTTACACGAATCTTTACCGTTCTGGTTCTATCGTTCAATATCGGGTCAATAAAACTTATTGTACCTTTGAAAATCTGCCCCGGATAAGAGACCGTTGTGAATTCCATTTCCTGGCCGTAACGTAACCATTCAAGATCGGACTCATAGGCATCGAGTTTGACCCAGACTTTTGAAAGGTCGGCAATTGTATAAATCTTCGTGCCGGTTTGAACATACATCCCTTCAAGGGCATTTTTATGAATAACTATACCGCTTGTCGGAGAGTAAATCGTCATATGGTCTGTGACCTGCCCTGTTGTTTCAATTTCAGTGATTTGCTCTGGTGTCAGTCCCCAGAGCCTCAGCTTCTCACGAGCAGCTAAGGCTGTAGATTCAGTCATCTCCCGCATGATGCCAAGTTCAGTTTCCTGAATATTTTTGATTGCTTCAATTGCCTGCAGCAGTTCTTCTTGTGCACTAATCAACTCAGGGCTGTAAAGGTAAACCAAGTGGTCACCTTTATTGACAGGAACCCCGGTATAATCCACATATAGTTTATCCAGCCTTCCCGGCACCCACGCAGTGATATAGGCAAGATTTGTTTCATCGTAATCTACCTTACCTACCATCCGAACAACGGCAGTGACAAATTTACGCTCTACGGGAGCAACTTCAATATCCATCAGTTTTTTCGCACTTTCACTGACAGTAAGTTGCCTCATGCTCGCACCGGCGTCTGTTTCATCCATCGTAAGTGGTATAAGGTCCATGTTACAGATTGGACACAATCCAGGTTTGGGCAACTTTATTTGTGGATGCATTGAGCACGTCCACACTTGGGGTTTGGCTTTGGTTTTAGTGACAGTTGTCTCTGTCTTGGACTTTTCAGGCCCTATCGACTTACCGATCCAAATGCCGACAACCAATACAACTATCAAAAGCACCAGCATCTTCGGCTTAATTCCAACTTTCCCACAAAAACCAAGAATTTTTTCTATAAAGGCTTTCATATTCTAAATCCTAAAAGTTAGTGAGCTATCAGCACCAAAGTTGTATGTATTAGTCATTTATTTTCGCTATCCAACATATTAGTTATAACATGCGGTTTATCTGCTTCGTTCCCTTTTTGTCGAATTTCCCGGCCGACCAACATTTCCAGTTTAGCCAGAGACTGTGATCTGTCTGCCAGGGCCCGCTCGTATGAAAGAGCAAACTCCAAGAGTATTCGCTGGGCATCTATGAGATCCGTAAAACTGCCCTTTGCGGCTCGGAATCCAGATTCGGTTACCTTTAAGGACTCCTTAGCTTTAGGCAACAGCGCATCACGATATAAATCGATCTTTCGCTCAGCATCTCTGAAGCGATACAATGTCATTTTTAATGTTGAACTAAGTGAATTGGCCTTTTCTCTACGTTCCTGCCTGACAGCAAAGTATCGATTCCTTGCTTCGCGAACTCCAGCCGCATATTTTTCACGCCAAAGAGGAATGTTAATTGACACCGAAGCAACCACAGGGTCTTTGCCATTGTCACGTGGATTGCCTACAGATGAGTCATCAGTATCGATAAGGCTTAATCCCAAAGTAAAATCAGGGTAGTAATCTTTTTTAGCCAATTCGATGCTCTTTTGGTTTTGTTTTATTTGGGAATCGAGAGCTTTGAGTTCCGGGTTTTCCGTAATAAGCTTTGCAAGTAATTCCTGGTCAACAACTTCGATTTCCTCATATTGAATTTCTGTTGGCCAGGGAATGGCTGCTTCAACCGGACGGTTCAAAGCTGCATTAAGCCGGGCGACAATGGGCTGTTGCAGATCAAGCAATGTTCGGTAACGGTCCTCAAGTTTGCCCATTTCAACTTGAGCGCGAATAACATCCGGGTGTGTCCCAACTGCAGCCTTATAACGGCTTCTGGCAACACTTTCAAGGTGCTTAGTCAAGCTGACATTTTCTTTCGTAATAGCAATGCTTTTTGCCAGATAGTAGTATTCGTAGTATGCATCTCTAACCTCAAAGAAGAGCTTAAGCTTGGCTGCTTCATATCGTTGTCTGGCCGCATTAGCTGCCTGACCGGCGACATCACCGCGAAGATCAAGTTTGCCAAACCATGGGAAAAGCTGAGATATTCCAAAGCTCTGTCGTTGAGGACCAACCCGGGTTTCTACTTCTTCGATGAAATATTTATAATTGAATCTTGGGTCTGGCAGCGCTTTAACCTGTGGTACTCGTTCGAGAGCAGCTCTCCATCTATTAAATGTGGCCTCCAGTCCCGGATTATTCAATGCCGCATAGGCAAGATAATCTGAAAGCCCGGAGTTTTCAGTCAATTCCGGCAGCCCCGATGTATCCTCAATTGATTCAGCCGCTGTGGCACTATGCCCGATATCAAAATCAGTCCAATTGTAATGGTCAAACTCGCTTTGGCTGTCCTCGGAAGGACAACCAGAAGCAAACAGGGTTGCCAACATCCCTAATAGCGTTATTGCCTTCATTTTTTTCATTTATTACACCTTTTTGGGATAATATGACATAACCATGAAAACGGCATCTCTACATCATATAATATCGGTCATTACCCACTTTTCCATGTATAAATGCAGGGCCGGGAGGTAAAAAATCGGACCAACCCGGCCCTGTAAAACATCATAAACACCAGCTATTTAATTGGCTCAGTGTTTGTGATCAGAATGATTTTTTGCTGTTTTTGGCTTCGCCTTGGCCAGTTTGGCATCCCTTTGGGCATCTGAGAGTTTATCCCATTTTGGAGGACAGTCTGCACAACAGAAGGCAACTTTTTGCCCTTTGTAGTCGCGTATAAGATCTTTAGTAACCTTATCAGGCTCTATAGGGATTTCCCATATCGGACATTTACTGTTTACAAACTTTGGCTTTATATGCTTGCCTATAGCTTCGTTGATACCGACAATCATTTTTTGGGCCTTATGCAGTTCGGCCAATGCCGTTTCTTTATCACCGGACTCGACAGCCTCAATAGCTTTTTCTATAGACTTCACTACCATCGGCATCTGTTCAGAGCGTATCTTTTCAAGGCTTAAAGCATCGGCCGCAGCGTGCTGTGTCATATCCTTTTTCATGTCCATCTTGCCCATTTGACCATGGTGCTCATGCCCTGTTTCAGCCTTTGTGGTGGCCAACGGAAAGCTGATGGCTACTATGGCAGCAATGCCAACGATACTAACAATTGCAACTAACCTTGTTTTGCTCATTTTTTGTTCTCCTATTTATTTTATACTCACCTTAACAAATTAGAGACGGTCTGCCCTACTGCTTTTTTAGGTCATACCCGCACCGCACTTAAAAGCAAAACATTTTTACGTAGCAACAAGCGGAGTATACCCCCTGTCGTGTCTTTCATTATCAGCAGCCACAGTTACCTCCTGTTGCACATGCTCCGGCATCGGGACAGTCCGAACTGCCGCATAGCATCTTCATGAGTGTTATACAGACAAGGTCCGCTGCTTTATACAACTCCTCGTAGGTCTTTCCTTCAACAACTACTTTACCATCATCAACAACTGAAACTTTTGTCTCCTTGGCCCCGCTTTTAGGACCTTTTATTAGAATTTTCGGCGTTTTCGTTGTCGCATCTTTAAGAGCCTGAATTTGAGAGCCTTTTTTAACAGACCGTTTTAATTTACCTCCTTCTTTTGTATAAGCAATACCTGCGAACTTTCTTGGATTGGCAATTTGTATGTATCGTTGTAGATCAGTGGCAGCGGGCATAACCTCATCTTCCTCGTTCGGATCTATAAGCAATGTAACGTTCAAAACCTCTTTACCCATTATTCCATAGAGAAGTGAGGTATTTTTCTCCAGATCCGTCTTCCCAGGCGCCTCAAGTAGAACGCTCTGGGCTTCTATAGGGGAACTTTTAAAAGGAAAACGTGCTCCTCTTAATTCAAGAAAGTAATAATCCTGTTCTTTATCATAAGTAACCTGCCCAAAAAACTTCCCTAAGTTCATAGGACCTGTCTTCAGCTTTTTATCTTCTGGTGTTGTCTCTTCTTTCTTATCAGTTGTCTTAGACTCCTTCGCTTGAGCTATAGCAGTCAAGCTCAACCTCCCATCTATTAGGCGTGCTCCTACAGCCAAAACAACGAATATAAAAGCCGCACTGAAAACCAGGATCATAACCTTTTTGTTCTTCATGGTAACAGTCTCCCATCAGTAAGTTCTATTTTCCTTTTGGCAAAACTCGCCATTTCCAAATCATGTGTAACCAACAGTATTGTTACGCCCAATTCATTTAGTTCTTTCAAATAATTCATTATCACTCTACCGGCTTTCCCATCCAAATTGCCGGTGGGTTCATCCGCAAATATAACCCTCGGACTATCAGCCAAGGTCCTTGCAATGGCGACCCTTTGCTGTTCTCCTATACTAAGTTGATTGGGGAATCGGTCGCCTTTATCTTCCAAGCCAACTCTATCCAATAATTCCTTGGCAATGTGTCTTTGTCGTTTCTTCTTTTCGCCTGCCAGATATAGCGGCACCTCAACATTTTCAACTGCGGTAAGATAGGAGATGAGATTAAACGACTGGAATATAAATCCAAAATTTTTCCTTCTGAAAGCAACTCTATCACGATGATTCAATTCATAGAGTGATGTTCCATCAACCATAATCTCACCCTGAGTTGGTGTCAGCAGTCCTGCCATTACATTCAAAAGTGTCGTTTTGCCGCTGCCGCTCGGCCCGGTAACCGAGACAAAATCATCTCCATTGATACAAAAGTTTATATCTTCAAGTGGTGTTATATCATCATATGACTTGGTTACTGCCCTTACTTCAATCATTGTTTATACCTCCCTTAGTGCTTCAACCGGGTCAAGTCTCGATATTCTCCTGGCCGGCACAATACTGGATATGATGCCAAGGATAAATGCAATGGCAAAGGAAACCAGCAAAAGATTAGGAATTGGCAGAACTTTTGTTTCAGCGATTAAAGGTCCGAGGAAGAACGAAATTCCACTGCCGAGGATGTATCCTAACAGGCCGCCTATCACTGCAAAAATTAATACCTTCGATACAAAAATAACCTGAATCTTTCGTGGATCCATCCCCATTGCCAACAACATCCCTATTTCACGCCGTCTTTCATCTACCGCTGATGACATATAATTAACCAGAAGAAAGGCACAAAGAACTAATACCACTAAATAAATTATCATGGTAAATCCCATTATCTTTTTGAGTGTGCCCATCTGTGCTTCGGCGATTTGTTTTACAGCCATGACTTTTGCATCAGGTGGCAGTGCTTTGTCTATTTCTTCGGTAACGGTATATATATTCATTGCTTTACAGGCAATACAGCTCGTTGAGACCTCTATCAGATTTACCATTCCAACTTTTCGGACGAGTTTTTGCAGCGTAGCAAGCGAAACAAACGCCATAAAGTCATCTGGAGAACCGGTTTCATCCAACACACCGCTGACCTTAAAAACCTTGTCATCCAGCTTTACCTCAGATATTTCCTGCCCCAAAGAAGCTGCGGCATAATGTCCAAGCAGTATCTGGTTATCCAATGGAAATTCGTCAGTTGCCGGAAATTCATCGGTTACTACGCTGTTTCCAATCATCCACCAGGGCTTGGCCTTTCTCTCATCAGGTTTAATGCCCACAACCAACAGGCTTTTTCCTTTAACTTCAAAGCGTTCATACAATTTAGGGGAAACCGCTATGAGCATTTTTTTGTGCTCTATAGATTCTATCTTATCGACGTAGTCTTCAGACAGAAGTATTTCTCCCGTTGTAGTACCGGAATACAGATCAAAAGGTTGCCCCTTTGGTTGAACGATTATATTTGCACCAAATCTGAGAAGCTGTTCCTTGACTCTATCATGAAGAGCCTTGTTTATCGTCTGGCAGGCAACAAAAATACTGATTCCAAGGAGTATGAAGAGTACTCCAGCTATCGATTTCCTTGCCCTTCGAAGGCTTTCCTTTGTCACAAAATCAATTGTACGCATCGACTTCCCTTAACTTTGTTCTACTTTATAGGACTCAGCAGAGCACTCAACTGGAGCATACTTCGCTGCAATTATCATCTGAACGAACTAGTGCACTCTATTGTTCCCAAAAAATAATCTTTTTACAAAAAATTTCTAAAATGATTGCCCATTGCTACTCAACCGCCTCTCTGTCCAATATTTTCCAGCAGATCTTGTATAAAAGCAACAATACTACCATTGCTGAAATCTGAAAAGAATAATTATTACGGCCTTCTCTTCCGCTTTTACTCGCAACCTCATTGAAATTCTTGCGGTATCTTCTGCAGCCATTGTCCATCACAATTATTTCTGCTGCACTCATACCAGACGTACAAAGCTCCATTTTCGTTACATCGCTCCACTTCTATCATTTTTTCACCACATTCAGGACAACATTTCTTATCCAGAGCCTTCGAGAATTTCAAATTTACTTTATTCATATTATTGATGTTCATAAACAGTCTCCTTTTACAAACGATTCCTTGCCATGTAGAGTCTTTGCTTAAAAGACCGTCTTTTTTTATTCTCTATAATTCTGAATGAGGAACTAACCGTACCAACAACTCCGTAAGGTGCGCCTCTGGAACCTCACCTACAGCACAGTAAGAATGCTGTCCTATACGAACAGCGGCTATTTTGCACCCGGCAAAGGAACCTACCCAAAAGACATGCTTACCGCGTTGAATTTTCCGGTCCATACCCAGAAACTGCGGCTGATTGGTTACCACTATAATGGATACCATACCTTGTGGAGTCTCTACGACATAGCCGGCTGCTGTTTTGCCCTTGAAGCGGCACAGACAACACCCTCGCAAAGAGTATCCCTGTTCAACACGGAGTATGATGGGAGTAACACCCAGTTTACCCTTAAAGTAATCTTCAACTTTTTTGGGATCACCCTGATTATGCAATCTGTGGTCTGCTGAAAGATGGTTTTTATGTAACTTTACTAACTCTGCTTTCGCCGCATAAGCGGATGAGGGTTCTGCCAGGAAGAAAATAAGAGGTATCGCGATAATTAACACGGCGGCGGCAGAGGCTAAGCTGAGCCACCTTCGACGCTGGAAAAGTACGTTCAATAGGTGTCTTTCACCAGTATGTTTCACGCGCATTGAATTGACATTTAACTTCCTGCGAATCTGTTCTGCAAGTCCCTCTGTGGGCTTGACCGTCGCAAAGGCTAAACGAAGTCGAGAAGCTAAAGCCTGTTTCTCAGACAGTCGACCTCTGCACTCAATGCAATCCTTCAGATGTGCAAATCTGACGTCTTTGCCTTGTATCACCTCTTCAAATTGTTCATCGGTAAGGTGAATCATCTCTTATTCCCTATAAGTTCTACTGCTTCGGCAATAGGCCAAAAGTTCTTTTTTCAGCAATACTCTTGCTTGTCTGACCTCCCTTACTACTACAGTAACCGGCTTATTCATAATTTCAGCCGTTCTTTCTATACCAAGCTTTCTCATATCTATTAAAAACACCATAAGTCGGTCTTTATCCGGTAGTTCCCTCCAGGCACTTACAATTTGCTTATTGGAAAACCTGGCAGGCAGGCCTTTACGATCTGATGACATAACGTTGCCATTACATCTCTTGCCAGCGCTCCTGCCTTGCTGCTTTTTGTTTACATAACCCATAGTCTGATTTATCCCTGTACCTCTTCAGCAGGCAAAATAATTGTCTCAGCCTTGCACATTTCTTTAAATCGCTTGACCGCACTGCGAACAGAGCCGCTTACACCGCCGATTACCTGGATCCCGGTCTGGCCCAAGGATTTCCGTATGTCGGAGCTGCAGTTGTTTGCCAAGACTTTCGAAATATTTACCTCTAATAATTGCTGTGCGAACAATTTCCCTGCAGCAGGACCGCTGAGTGCCATAATCGGGTTCGGCATTGCTTCGTACTCCATTGTGCCAAGATCAATAATCAACAGATATTTGCTGAGACGCAATTTAGTTCCGACACAAGCATCAATCGTAGGAAGTGTTGAAGCAACTGCTATTTTCATGGTATAGCCTCCATCACATTAAATATTCTTTCGCGTAATCATCTTGTGGTGAAACTATACTGATATTGGTAACCATAATACCGTCAATATCGATTTTATACCGGGGATTTGGCCTGCTGTTACCAGTCCGGGGGATGAAGAGTAAATCGGCATGTTCTTTTGTGTACCAGGACAATATCCCGGTTTCTGTTGGATGATGCTGAGCTGCAAACATTACGGCTTTGACAAAGGAGCCAATAACTTTGTCGGGTTGGTTTCCGAGTTCGTCAACGTTTACCTGAAGAATAATTCTGGCTCTTGTCATAAATTCTGGTCCTTTTTGGGGGTCCTGATTTGCTTTGAAATTCCATGCCAGTGAGACAACACGTCCACAAACCTTGTTTTCTCCAATTTAACCTTAACGCAACTTAGCACTATCTTCTAAACGGATTAACCCCTCGTATCGTTCCCTTACTTCTAATTTTTGTGAAAAATAATTTCTTATTCGCAGATTTACTTTCAACAAAACCGGGGCAATTGGGGAAATGTGCACTAATAATTTACTGCTATATCTAGAAAAAATCAATTTTTTGGAACAATATAGCAGTTTGAATCCTGCGGATGGTGTAAACGGCAGAGCAAAATTGTACCACTTGGCGGGCGGTTGAAAATTGTTAACGGAGTACGCCTTTAGTGAACAACCCCCTGCTAAAAACTTCGCAAAAAACCCCTGAGTTTGAGTGAGTATATATCTGAATTTGTCCTCGGTGACGGGTACTGTCAGCAGGATATAAAAAGTCACCGAAAAAGCTTGACACTGTCCCCTTTGCATGTATAGACTGTTTTTACGGTGCTAACACCATTTAAACAGGGAGAATCCCGTAGGGGAAAAGGAGGTAAAACATGGCTAAGAGGAAAAAGGCCGCCCGGAAGAAATCCGCACGAGGGATATGGAGCACCAAAGATCTCAATTTATTGGTAAAGCTCTTTCCCAACACACCCACTGCTGAAATCGCCAAGAAAGTGAAGCGAAAAACCGACGCAGTGAAGAAAAAGGCCTCGCGGATGGGCCTGAAGAAGAGCAAACGCTACCTGAAGTCCATCGGTAGAGCATAATCACGCGCGAAGCTCTTCAGTTATGCTTGATGCGTATTCGGTCAGCTTTGCAGACAGAGCCTCGCTGAGCTGCTGCTTGGGTTCTATCCGTTGCGGCTCGATGCCGAATATCACTATTCTCTCCGGACACTCGCCGAGTTGGTGGGACATCTCTATTATCTTCAGTACATCAGCTTCGTGCAGAGAATAATGTGAAAGCTGTTTGACGCTTTTGGCCTGGGCGGGTGTGAACCGTTTGATAGTACCCGGCTCAGTTCCCATAAGCGCGCAATCTACGATGACCACCTTCTTTCTGCCGGATATAATATGCAGAAGTGACATTCCGCCGGTGCCGAGGTCGACAAATTCAACATTCGGATATTCCTGCTTACCAGCGGCAAGAAGACCTGTGACAGCACAGCCGACGCCCTCGTCGGTCATCAGGACATTTCCAAGGCCGACAACTACAATATCCTTTTTCATTTTATTGACCACAGAGGTAAAAAATTCAGTTTTTATGCAAACTCGACATTCAGCATGTGAGTCGAGCAGCTTATGCACGGGTCATAGGAGCGGACCAGCATCTCCATTTTTTGCCTGACGGCGTCTTCGCCTTCGTCGATAATTTCCGGCACGAGTTTCTCGAAATCTTTCTGAATATTCGCATGATTCTGGTTTGTCGGGATACAAATGTCACCGCCTAAGCACTTGCCCTTACTGTCGAACTCATATGTGTGGAACAGAATTCCTCGCGGGGCCTCGACGCAGCCGCTGCCTTTACCTTCTTTGGGGCTGGTTTTGACCGTTTCAGTTTTAAGTCCGGCGGTCAGAAGCTCATCGATAATCCGGATGCTCGTTTCAACAACGTGAACGCATTCGACCAACTGTGCGATAGTGTTCATATAAGGATTGCAGCAGCCTTTGGCCAGCCCGAACTTGGCCGCTATTGCCTTGGCGTTATCAGTCAGCAGGTCAGCGTTGTTATTAAACCGTGCAAGGGCTCCGGCCGCGTATGCATCGCGATGCCACTTACACCACTTGGCGGTCGATTGCTCAACTACATATTCATTAGCGACGCTCGGCCATTCGCTGATGGGAACCACGTCGCCATTGGTATCGGTTGATGTAATCCCGCCGTGATAGAACGTATAAGTCGGCGGGTCGGTTTGCTTGAGTGATACATACTCTGTGTCACGTTCAAAGCTGGGAATATTCTCGGCGACGCTCAGTACCACCTCGGCGATTGCCGCCAGGTCTTTTAGTGTCCCATTTAGCGTAGCCTGAAGGTCTTTTAATTGCTGCTCGGTCGGAATTTTTGTCAAACCGCCAGGTATCAGTGTAACCGGATGTGTCGTCCGCCCGGCAAGCAGATCGGACCATTCGTTGGCAACTCTATGCGTCCGGATAATTGTCAATACTTCATCGGTAGCTTTTGGAACCAGCGGGACAACAGAAGGAACACCGAAGAAGTCCGGCACTGCCAAGTAGCCGATATGCAGTGTATGGCTTTGCAGTTGCTCACTGTAGTGCATCAGGATTCGCAGCTTGTCAGCCTGCTCCGATACCTCGATATCAAGGGCATTTTCAATCGCCTTGATTGCAGCTAACGAATGTGTAATCGAGCAGATACCACAGATTCTGCTGACTACTATCTGGATGTCCTGATAGCTGAGTCCGCGGACCATCGCCTCGAAGAATCGCGGAGCTTCAGGCACCTGCCATTCGCAGCGTTCTATCTTGCCGCTCTTGGCGTTGACAACTATGTTGCCGTGTCCTTCGACACGGGTTATATGCTTTACGTTGATGTTCAAATCTTTACTCATCGGTGGGACCCTGACAGCTTCCAAAAAGAACCATTTT
>SDBU01009147.1_pt1 | contig 11157 bp, 6 predicted proteins | sample 2277071 | NCBI WGS metagenome assembly SDBU01 (sample SAMN10397929, study PRJNA504765) | marine sediment metagenome | isolation source: marine sediment core GS08_GC12, 126 cmbsf | place: Arctic Ocean: Gakkel Ridge, Loki's castle | collected 2008 | reverse complement strand
GTGATGAATCTGACGTTCCAAAATCGGTTCGAAATCTTCCTGGAATTCACGGCCGGCGATTTGGACATAGACGCCCAGCGGGAAGGTATCGCCTTCCTTGAGATCGGTGATGTCAGGGCCGATAATCTCGACCTTGCCGTCGTCGATTTCTTTCATATCGGCTATTTTACAAAGCTCGGTGGCCTGTGACTTGCCGCCGCCGGCCTGGACAAACAGATCCTTGCCCCTGACCCGCTCGCCCTCAAAGGCCGGGCCGAATGCACATGGTATATCGATATCGGAAACATGCACCTTAAGTCCCCTGACTTCCACCGATCTCTGACAAATCTCATCATGAGATACGGGGGATACAACATGCTCGTATGTACAGATACCCGTGGGAAGGATCTGTGTAATGTCGGTATCGGCCAGGGTCGGGAAACCCCAGTTCACACACCCGGCCGCGGCAGCACCCCAGTGGGTGCCGACTTCACCCAGAGCGTTGACGAACGCAAAGATACGCTCCTTGTTATAATTCAGAATCGTTTTATAGTCGCCGGGCTGTACGCCGCCGAATGCCATGGCGGCCCGGTTGGCAAACCCCAAGGCAAATACGGCAGCTGAAATATCAGGACCAAAAGGTACGATGCGGGTCCCCCAGCCGATCTGAACACCAGCTTCCAGAAGCTGCTCGGTAACCGATGTGCCGTTGTGGCTGGCTGCACAGAAAATATACAGGTTCTTCAACTGGTAGTCTTCAACAATCATCTTGGCGATTTCCGGATTGGGCGCGGCACCCACGATGGCTGCAAAACCGGGCGCTGAACCGTCCACGAACTCAACCCCTCTTTTACGAAGAATGGTGTCGTCGGCAGGTCCCACCCAGATTTTTCCGGCGTCTATATCCGGATCTTCCTGGGGAAAATAAAAATCAGGATCAGTGACACTGCGAATCCCTTCTTTAATTTCAAAAGCGAAGATTGCCGCCATGCCTGCGTCCAGAAGAGGCCCCAGGTAGGGCAGATGATTAACACCCTTTATATGGGGAGGGAGAAGCCCGCGGGCAAACTCCATCGGTTTTTGCAGATCTTCCAGGGTCTCAACCTTCATTCCCAGCAGGGAATAGATCACCGGTAGATAGTATCCCGTGTTCGGAAATTCTACCTTGGTATCCGCATTATGGGCCGCAAGAACATTTCTCAAATCCCCTTCAACCTCTGATACAATATTGTAGCCGCCCTGAATGGCAGCAAATGCTATTAACTTTGACATACTTTCCTCCTTCATTGAGGATTTATTATTTATTAAGCTTCAAGTGCCTGGCGATCGGCCATATCCATGAGCACCCTTTCCCTGGCCTTATCGATTCCAAGTTCCTTGCGCTTCTTGTCGATATGGGCAATCATTTTCTGGGCGTGCTTGACGGGGTCCGGTTCACAGTCCCACATGCCGCCGTAAATAGTTTCGAGTTCTTTGTACAGATAATCCCTGAACTCGGGCGCACCGTCTAAGGGCATATGATATCCAAAGACCGTGTAGACGCCGGAGGCCACAAAATACTGGCCGATGGCGATGGCCTTTTCACTCATCCATTCGGGCGCGCTGCCGGCCAGAGGAGCCTCGCAGATGTCGTTGCCAAGCCCACCTGCTTTTATAACCTCGGTGGCCGCCATCAGGATACGGCTGTTGTCGACACAAGAGCCCAGATGCAGCACCGGCGGAATCCCCACGGTCTCGCACACTTCGGCCAGACCCGGTCCACAGTAAACCTGGGCGGTTTCGGGTGTCAGCAGGCCGTGGGTGCCGCAGGCAATAGCGCTGCAGCCGGTGGTCAGCACCAGTACGTCATTTTTGATCAACTCTTTGATGATCGTAATATGGGCATCATTATGCTTGGTGCGGGCATTGTTGCAGCCCACCACCCCGGCAACACCCCGGATGCGGCCGTTGATGATGTTGTCATTTAAGGTGTAATAGGATCCGCGGAAGGTTCCGCCCAGATGGTATTCGATCGACTCCACACCGAAACCGGCGATCTGGACGCTTTTGTGCTTGGGAATCATGACTTCCGCTTTGCGGTTCTCGAAATTGTCGATGGCCATGGTGACGATCCGTTTGGCGTCTTCCAGAGCGTGATGCTCGTCAAACTCGATATGGATCACATTGTCCTGCTCCATCTTAGCGATGGGATGGGTGGTTATCAGCTTGGTGTGAAAACACTTGGCCACATTGGCCAGGTTCTGAAAGACACACTGTACGTCCACCACCATGGCGTCGCAAGCGCCGGTCACAATGGCAAGTTCCTGCTGCAGAAAGGTGCCGGCCGGCGGTACGCCGTGGCGCTGCAGCATTTCATTGCCGGTACAGCAGATGCCGCCCAGTTGAATTCCGTTGGCGCCTTTTTTCTTGGCATAATCGAGCATTTCGGCCGACTGCGCCGCCGCTACGATCATTTCGGAGAGTACCGGCTCATGGCCGTGAATGATAATGTTGACATGATCTTCCTTCATGATGCCCATATTGGCTTCGGACTGCAAAGGAGACGGTGCGCCGAACATGACATCCTGAAGGTCGGTAGCAATCATGGCGCCGCCCCAGCCGTCGGCCAGGGCCGCCCGGGTGCACTGTTTGACGATATTTTTGTAATCCTGGTCAACCCCCATGGTGGTGCGATGCATGATCTCAACGATTTCACGATCGATGTTGCGGGGTAGTTCTCCCAGTTTTTTCCAGCGCTCATAAAGAGGCGCCGGCGCCCGTTTCAGATAGGCCAACTCGCCTTCGGGCTTGCCCCATTCGGCCAGAGCCTTTTCAGCCACTTCCAGCGCGATTTCATCAAAATCGCGGTCGACTTCTTCGCCGTCCTTTTCAACCGTAACGTCTACCCCGAAATGGGGCGCAATTTGGATCAGTCTTTCCGGAGATTTAATCGTATAATCGTCGGTTTCCTTGCGGGCTACCGACAGAAAGACTTCAGCCACCGCCCGGCCGTGATCTGAATGGGCGGCAACGCCGGCAGCCACCATGCGGGCAAAATTTCTAGCCGCGATGGTGTTTGCTGTAGCACCACACAGGCCTTTTCTGGTGTCCTCGCCTTCGATTCCCGCCTTGGGCATGGGCAGGCGGCAGGGTCCCATGGCACACATTTTACAGCAGGTGCCTTGCATACCGATATTACAGGGCTTCATGGTAACGGCCCGGTCAAAGACAGTTTCAATATCCAGGTCCTGGGCGCGCTTGATCATTTCCTGAGTTGCAGGACAGATGGAAGCCGCCATCGCATCAGCTACCTTCTTAGGCTTGACGGCTTTTTCTTTTTTATCTTCTGACATAGAGGTTCCTCCTCATTGTTATTGTGTCGTCCGGCGGTCTTTGAAAATAATCAATTTGCTTACACATTTTCAAGCTAATGATCGCCGGAGAGATTAGCCCTTGTTTTTAAGCTCTTTTGTACAGCCGGTTCAGCTGTGCCATTATTTTTTCCAAATGGGTTGTCTGAACAGCGGCCGCGGTTTTGGGTACTTCGGCCTCCGGATCGACTTCTGCTTGGGCCAGGCGCTCTTCGCGTTCCTTGGCACGTGCTTCGCGCACCGCATCCTCGGCAGCATCCCGGTCGACCTTGGCGTCAGCTGCAGCTTTGGCTTCGGCATCAGCTTTGGCCTTGGCTTCGGCTTCAGCCTTGGACTTGCCCTCTTCTTCAGCCTTTTTCTTAGCCTCTGCATCAGCTTTGGCTTTGGCTGCGGCATCAGCTTTAGCCTTGGCTTCGGCTTCAACTTTGGCTTTGGCCTCGGCGTCAGCTTTAGCTTTGGCATCTTCTTCAGCTTTGGCCTTGGACACTTCTTCAGCCTTTTTGGCTACCTTTTTCTTGGGCGCCGCTTTCTTGGCAGGTTTTTTCTTGGGCGCTTCTTCCTTGGCAGCCTTAGGCGCCGCCTTTTTCTTGGGCGCGGCCTTCTCCGGTTCACCTTCGATAGCAAGGTCGAGCTCCGGAGCCAGGGCGGCATAATCAATATCCACGTCATCTAATTGTTTGCTGATCGGGGCAACATCGGCAGCTGATCCGCCTTTGAGCGACAGATCGATAAAAGCTTTGGTCATCCGAATGGCTTCCGGGTGTCTCATGATCAAAACATTAGCGCCCGACACCAGGTATGTTACGGCCGCCACGGCTTCCATCAGGATTCCGCGCCTTTCCGGATCGCCTAACAAAGGTGCTTCTTCGACAGGCTGTTTGGCTTCCTTGCACTTCCAGACTTCGTTGGCAAGGTTGTTGATAATCGGAAGCTGCAGCTTTTCGTCGCCCTGGGTCAAAGCTGCCATGCCGAGCCGTTCCATAACGGAATAGGTATATTCCAGACCGTAGCCCAGGCCGCCGGTGGTGGGATCGATGATGATGCGCTCCATCGACAACCCCAGATTTTCCAGCAGAATATTTACCTGTTTGGCCAAATTAACGTCAATAGGCGAGGATGCAACAACGGTGTGACCGTATCCCATGGCAGCGGCACCGATGCCCTTGTGGTTTTTATCTTCCACAGGCCCGATGATCAGATTTTCGTCCATGGTCTCTTCGGCTACTTGCTTTAATACCTCTTCATCCTTTTCGATGCTCCCGGTCCCCCATACAATCAAGGGAACATCGATGGCTTCAAGGACCTTTTTTACCGTTGCAGCGGCCTCTTCCGGACTGGTATTCTGCGAATTGGGATCGGTGCTCTTGAGTTGTAGCGCAATTATTTCGGCCCCGAATTCGTCCACGCATTTTTTGGCCCAGGCAGCCGGATCTGAGGCCACATCCTTAAAATGGCTCAAAGCCGCCTCCGGCCAGTCGTCCGGTTCCATATCCCATACTTCCATTGCAATTACGGGCTTGTGGGGCATTTCACCCTCAAAGTTGTAAAAGGGATAGCAGTTTTCCCCCCCGATGGTAACGGCCTTATCGCCTTTGCCGAGGGTAATTTCCTTTATGCTGCCCGTATAAGATTCTTTAAATATTTCTAAGCCCAATGATACCTCCTTTTGTGGTCAAAGTTTTAATTGAGGTGTGCGTCGTTTCAACTTGAGGTGTGCGTCGTTTCAACTCTAATCCTTATAACCCAAAGGTGCAAAACGATAGAAACCTTCGTGCTAGATTAAAAAAATCAACCCTCCTTTCGTTAAATTAATTTTTTTATGAACATTATCTACATCGGTAGATTTATAGCCACTTGTCAAAAGGTGCATGAAAAGAATTTTTGTGCAGTTAGCCACCATTCTATTGATAATAAAAAAGGGATGTTATAATACTTTTAGTCAAGGCAAATTGGCACCGTAGCGTGCCGAATATGACCTTTTATATTGAGACGATGTGTTTGTCAATAGATATGATCAATTCATAAAAAGTCGAATTCATCACGTTTTAGGTTTCAATAAGCCTGAGGCTTGTTGAGGGTTAGGTGTTAGGCTGTGCGCCTGTTGAAATTGTTTATGCAGTTTTTTGCGGGTTTCCAGGCGGGCTTTGAGCTTGGGGAACTGATCCATATCTGTGTGCGGTAAAAAAAGAGCGGCCACATAGTTATCCATATAAGACGCTGTTTCCGAAAGCTCGAAATTGGTCATTCGCCGGGTGACAGCCACTACATCTTTGCGGATGCGGTTTGTCAGGGCGCTCATTTTCGCCCCCATCAGGGAGCCGTTGCCGATAAACCTGATTTTGTCAAGGTCTATTTCAGGAAGCAGGCCGATGACCATGGCTTTTTCAAGGTCTACATAACTCCCGAAGCCCCCTGCCAGAAAAATCTGTTCGATGTCACCGACCTTTAGTCCTACCTCTTCAAGGAGCGTCATACAACCGCTGTACATGGCACCCTTGGCACGGATGAGATTGTCAAGATCCGGCTCCGTAAGGACGATATCCCGGTCAATTTGGGTTTCTTCCTTCCAAGCCAGCACATATTCAAAAATACCGTCGGTTTCGCGAATGCGGGGTGTTGCCAGGCTGGAGTCAAATTTTCCCCGGTTGTCAATCATCCCCATTTCAAACATTACGGCCGCAATGGTAATCAGTCCGCTGCCGCAAATACCTTTGGGTCTGACATTGCCGATGGTGATGTTCATGGGTTCATAGGTGAAAGGGTCCATGGAAAAATCTTCAATAGCGCCTTTGGCGGCCCGCATGCCGAATTCGATGCCGCCCCCTTCGAACGCGGGTCCCGCACTGCAGGCGGCACAGGCCAGCCAATCCTTGTTGCCGATCACAATTTCTGCATTGGTGCCGATATCCATGAACAGGGTAAGTTTTTCAGCATGATCCATTCCGGATCCCATGACACCGGCCACAATGTCTCCGCCCACGTAGCTGGAAACGGCCGGGTAAAACAGCGCCGTAGTGTGGTCTCCCAGTTCCATACCCAAATCAACGGCCTTGACGGGCGGATACAGCGTCGAAGCCGGCACATAAGGCGAACGCCGGATATATCTGGGGTTGACCTTTAGCAAAAGCTGGGTCATGATCGTATTGCCCGCTAAAGTAACCGAGGAAATTTCGTCAATATCGATTTTAGCTCGCCGGACGAGTTTGCGTATTAACTTGTTAATGGTTTTTACGACGACCTCATTGAGTTTTTCCAGCCCACCGGGTTTTTCCGCGTAAACAATCCGGCTGATAACGTCTTCGCCATAGCTGACCTGACCGTTATATTCTCCAAACTGGGCCAGGACCTTGCCGGTAATCAAGTCGATTAACTGTGCATAAATGGTGGTCGTGCCGATATCCAGGGCAATGGCATAATTTCGATCGGTGGTATCTCCTGACTGAATGTTGATGATATTGGTCTTGCGGCCGGACTGCACCGGACGGGCCAGGGTCGCCGTGACCTTGAAATCGTCTTTTCTTAAAAGATCCGGAAGCTTGCGTATCACCTGCATTTCAACCACCAGGCGATGCTCGTCGTGTTTGATTTGCAGGTAACTGACCAGTCTGGTTACATCCGGCAGGTTATCCTGGGCATTGGGTTCGGGAAGTTCCAGATATTTTTTTTCAACCGGCGGCATGAAAAGGCCTTTCTCCTTCAATTCCTCCAGATTCATTTCCTGGATCCCGGCGGACCGCCGCGGCGTGCTGTGCAGGTTCAACACACCCGCATCCATCTCCGATTCAACGGGGACACGTATGACCACATCGCTTTTGACCTCCGCCAGACAGGCCTGCCGGTAGCCTTTTTCCTGGTCGGCTTTTTTAAGTTTTGTGGAAATTCCTCCTTCAACGGTACCGTCTTCAATCATAACCCGGCATTTGCCGCAGACACCTTCACCGCCGCAGGAGGCGTTAATATGAACCCCTGCTTCCATGGCGGCACGGATTAAATTATGGCCGTGCAGCACAGTTATTTTTTTATTATGTGGCAGAAATAAAACGCTGTGTTTATTCATATTTTCTTCGATTCCTTTAAGTAAATTATGAACATCATGTATAATATTGAGGTTCTTCTCCCGATTAGCTGGTGTAAAGGGTTCTAGGATCACTCCAACTCTTTTGGAGATGATCCTAAAATATCGGGTCAGGCGAGTTCATCAAACCTGCAAGTCAATTCAATCACATCACCATCATAAACGGTTGTAATTTTGTACGGCAGTTTTTTAAAGAGCCTTACCATGCCCTGATTTCCGGGTAGAGTATAGGCCGTTAGGCCGGCGATACCGTTTTCCCGGGCCGCCTCAGACAGTTTTCTCATTAAAATCTTTCCTAAGCCCCTTCCCTGCCATTCTCTGTTCACCGAAAAGGCAATTTCAGCCATGTTCGTGGCCGGATCCAGATAATATTCTCCCGCGGCAACGACCTTGCCGAATCCGAATTCCCCGACGACCGCAAGCAGAGTCAAGTTGTTGATATAGTCGATTTGAAACATGCTTTCGACATCATCACGCACAAAACTGGTTTTTAAATTAAAAAATCGGGAGAAGATATCTTCCTTGTCCAGATTATAAAAATGTTCCTGAATTCTGCGGTCATCAACCGGTTTGGCCGGTCTGAATGTTATCAGATCACCCTCGATCTCGATGGTCTCTTCCAGTTTGATCGGATAGATGCCGCTAATCGATTCCGACAGGGTGCGCTCGGCCCCGAGCAACCCTGCTTTTTGGGCCTCAAAAAAGAGCTCTTCCCTAAATTCCGGATGAGCAATGCTGATCATGGCCATGGCCCGCTCCTGCAGACTCTTGCCGAACAGGTTAACGGCTCCGTATTCGGTTACAACGTATTGCACGTCGCCCCGGGGAACCACGATGGCCGTGTCGCTGAGCATGGAAACAATACGGCTCTTTTGGCCTTGTTTGTCGGTGGAAGGGAACATCAGGATCGATTTGCCGCCATCCGAGCGGACCGCCCCTCTAATAAAATCGAGCATGCCGGTCACTCCGGAATAATGATTATAATACAGGGCGTCAGCAGCGACCTGGCCGGTAAGGTCCATGGTCATGGGCACGCTCATGGAGACCATCTTATTATGGCGTGCAATAATCCCGGGATCGTTGACGTAATCCGAAGGCAGAAACTCTATGGCCGGATTATCATTTAAAAATTCATAAAGATTCTTTGATCCGATGGCGCTGCTGGCCACCAGCTTGCCGTCATTGAAACCTTTTTTACGGTTGGTAATATTGCCCCGCGAAACCAGGCGCATGATATCGTCGGTGAGGTAATGGGTGTGGATACCAAGATCGTTCTTGTCGGAAAATGCCAGCAGGGTGGCCTGCGGGGTGGCACCCGGGCTGATCTGAATGGTGGAACCGTCTTCGACCAGCCCGGCGATAATCCGGCCGATAGCATTGGCAGACTCCAATTCGGGTAATTCGCCGAGGGTAAGGAGTTCTTCTTCGTGTTCCACAACCACATCCACGTCGTTGACGTGGATGAAGCTGCGCCCCAGCACCCTGGGCATCTGTGAATTGACCTGCGCTATGACCAGGTCAGCGGACTGGGCCGCCGCCAGAGTGATATCCACTGAAATTCCCAGGCTCATCCAGCCGAAATCGTCCGGCGGCGAGACCTGGATCAAAGCAACGTGTATGGGCATACGGCGACTGGTAAAGAGGCGCGGGATCTGTGAAAGGTTCATGGGTGTAATATAGCGCATGTTTCTGGCCAAACTCCTGGGCTTGGCCGACCCCAGATAAAAGGAGCGGATATTAAAATTCTGGCCCTTGCTTTTGTCGGCGATCAATGTCAGCGGAGTAGTTTCCAGACTTAGCAGGCGCACAATCTCAAGGTCCGTAAACATTGGCGACGCTTCAGCCAGCATGCGGATCAGATACTGGGGTTCTCCGCAGGACGAGCCGATAAAGACCCGTTGCCCGCGCTTGAGCAGACCAATCGCCTCTTTGCCGCTGCGTTTTTTCTCAACGTAATTGTCGGCCCAGTAGATATCAATCGCCATATTCTTCCTTCCAAAAAAACAAGTAGCCCACCCGGACAAGCCCCGCAAGCGGGACAGGCCGGAACTATACAGGTTATACCCTTTCTAACCACGAAGACCACGAAGGACAATTAAGTTAAAAAATCTTCGTGTTTCTTCGTGCACTTAGTGGTGAAAAAAACTTTGCCGTTAAATCCACAATAATTTATTATTAAGGGTCTAATATATTGCAAATATATGGTCGTTAGTACAAAATTGTCAACTTATCCGCCCGAACCCCGCAGTAAAATGTCAAGTTATGCCTCTCTGATAAAACTTGACAAAGCGTACGCAATGGCGTACTATTGGACTTAGAAAATCCATTACATCAGAGGTAAATCATGCCTACACTAACAGCCACTGAAGCAAGATCAAAACTTTACCGACTTATTGACGAAGCAGCGTCTTCCCATGAGCCGATTATTATAAAGGGTAAGCGCGGCAGTGCTGTACTTATTTCAGAAGATGACTGGCGCGCTATTCAGGAAACCATGTATCTACTAAATATTCCTGGTATGCGGGAATCTATTCGGGAAGGATTAGCAACTCCAATTGAGGAATGTACCAGGGAACTTGACTGGTAATGTGGCGAGTCGTTTTCACAAAACAGGCTCAAAAAGGCGCCAAAAAGCTATCCGCAAGTGGTCTGCGCCCGAAAGCTGAAAAGCTGATTGCAATCTTGCGTGAGAATCCTTGCCAGACTCCTCCACCATTCGAGAAGCTATTAGGTGATTTATCCGGGGCCTTTTCCCGGCGAACAAATATACAACATCGGCTAGTCTATCAGATTCTTGATGACGAAAAAGTGGTTAAAGTCATTAGGATGTGGACTCATTATGAATGACCAGGCATAATCATTGCGCTTACAGTCGGACGCGTCAAAGCCGCACCGCTGATGCGCCCGTTATGCGGTATATGAACCCTATAATATATGAGGGGGTGAAAAGATGGAAAAAATATTTGATGGTAAAAAGAATGTGAAATTAGGCACTGCAAAGCATCCTGCTGTTGTTAATGTAAAAACAAAAAAAAGAATGAAGGAAGTCGCAAAAATTTTTGAAAAAGACGGCTGGAAATATACAATTGAAGTAGACCGGACCAAGCCGGAAGATATTGCCGATTTAGAAATATTATTGAATTGGCCGAAACCAAGGGAAGCCGAAAAGAAAGTCAGGCGCAACGATCCCTGCCCGTGTGGAAGCGGCAATAAGCATAAAAAATGCTGTGGTAAATAAGGCTTTTTTGATAAAGAAAAGATTGCTAAATTTTTTCAACAAAAAAGTAAAGATATTGATCCCAAAATATCTTCCTTTGTCTACGACAAGAAGGAAGGTGAGATGACAAATTCAGCGTATCAATATGTACATGGTTATTCAGCAAGAGAAATTGAAAGGCTTGTTGATCAGGCGACAACATTGACGGAACTTTTACACAATGACACGAAATATCCGGCGGGAGCGTCAGTATTGGAGGCTGGATGCGGAGTGGGGGCCCAAACAGTCACATTGGTAAAAAATAGTCCCGAAGCACGCTTTATTTGTGTAGACATATCTGAGGAGTCTCTTCGGGCTGCAAAAATGAGTTTGGATGCAACCGGACACCAGCATGCCACTTTCAAACAGGCTGATATATTCAACCTGCCTTTTTCGGATAATAGCTTTGACCACATTTTTGTTTGTTTTGTACTTGAACATTTAAAAAATCCGGCAGAAGCATTGCTTAAACTCAAAGCAAAACTAAAACATGGTGG
>SDBU01009146.1_pt1 | contig 11158 bp, 29 predicted proteins | sample 2277071 | NCBI WGS metagenome assembly SDBU01 (sample SAMN10397929, study PRJNA504765) | marine sediment metagenome | isolation source: marine sediment core GS08_GC12, 126 cmbsf | place: Arctic Ocean: Gakkel Ridge, Loki's castle | collected 2008 | reverse complement strand
AGTTAATATCCTTATTTTCTTTTTATCTTTTTCAGATACATTTTGGAAGAATCTTTTATAGGTCCAATTCGTTTTTAAGATTGGATTATAAGTAAGAATGATTTGCATATAAGTATGGAATATCCCTCGAAGCCTGCGGTTGATTTCTCCAAAATCTTCTAAATATATTTCGGTTGCTTCTTCAATCCATATACCGGTTATCCCCTCAATAGATTTTAATTTGTTGGGATCATCTATCCCAACAAATAAAATCATATTTCCATTACCCTTAAATGTGATGGTCATATCATTCTTATTTATTTTAAATTCATCCCATAGATCCCATTTTAAAATATAATCCTGAAATAATTGGAATACTGATTTTCGAAGGGTATCTTTCACTTTCCTTATAATCAAAAAACGATGGCCTTCTTCGGTCATCGTTCTGTATAATATCTTCTGACAGGCGAAATGGGATTTACCGGCATCGGCCCCACCCTTTAATACCAGGTATCTATGCTGATCGTAGAGATAGGGAATATATACCGGATTCAAGAGGGATTCAAATTCTCTTGTATCGATTACGGTTTCAATCATTTATTTAAACCATAAATCCAACCTATAACTCTATTAATTATTGCCTTAAATATTTCAAATTCCCTATCTTTATGGGATGTATTTAAAGGCAATATTTTAATTTTTTTCATTTTCATCTTCTTTTTCTTCCTTCTTCTTCTTTAATACAATAGTTCTTCTTTCTTCTACATCATGTTTTTCGGCCGGATATGTCCCTTTTAGCTTATAGGCAGTATCGAGATATTTATGCCTGGTTGGAAAATCATCAACTATTTTAGCAACTAACCCAACTGCTTTAGTAGAAGTTAGTCCATTTTGTAATATATCAGCAAGAAAAGCATCAGTCATCCCCATTTCATCTAATAATTCATTTGTTGAAATGTCTACCTTTTGTAACATCCTATACCCATATTGACGAGGGTGTTTTGCGTTAGGATTAATGACTAAATATGCCTTTGTTGCGTTACCACTATTTTTAATATATGCGGTAATGAATTTTCGTTCTCTTAATGTCCATTTAAACCTTTTCTTTTTTGGTTTACTTATTGCTTTATCTTCTCCGGACATCTTAATCACTACCTTTTTAACTAATTAATACATCGGCATATATAGTATATTTAGATCTTTCTCTAACCTTATCCAATATATTTCGCCATTAATAATCAACTTCATTCTATTATCCTGAATCATTTCCGAAACATCTGTATCAACTATTTCGAGAAATGCTGATGGCCTGCTCCATATATTATCATAAGCATCTATTTCAAATATTGGATCAATATAATCGGGCTTTTCTTTTTCCTCTATAACCCATTTTCCTTCTTCTTCCCGCACAATAAATACTTGATCTTTCAAAGCAATTTTCTCTGCCATCCGGGCTTCGATATATTCATCTATATAGTAAACTAAATATTCTTCAAAAAACATCTTGGCGCTTAAATAGGCATCGCCCTCGAATTTCATCTTGCCATCTTCCCAAGTCAGTTTTCCAATATCACCGAATGTTACAGAGGTTACCGGCTTATAAGGCCTAGCAAAAAGGAGATTACTTTCTTCGGTTTCGAGCTTTTCGGTAGCCAAACATACAAATAAAGATATTAATAATATAGTTAACAAAACCCCACCTAGGGTTAATAACCGCCTTCTTGATTCGCTATACATAATTTTAACTCCTTTTTCATTTTATATTATTTGACTGGTTTAGTCAATTTTGCGGGTAATTCCCGGGTTATGAATATTACTTCTATCCTTTTCCCATCCCTTATCATGTTTAATCCTTTCCTCGTTTTAAATCTTACAATCCTACCATCTCCATTATCCCATATTAATTGTCTTAAAACTTTTTTGATATATTCCTGCATATAATTATCCATTTTACCCCCCTTACGTTATCTTAACTAAATCCTCGTAACAATCCACTAAAAAATACTCTCCACCTTTGGCCTCGATATCAGCTTGAAAAGCAATCTGCCCTGGTCTCTGTTTACCGGCCGGGCTTTTTGTTTCGATGTATACGGTCCGGCCGGCCTTAATAGCGATATAATCCGATATGCCCTTGTAGCAACCCAGGCCTTGAAGGATCGGAAATATAAACCACCCTTTAATATGCATGTAATCCCAGGTTAGTTGTTTTACATCGGCTTCGGATGCCTTTAATTTGTATTGTGTTATCTTTGTTTTAATCATTTCCTTCCCTTAAATACATCCTGGCCAATTCCGCTTCATTCGGATAGATTTTATTACTATTTTCTAATTTCTTGATCCTACCCTTTAGATCTTTTATTTCATTATTCAAAAAAGTAAATTGCCTTAATATTCCTTTATTCTTTTCTATTAATTCTATAGTTATTCCGTCCATTAGGTTTCACCCCTTTTTTGTAATTTATAATATAAACCTTCACTGATTAATCTTTTTTTATGCTCTACTAACCACATAGGTAAAAATCTCGTTGTCATATTATCAAATAATTTTACTTTTTCTAAAAATTCTTTTTCTGTTTCCTTTTTATGAGTGCTATTTATGGTCATTAAATTAATACCCCCTGTATTATTTAATACTATCTTTTATTCTATATTTCTCGGCTCTTTCTAACCAATCATTTATATATATAGGCATTCTCCCTTCAAACTTTTTTTCTATATCTTTTGCTTTTTTTGGATTGTTTTTAAAGTGTTCCCGGATATTCATTAACTCTACTGGGACATCTATATTCGGAAATCTCTTTACCCAATCATCAAAGATGTCTTCATCAATCCCATGCCAGCTTAATAGTTCCTGGTCAAATTCGATATCATTGGCTTTCTTTTTTTCCAATTTTTCTTTTAAGGACGCGGAAATGGCTTTCCGCACCTTTTGTATATTTTCTTTTGTATAATTTCTTTTAGTTTCTTTTGTGCCTACCAATTCTGGTAACTTTTTCCTACCATTTTTGGTAACTTTCTTTACCAATTCTGGTAATTTCTTATCCAAAATTGGTAACTTTTTAATACTTACCAATTTTGGTAACTTCTTCCACCTATCATAATCCTTTTGAAAAGATATTTTCTTACCAATTCTGGTAACTATATTTTTCCGAATCAATATTTTTATAGTCCTGCTGATATGGGTTTCCGCTATGCCAGTCATCTCCGCAATCTGGGTATTTGTGATCCAATCCTCTTTCTTATGCCAGCCATAAGTCTTTCGGAATATGATCCACAATACCCGGCTTTCATAACCTGATAACTGCACCCTGGCCAATGCCTCTACTATCTCATTGGCTATATCTACATGGCCATCTTCCTTTTGCGGATTTGCCATAATTCATTTATCCCCCAAAAAAACAAAGCATACAAAAAAGCCAACCATATAGGGTAACCTGCCGCCGCAAAGTAGCAGGCGATGAAATATGATCGGCTTCTCGTATGCTTTTATTTTATTTTTATTGATTATTTTTATATTCATCATTTTACCCTTGGTAGTATTATATATTATTTTTTATCGGATGTCAAAAATCCATCTTTTGCCATAGATACAATTGCTTTTATAATTTGTGATCTGGTAATATTATTATCTTTGATAAATTTCCTTAAATCTTTTATTTGGCTCTTATGGATCCCACTCTTATAGATCCTATATATTCTAATGTACTTTTTACTACATTTTTTCAATTTATTCCTTTTTAGATATAGAGCAAGTGATTCCCTACTTACCTCATAATCCTTTGCCAATTCTGTAAGATCCCTGTCCCTGTCCGCACAATCTTTTAAAATCGTTTCTTTGATATTGTCTAATTTATCTTGGATCGGTGTTGATCTCAAAATAATACCCCTTGTCCCCGCTTACTATTCCTTAATATCCGCCTAGCCCGCAATAATATCTTGATCCCCTTCCGCCTCAATCGCTTATAGCATTCCAGGGCCTCACCCGGTCCACCTTCCCAAGCATAGCCACCACCTGGATTCTGCGGACTACTAATAATAGGGCTGCCATTTTTAATTAATTCTTCTATAATCTTCCGGACCTTCCGGGGTTTGATAAAATTTTCTACCTCTGCCCGGTGATTAAATTCCTCCGCAATTTCATGTTGATTTATTGCATTAGAAAAATCTTCATGTTCTATAATAATATCTGCTATTATAACACCAACCAAAAAATCATTCATCTTTGCTTGCCCCCTTTATAGTTTTTTTATAGTTACGAGAACACTATATATAATACCGTTATAAACACCGACCAAATTATATATTCTATAAAAGTCATCTTATTTACCCCCTTCTATTAAATATACCTTTACTAATTCTACCCCATATTCCAGGGCCTTATCATGTTCGCCCTTATCAAAACCTAGATCAACTCTCCACCCCTTTATAGCACTACCGGTATCGCTACAGATCCCGGATCCATAACCTGGAATATATACCCTTTGCCCCATCTTTAATGGGCCGTTCCTGGGATCGATGGCAATATTGCCCCGGCCTGCCTTATAGCCTGCAGAAGTGATACCGAATTCAGCCCAGGGACCACAGCATATTTCACAGGGGCAGTAGGCGGTCGCTGTCATTAAATAATACTTCTGTTCTTGTGTTTCCGCTTCCGGTCCGGTTGCTATAACTAGTAGCATTATGATTATTACTTCAATTAAGATGATTAGCTTTTTCATATTCTGTATACCCTTTCTTTTTCAAATGTTTAGCAGTATATTCCCTATTAGTTTCATGGTCCGGCAACAAATAACCCCCGACTATTTTACCATCTTCTATTAAATCAATAGCAATAAAACCGAAATTGGCCCTGCGGATCTTAAACTGTTTTTTCATGTTTCGTCATACTCCTCAAATATTACATAATTTTCAAGCGGACACCATTTCGGGATCTTACCTTCATAATAAATATCCCTATTTATTATTCTATACCTACCGTTTTTATATGCTGCATCGCTGTTTTGACATTTATGTCGATTCTTTTTTTCAATAACAAATTGATTATATCCGCAAAAAAAACAATGCTCGATTTTAAGCATTTTAGCTGCCATCTATTTCACCCCCTTCGGAAACTGCTTCCCATACCTAAATTCAGGAAAATATTTTATCACATTGTCTTTGATGTAAAGAGGCGTAAAAGTCCTCTTGCAAAAATGGATTATGACTTCTAACCATTCTTTTTCGGGGATAACCTTACCCTTTCTATTCCCGGTTTCTGCGCCGATTATTACCCAGTCTGGCTTAAAATCATCTATGATTTCAATATCTATCTTCTCTAATATCGGCTCGATACTAAGGAATCTAATTTTCTTTTTAGATATACACCCAGCTCTTTGAATTAATTTGTTCTTGGTAAGGGTTACTCCTAACCAACAATTAGATGGGAACAGATGTTGAGCATATACCTCTGGGTGTTGAGTCAAAAACATAAAGGTATGCTGAGGATATTGCTTAACCTTCTCGATTACCATTTCAATCCATTCCTCTCGCCAATAGTAAATTTCACTCATTGACCCTACAAATATCCGTTGAGGTTTTTTGGGGAATTTTTTATTAAATTGATGTTCCAAAAATACTGGTTCGAATTTTTTAATCTTTTTATCAAGCTCTTCATAAAAGCTAACATATTTTTTTGTAAAATAAGTCTCTCTGAATAATATCTTCTTACTAAACCTTCTTGCTATCTTCCTTGCATAACAATACTCACAATGATTTCTACAACCCCAAACTGGATTAAATGTCATATCACACCATCCAATCTTATTTGACATCCTCATTCCCCCTTATCCATTCTTAAAATAGTAACCTTTGTATTTTTGATCGGATCTTTTTCAAGGTGGGCTTTCCCCATCTTTTTCTTTTTGGCTTCCCACTCGGCCCATTTCGCTTTCAGCCCTGGGATATCTTCACCCCAGATAAAGCAAGTAAAATAATGCTCATCAGCTTTTATAATATGATAGGTAATCATTTCTTTAATCTGATCCTCGGTAACCCCGGCCCTCTTAGCTGCATCCCGGATGCAATATAATTTATTTCGGTAGATTTTCATAGCTCTATCCAAAGATCACCACCATGCATATATTCAAAAAATACATCGGCGCAATCTTGTAGAGTATCGATACAGACTTCATATAAATTAAGCGTAGAATATATATCTATTATACAAATCGATACTATTATTACCCAGACGATTAAAAGTATTACCATATCATCTTTAAATAATTGCCCTTTATTTAACATTCTTAATCTCCCTTTGATCCTCTATTAAATTCCACAAAAAATTACAATAATTAGAAAGATCAATTAAATTATCCTGTTCAAATCCTTTTTCTATATGATCCATAAATCCCTTTTCTAACATTTCTTTATTCTTTGGTCCATCATATCCGAAAAAACCTTCTCTTTCTTTTTTCTCTAATTTTAAATAGCAGGCATAATTAAACCGATAGGTTTTTTTTCTTAATTTCCATTTCATAATTTAATCCCCCTTTTTAATATTAATCTTCCCCCATTCCCTGTTCCCGGGAAGTTTCTTCCATAACAGTATCGCATTCCGGGCATCGCATCGGATCCCAGAGATACCAGGTTTCAACTGACATACTGTCCTTATATTCGCATTTAGGACATTTGTAATTTATTTCGATATAGGCCATTATTATTTATCCACCTTCATAGCCAAATCTAATAATAATTTACGCCCGACTGCATCCATCAAAAGACCAGGTTTTTCATTTTTGCAAAGTTCTGATATATATTCGTTTAATAAGGTATGTAAAGCCTTATTTTCATCTTCAAGTTCCTTGATTTTTGTTCTTTGTTCTACTATTATTTCTTTCATTGCTTTATCAAAATCACTCATTTTTTATCCCCTCTCTTAATTACTTTACATAGTTATAGGACGTTATCTTATTTGTTCCCTAAGGTATATTTTTGTTCTAGTAAATGCATTTTATTTGTTAATGCTTCCGAACATTGCATAATATAAAATTCAAATTCTTCCCACATCTCCTCATATTTCTTGCCACGTTGTAGAAATTCAGTAATTTCTTTCTTTTCCAATTTAGTTAATATACATTCACTATTTAGTTCGCTTATTAATTGTTTAATATTCATCTTCCTTTTACCCCCTTATTCCATAAGTTTCATTCCAACTATCTTCACATTCGGTTGAACAAAATCCACCATCTTCAGTTGGTATAAAATCTAATTCTATTCCACAATGTAAACAGTAATGTTTTTCTTCCATTCTTCCTTTACCCCCTACTTTACTTTAATAAATAATAAAATATAATTGCAGGGCCAGGTACAGAGCCTTCCTGAAACCCGGCCCGGGATGGAGATAGTACAAAGCATTAATAATAACTACCCCCACCATTTAATTTATGGGTGATTAAGACCGGTGGGGGATTTCCTGACACCACCGCCAGGATCATCTTCAACAACTGGCACCATTTCGGCCACTTCTGTTATACAAAGCTGTCCTTCATCAAACCATTCGGATTCTTTTTTTCCGCCATCATCCTTTAATCCTTTTGGTTGGACCAAATATTGGACACACCCATTTAGATAAATAGATTTGGCAATTGCAGTTCCGCTAAAACCTGTAATCATATCCTCTACTTTATCTTTCAATTCAATCATAATTCTCTCCTTTCTTATTTATTTTACTTCCTTTAAAACGGACAATCTTCGTCAATCTCTTCCCCGGATGTTACAACATTACCACTTGAATCTAAACCAGGAAGATCTTTATTATTAATTTTCTGATCGGTTTCTATCTTCTCCAATAATTCATCATAATTATCCAGATGATCAAGAATAAAGGTCCGGGCCTGCGATTTCTTTAGGCCTTCTGGGAATATCTTATATCTTTCGCCGATCTCTATGATCCCGGCCCAATCAGTAACCTTATTGGCTTTGGCCACCTTTTCAAGTTCGGCGATCTTCTTTTCCCTCTCCGTTTTTATCTTCTTTGCTTCTTCCGGTGTTCTGATCTCGGATTCCCCTGCCTCGATCTTCTTTTTGAGTTCGGCCTGACGCTTATCCATATCGGCATATTCCTTTTTCCGGGCTTCGAGATCTGCCTTTGCTTTTTCTTCTTTGGCCGCTTCTTCTTCCTCGGTCTCCTCTACTATCTCTCCATTTCCTTCGACTAATACCGGATCAGTAGCTTCAAGTTCATATTTGCCTTTTTTCCTTTGGCCTAGATACAATACTTCACCGGCCATAACCCTTCTGATTTCTTCTGTGCTGGCGGCTATTTCTAGGGTTACTACCCAATGAGTTTTCATTTTTGCAGTCCCCGGGATCTTTAATTTTATAGCTACCCTTCTCATCCGAAAGGGAATCATAGCCCAATGGCCACCGGTTGATCCCTCGGCCAGTTTAAAAGCGCTATTACATTCTTCTATTGATACAGTCCCGCCTACTCTGCATTGGTAGAAAGTCCCTATCGATACCGAAGGAATCATAAATTTTAAATAACCTGCCTTTACACAACCACCGATCTTGTTCTTTTTATCATATGGTTTGTTATAATTTTCACATGGACACTTAATATCTTCCCAGTTGCCATTTTCTATGTTCTTCCTCTGCCCCGATTTCTTCCCATCGCCCCAGCACTTTAAGGCATTGTTACTACCATACAATTCGTAGTTCTGTGGAAATACTTCTTCCCGATGATGGGATGGAAAGAATACGGTTATCTCTATTGGCTCATCGCCAAATACGGCTTTTACTTCTTTCGGACATACAAAGTATTTTGTTTCAACCGGGTATTCTGTACCCACATCGTTTTTCTTTCGGATCCCCAACCGAATCTTTCCACCAATTGGCAGTTTTACATTCGCCGTTTCCGGTATCTCTGTATACCGGCCCCTGTCAAATTTTCCGTCATTCTTCATTTTACTTATTACCCCCTGTATATTTATAGACAAATTTCTTTTCCTGTGGCTCTTTGATAAAACCTTTTGAAGATAATTTAATTATCCCGGAATCTATGGCTGCTTTAAGCGGATCTTTTAGCAGGGTTTTAGTAGTCTTAATAAAATTCTTCGCGGTTTCGGGATAATCTATTTCAAGTTCTTCTATTACCTCACCAGTATAAAATACATATTTATCCTTCAAGATCTTCCAAGTTGTAAATCCCATAATAGTTTGGACCTTATCTTCTCCGGATTTTTCATGTGCTTCTTTCATCTTAAATTCAACATTCTCCATTTCTTTCTGCAGTTTTTCTATCTTGTCATTATTTTCTGCGGTCGCATTAGCATTATCCCTTCGCAGGCTTCTAATCTGAAAATTAATATCATCAGTATCTTTTAAGTATTTTTCTATTTCTTCTTTATAACCGTTTTCCATCTTTTTAACCCCCCTGGTTAATATTTATTTTTTTATTACCATTTAAATTTACGATAAAATCTCCCATTTATATAGTCATTATACTTGTAATTAAAACTACTATATTTTTTTATCCACCTGCCTTTCTTTCTTTCTTTAAATATCTGCCGGGTTACCCGGATTATCTCAAATATAACTATAGCAAAGATCAGATAAAGAAACATTATTTACCCCCTTCCTCTTTTTTTATTTTATTCAATAAAGCTCTTACGGCTATCCGGCAAAACATGGAGATATTAACCGGGAAGGACATCCCATCCATTTTGTATTTCTTCCCGGCTTTAATCACTTTCTTTTTAAATTCTTCGCTGGTCTGAAATCCGATAATTATTTTTTTTGGCATATCGTTTGCCCCCCTTTCTTTTTCATTTCATAACCTAATTCATTTAATTTATAAATAAAAGGAAAATTTTCTTCCATAAATCTATCGAAAATTTTATCTCGTTTTTCTTGTTTTGTCTCTTTCCTCATCTTTAATACCCCCTTTTAATTTTCTAATTACATTATATAGGATAGTTTTCAATTTGTCAATACTCTTTTGTAAAATAGAAGGATTTATTTTCATTTATTTTTAAAATAATCGTGAAATACTGGGATATCACATTTAGGGCTTCTGTGGCTTTGATGGTGGCATTTTGTAGATTTAGCTTATAAAGATATGGTTAATCGGGGATTAAGCGCAAAGAAAATAACCCGGCGCGTCTGGCATCCGGGTTATCAGGAGGTATAAAAATGAAAAAGTTGCCGGGTTGACCAGATCCGGCTCGGTTGTGGGTAAAGTCAGTTCAATCTTTTATACATTGAATAAAACTCTTAAAACTAAAACCAAAATATCATCAAGAGGATTATCTGTTTCTTTGGCTTTAGCTTCCATTTCGGTTAATTTCTCCTTAATGAATTCCCTCAACTGTGGAGAGATTGTAGAAATTATTTTCTTCAATAATGCTAATAACATTATTTTACTCCTTTTAGATTATTATTTTTTTCTCACCAGGGCAATTGTCCGCCCTGGGTAGCCAAGAAAATGAAGAACGCTATGATCATGCCAAAAATTACACCAATCATAATATTACTCCTTTCATGTCATATTATTTAATTTACTTCTATCCTGGTAATTGGATCCAACCTAATACCAGAGCAAGCAGCGCCATTATGAAAGCACCAAAGAATAATCCACCCATACTATTCACCCCCTTTATAAAATTATATCATATTCTTTTTACCATAACAAATATATAAAATATGATTGCAATTATTAATATTAACCAGCAAGTCATCTTACTCCTCTGATCAGCCTGATATTATCTACTCCATAAACAGATGGAGAATAAATAATAGGAGACGATATTTCTCCTATGATATTTCTTTTTTTCTTATTTAATTTAATCTTATTTAATAAATTGTTAGTCATTTCCTTCTCTCTTACTATATTATATTCATAGGGACTTTACATATTTCACCATTATTAAAAAGTTCTAACTTTGTTGATAACGGAAATGTTTTTAAGAAATATACATATTTTCTTAAAAATAAAGCAAGATGAAATGTAATAAGATCATCTGTAATAATTTTCTTACATCTGTTTATTTCATCCATTCTTTTAAAAATATTTTTCTTATATGGTATATACCATATTTTTTTATTATCTATCTCTAAATTATCTAATACATAATTTCTAATATTAGCATTAGCTACCGATACCCCTATTTTATTAACTTTTGCTTTAGTCTTAGGATAATAT
>SDBU01009145.1_pt1 | contig 11158 bp, 4 predicted proteins | sample 2277071 | NCBI WGS metagenome assembly SDBU01 (sample SAMN10397929, study PRJNA504765) | marine sediment metagenome | isolation source: marine sediment core GS08_GC12, 126 cmbsf | place: Arctic Ocean: Gakkel Ridge, Loki's castle | collected 2008 | reverse complement strand
TCTTCCTTGTCCTTGGTTTCCTTTTGGCTGGCATTTTCCTTCCGGCCTTGTTTCGCTTTCCCGTCGCCCCAGAGGTCGTCGAAGTCGATTTTGACATTGTCGGCTTGTTGTTCTCTTTCAAGGTCTTCCTGATAGACGTCCAACATGTCAAGTACGTCCCGCCGCCTTCTGACGGACGAGAATTCACTGTCTTTTCTTGCTATCGAGTATGAGGCTCCGCCGAGGGCGATTAAAGTGCCGCCGTCCTCGACCCATTTTTTAACGCCGTCTGAAACGGGACCGCCACCGGGGAGTATCAATACGTTGTACTTGCGTAGATCTCTGCTTCTTTCGATGGGCGAGATACGCATCTTGAGGCGGTAGTCCAAGAGGTGCCATACGGTTCCGGCCGGATTTGACATGTTGCCGGCCATGATGGCGACACGCGGGGCGTGTAGGAGAACGAACTTGGGGCCTCCGAGGTCCGGACCTACTTTTCCGACAGATGCCGTTTGCGCCGGACGTATGTTGACATCGAAGTCGCGGGCTATTTTTTGCAGGATGTCTCCGAGATTATCGGGGTTCTCGTGGCCGCGCAGGACGATGGCTCCGGGACGGTAGTTGTGGCCCTGGAAAACGAAGGGTTTTGTGGCCGCGCGTAAATGGCAGTCCTGCTCGAAGAGTCGAACCATGACATCGTAAATCACCGCGCTTGAAAACTCGATGATGTAACCGTATTTGGGTTTGTTTGGCCAATCGAGGATTTTCTCCGCGGGCTGCGGCGGTTTCGAGTCGAGTTTGAGATCCGGGATTTCATCGACCCAATAGGACTCCAGGCCGAATGCCATGGGGAGGTTCCAGGCCGTGACGTCGTAAAACCGCGATCCTTGATGATTCTCCAATTCTTCTCGCTCGATTTTCAGATAATTGCTGTCTGGGTGTATGTCGAAGCGTAAGAGCGCGTGAGCCACGCGTCGAAACGGCTGGTCGGACTTCACAACCAGAGTGCCGGCAGGGAGTTCCAGATGATCGGTTTTGTTTCCAAGGAGGTCGGTGGCGGTTGTAAAAAGCGCAGATTCCCGGGTGAAGCTGTATTCCACGGATTGGCGTCCCAGGAGTTCGATGAAGCGAGCGACGCGGGCTCGGTCGGAGTGGGGAGGCATGAGAAATGTCCCTGTCAGAGCGCCGTCGCCGTTGAGGGCTTCGATGTGGTCCGCGAGGTAGTCGGCGAGTATTTCTTGGCGATTGTTCTTCAAGGTGTAGAGGTTGGCCAGCGAACTGACGAGCTGGTGATGAACGGCTTCACGATAAGTTAAGATGTGTCCGGTTTCCTGCTTGTACGCCGCACTGGAGACGCCGGCCTGCTCGTAGAGAATCCCTGCCCCGCCGCTGAAGTTGACCCATGAGGCATTGTAAATTGGCGCGAAATCCACGTTCCAATCCTTGGCGTAATAGCTCCAGCCGTGGGCGTCGAAGGCGGCGGCCTGGTCGAAACCGTATTGTTCTCGCCAGTATAAGTTTTTCTTTGGAAACAGGGGATTCAGGGGTTGGCGCGGGGGGTCCATCAGGTAGCCTTCCAGCGCGCCCATCTCGTGGGAGTCGACCATGAAGTGGGGGTTCCACTCGGTGATGACTTTCATGCGGGCTTGATTCTCGAGGGTCACCAGAGATACTAAATCACGGTTCATGTCGAATCGATAGTGATTGGTTCTGCCGTTTATGGAATTGTGCTGTATGTGCTGGCCGTCGGTGCTGGAAATCGCCCCGGTGCGCTGTTCGATGGAGGCCAAATGGCGCTCGCGCCCGTCGGGGTTCTGTAGGGGATCGATGATGATAACGACTTGATCCAGGAGGGCTTTCGTTCGTTCGTCGGTCCCGGCCACGAGCTGATAGGCGAGCTGCATGGCCGCGTCGGTGCTGGAAAGTTCGTCACCGTGGATGCTGTATGTCATAATCGCCGTTGCCGGATGGCTCTGGAGTAGTTTTTTCCCCGCCTCGGGGTTTGGGAGTTTTCGCGGGTCGGCGAGTTTTGCGTTGCCGGCTTTGATTTGCTCCAGGCGCTGGTGGTTTTTGGGGCTGGTAATGATCAAGTGAACCAGCGTTCGACCCTCGTGGGTCTTGCCAAAGGGATTCATTGTGATGCGGTCTGAGGAAGCCGCCAACTCCTCGAGATATCGCATCAGCGGATCGTAACGAACAGCCTTCTCACCCACTTCATGCCCGATGATGGAAGAGGGCGGGGGGATCTTTGGGTCGATCGTCGCTGGATCCACAAAAGGAAGGCGGGACGGCGTACTTTCTTCAATCTGTGCCGCGTTGATGGCGGAACTCGCACACAGCAAAAGAAAGATAAATCCCATAACCAGCATAGGGCTTGCTGAATTTGTTTTCATAATAATACCTTTCATTTAATACCAAACCTAAAATACGAAACACAACAGATTCGTGTATCGGATAAATTGTGCTGTTGTTTTGATTGCTTGTCAACTATTAATTTCGAGTTCATTCTGCGATAATACTCCCCTGCTCCTCGGCCACCATTAGGAGTACGTGTTGGAAATTTTGAGGTGGGGCGCGCATGCCTCCCGCTCTTCTATGCGGATAAGCGCTTTTTGTGTTATAGTAAATTTGTGGGGATTAAAATAAATCCTATTTTGCTCCTTCTATTACTGACACTTCCAATAAATTTTCTCAATGCAGCACAAGAGTTGGACGATTTCTGGAAGGCATGGTTGGACGAAGTCGATCCGATCATAACAAAGACAGAGCGCTCTGTGTTTAAGAGTCTACAGGATGAAGAGAGCAGGAAGAGATTTCAGAATAATTTCTGGCAAGTCCGGGATACAACGCCAGGGACACCCAAAAATGAATACAGGAATGAATACTATAACCTGCGGCGCTATGCTGAAAACCGCTTAGACGGAGCTCATTCTGATCGAGGTCGTATCTATCTCATACTAGGAAAACCCGCTGAAGTCCAAAATTTTTCGGGCTCAGAGGTTGTCGTCGATTGTGAACTATGGATATACAAGGCCGAAGGCCGATCCGGATTGCCTCCTATGATGTATCTGCTCTTCTATAAGCGCGACAATCTCGGGCATTATAAGATCTATTATCCCGGGGGTGACTCCAGCCTGGATATCCTCTCGACTCGTTATATGCGGAGAAGCATCTCAAGAGCGGGGGCTTACCAAATCATTCGAAAGAATTTTCCCGAACTCGCGAAGGCGACTCTTTCCGTCATCCCCGAGGAAGCAAATATTGCCTTTGCGGGAAGCCTCAATTCTTCGGGACAAGTGTTAAGCCAAATTTACACTCTACCGGAAAGAGAAGTGGAAAAAAACTATCTCAAAAATTTCACATCTCCCCCTGGAACCATTGACATCAGCTTCACAACGAAAGAGATCGCAGGAAAGGCTTTTGTTTCACTTACAGAACACGACGGAGTTAAATTCTTGAATTACTCCCTAATGCCGGAAACGATTCAGACTTCGCTCTCCGAAGAGGGCATTGAAACCGCCCACCTGGTCTTTCATTTGAGAGTTGAAGACAATGTCGGAAAAACAATCTACCAGAAAGAAAATGAGATCCACCTCAGGCTTGATGAGGCAAAAAAAAAGGTTATGCTCGAGAGGAAGTTCACCTTTAACGATTTTGCGCCGATTATCGAAGGAGAATACCTAATAAGCCTGACCTTTTCCAATAAAACGAGCGCAGAGTTCTTTGTGTTTAAACAAAAGATCACTGTCAGCGATCAGACGCTGCTATGTATCTTGGGTTACGAACTTAAAAAGAGAAAACCTGACGTTCTTGTACCATTCAGCTTTGATCAACACAAAATACTCTTCGATCCCCGATTTATCTTTTCGCGCGAAGATTCATTGGAAGGGCTTATTTTATCTGATGAGATGCCTGATCTTTTTCTTTCCTCTATTGACGGGGAAGGTCCTGCGAGCAAGATTCAGGACGTTTCAAAACACGGAAGTTTTGTGATTTTTCGGCAGCGGTTCGATGGCTTCGCACCTGGATATTACGACTTTATTGTGAAAAAAGCTGGAACAGAGGTCTTTCGCAAAACCCTCTCTGTATTGTCTTTCAAGGTCGAAAAACCTCTTGAATTTGAGAGAACCGAAGCTCTGTCCTTCCAGAAGGAGCTGCCTTTTATCCTCGGTCAAGAATATCTAAACAGCGGACAGGTGGACAAAGCCATTGAGTCCTTTCAAAAACTTCCCGAAAATCTATGGAACAGCTCAACACTTCCGGTTGTGGCGCGTGCCTTTTACATAAAGAAAGACTATGCTAGAGTTGTAGAGCTCCTCGAGAGGGACGAAGTGATCAATAACTATTCTGTCCTTCTTCTCCTTGGAAATGCATCGCTCAAACTTAAAAAACTCGAGAGAGCCGCTCTCTATTTTGAAGAGATTAGGAAATTCGGGGATACGGCCAAGATTAACAATGCTTTAGGCGCGATCTACTATACCCTGGGAGAAAAGGACAAAGCCAAAATATATTGGGAAAGAGCCAAAAAGCTGAAAGAGAAATCTGAAAAAGGGAGTTCAACAGAGAAAGAAAAAGGGAGTTCTATATGAATAGCATAAGAAAGATTATGACCATCGGACTCATCTCGGTTCTTGTTATTACTATTTCCTATATTGGAGCCAGCACCACAGGCTCTATTGAAGGATATGTCCTGGATTCCGTGACAAACAAAGCACTAAAGGATGTAAAAGTCACTCTCGTTTCGACAAGAACCGAGATACTGTCTTTTGAACTCAAGACAGACGGAAAAGGCCAATTCTACAAAAGCGGTATTATCCCCGGCATTTACAAATTGACACTGGAAAAAGAGGGTTATATTCCCCAAGGCGGTTCGATTCGAGTTCAATTGAATAAGACCTCCCGGTTGGAATTTGAGCTGGAACCTTTTGAGAATCCGGGATCGACTACGGGACCAGTCGGCAAAAATGCGGCTGCGAGAGGTCTCGCACTGCTCACAGCCGGAAAGTATGAAGAGGCCATCATAAAATTCACTGAGGTTATCGATCAAGCTCCACTCAATCCTATCCCCTATTTTTATAGAGGGCTTTCCAATGAACGGTCAGAAAAATACGAGGAGGCTCTCGTAGATTACCGGAAAGCCACGGAACTCAAGAGCGACTTTATCCTGCCATATAAACGGTCGGGCATCATATGGGCCAAACAGGGAAATTTTGAAAAAGCCATCGAATTCTATAAAAAATCTTTAAATTCCGGTGATCAGGACTCTGTAACCCATTACAACTACGGCGCCAGTTTGATCAACCTGGGGAAGAAAGAAGAAGCGAGGAGTATTTTCGAAACATTGATCGATCAGGACCCAGATTATTCTGATGCTTACTACCAACTTGGAATCATCTACTTAAGTGCTGGTGAAACAGACAGAGCCATAGAGCTGCTCGAAACGTTTATAGCCAAAGATCCAGAAAACAACAAGGCACCTCAGACAAGGGAAATTCTAAAAACTCTAAAAAAGAAGCGTTCGGCGGCAGATTAGTTATTTTTTTGAGCTGTTGATTTTCTTTTCAAGCAATTTGCCCTTCTTGAGCTCTGAGGAATAATCTTCGTGCCGGCCAAGGCGATTATAGATATCAGCCAGGATATAATGACCCAGGGGAGCTGATTCGGCTTCGGGATCGAGCTTGAGTCCTTTTTTGGCGAGATCGATCGCTTCTTCGTAATTTTCATTCAGATCGAGATAAGCTTTTGCCAGAAAGAGATAAGCCCGGGCATATTTCTTGTTCGAATCGATCGCATCTTGGAGTTTATGGACCTGTTCCCGAAGCATTCCCATTTTTCCGTAGAGGAGAGCAAGGTTGAAGTGAGCGGGGTAGGCATGGGGATGGATTTCGATCTCCTTTTTGTATTCCTTGATTGCGCTCTCTCTATCACCTTTTTCTTCATAGAGGAGCCCCAGATTATAATGCACATCGGGAATGCGCGGCCTCATCTTTAATGCAATACGGAGTTCTTCCTCAGCTGGTTCCAGCATCTTTTTCTCTAAGTAAACCGCACCTAAGAGATTGTGAGCCATGGCATTGTGTTCAGGATCTATGGCGATAGCTTGTTCAAGATGAGCAATGGCATTGTCATATTCTTTGATCTCGGTATAAATTGCGCCCAAATTGGCGTGAGGTTTCGGGTCTCTCGAATCAATTTGCACGATTCTGTCAAATCCAGCTATAGCCTCATCATACTTTTTTTGCTTTTTGTATGCTTGGGCCATAGTGAAAATGGCTGCGCTGTATTCAGGATCGATCTTCAAGGCTTCTTTGCACTCTTCAATGGTTTCTTCGACACGCTCGAGTTGCAGAAAGATGTTAGCCCGCACTTGGCGAGCTTCCATGATCCCCGGATCCTCACTTATGACTTGGTCCAGCAGCTTCAGAGCCTTATCATATTCTCGGTTGGACGATGCGCCTTCAGCCATTTTAATCCTGTTGAAGAGAATGATCTTATCCTTTGGGTCGGCAAGATTTCCGGTCTGCTTTAACTTTGAATCAGAGGTGAACCCGCCGATGTAACCCAATGCCATCAACTTTTCCCTGGTCTCATCATCCAATTTTTGCGGGCCTTTGTCCTCAATCCCTTCCTTTGCCATTTTGTCTTCAAGCGCTTTCAACTCCTGAGCAAATTTCTCGGCTAAGGGCCTGTTCTGTTCGTAAATATTCTCCTGTTCGTGGGGATCCAGATCCAGGTCGTAGAGCTCAGGCCGGGGGGCTAGAATGTATTTGTATTTTGAGGTCCGCAGACTCTTGAGATCACTCCATCCGTAGTGATATCGCGGATAATATGTCTCACTGTAAGCCAGTCGCTCCTTTTTCATTTTGCGGCCGAGGATCAGGGGAAGAAGGCTCTGCCCCTGAACATTCTCAGAAATGGGAAGATCTAAGATTTCACAGAGGGTAGGCATGATGTCGACGTTTTGCACCTGGGAAGAGATCGTTTTTCCCTGGAGACTTGCAGAAGGAATCCGGATAATCATGGGAACGGAGACAGTTGCATCATAAATAAAAAATCCATGAGCACTTTCATTGTGCTCTCCTAGGCTTTCGCCATGATCGCCGACGATGACGATTATGGTTTTATCCAAAAGTTTTTTTTCTCTCAAACTATCCAGGACCTTTCCTATCAAAAAATCGACATAAGCGATCTCCCCATCGTAGCTACCAAAGGGTTGATTCTCATATTGACTTTTAAAGGGCTCTGGAGGGTCATAAGGTATGTGGGGGTCATAGAAGTGAATCCAACTGAAAAATCTTTCATTAGAATTCTTGTCAAACCACTCAAAAAAAGCTTTAATGACTTCCCCACCCTCCCTTTGAACTGAGGCCAAGCCGATCTTCTTGTATTTGGCAAAATCGAAATTGTCGTAATAATGATCAAATCCCTGATCCAAACCCCAGCGGGAATCGAGGACAAAAGCACCCACAAAAGCTCCGGTTGACCACCCCTTCGTCTGCAGGAGTTCAGCCAGAGTCACCTTGTCTTCTTCAAGATAGAAGCCGCCGTTATCTTTGACTCCATGGAAAGGAGGATAGGTTCCCGTAAAAATCGAAGAATGAGAAGGCAAGGTGAGCGGGGATTGCGAAGTTGCGTTTTGAAAAAGGATCCCTTCATTGGCGACAAAGTCGATATTGGGTGTGTTGATGCTTGGATATCCATAGCATCCGATATGGTCTGACCGGGTTGTATCCAAAGTGAAGATAAGAATATTGAGATCTGAAGGCTTAAGAGGACTGAGTAAACGGCTGATTTCAGACCGGAGTTTGCTTTTTTTCCCAAAAAAACCTTGTGTCAGGCCGAGATGGAACAGAACGGCAATGGCGGCAATGCAAACGAAGATGACCAGGTAAAAAGTAGCCTTCCGGCTAAAAATCCGCTTCGATCCTTCGTCTTCTCTTCTGGTATTTTGGATTCTATGCGGCGGGAGCTTTTTTTTCCTGCTAGCTCGCTCTCTGAGATGTCGTTTTTTTTTCTTTACGCGCATGGTTGACATGGTCAATTACAGGATTACTTCTCTCTGACTTTATATTTTAAAGCTTGGAAAAAAAATTGTCAATAAACGGTCTTGAACATTTAATAATTGGCATTTTTTCAAGAATTTTTGGAAAGAAACCAGAAAATAGACAAAATAATAGCATATTTATACAAAAATATAGCTAAATCATACTATAAATAAGAATTTTTTAAATTAAATCTTGACTTATAAGAATCATTGTAATTATTATTACAGAAGAGTTTTTTTTAGGATAATGTGCTTCAGAAAGGGACTGATGCCAAAAAGCCGACAATATACACAAAAACTAAGGATTAGGGGACCAATTGGATCATCCAACTGAGTACATAAAAAAGGGGAGGCTTTTATGAAAAAATATTTATGTTTTCTGGCTATTGCTTTTATGCTTCTGTTTTTCTCTGGACAGGCTTTCGCACAGAGTGGATCGACAGGAGCCATCGAAGGCAAAGTACTCGATGAGGAAGGAAGCCCACTTCCTGGAGTGGAAGTCAAGCTCTCTTCACCAGATTTAATCGGGGGAACTCAAGCCAAGCTGACGACAGCTGCAGGAAAATTCAGGTTTGTAGCCGTGTCCAGAGGCACATATGCAATTGAAGCATCTCTCCCTGGATTTTCCGTAACCAAGAGAGAGAATATCAGGCTCTTTGTCCAGCAGACAATCACCATCGACCTCATCCTCAAGATCGGAACACTTGAAGAAGAAGTAATTGTCATAGGTACTGCTCCTCTCGTTGACGTGAAAGATTCTATGATCAACGCTACGAACCTTGATAGGCAAATGCTCCAGACTGTGGGTGCTGAAATGCGATATAAAGATACATCAATGCTCATCAATTTCGCCCCAGGTGTGCAAGATCGTAGCGCTATGGGTGCAGCCGAAAATGTCAGCAATCAATGGCAGATAGACGGCCAAAGCCTCCTAACATACATTGGCTCTGGCGCTTACTGGAATGCTCCCGACATGAACATCATAGAGGAAGTCCAAATTTCAGGATCCGGGGCTAACGCAGAGTACGGCGGTTTCACTGGAGCGGTAATGAACATGATCACCAAAAGCGGAGGTAACAATTTCGAGGGAATGGTTGAGGTATCGTACTCTCCTTTGCAATGGAACTGGAAAAATTTTGATACGAATGAAGCTAAATTTTCTCTTTTCGAGGAACCGCCCCGCAACCAGTACTATGACGCCCATTTCGGACTTGGCGGGCCTATCATCAAGGATAAGCTCTGGTTTTATGCCTCCGTCGGATACATCCAAGGGGACTATGAGGATAGGGTACCAGATCTAAGGTCCGAGCAAATTCTCAAAAGTTTCGCAAAACTGACTTTTCAAATCAATCCCAATAACCGGATAACCGCTTGGGCCGAATATGAAGACTGGGAATGGCATAATATAGGCTTGAGTCCCACCAGACCAGTGGAAGCGAGTGACTTTGAGGCCGGACCTGGGTTTCCGATAGCGATTAACTGGCTTCATACATTTTCCGAAAACACCTTTACCGAAATCAAGGTTGGGCGCTATTGGAGCTATTGGGACTATAGGCCGAACAGTGGGCCCGATGTCCCCGAGCGATATGACAAGCTCACAGGTATGTATAGCGGCAACTATGGCTGGTTTGCGGAAACGAGTTCCAACCATACTACTGCCAGTGCCAACCTCACCCATCATACTGATGAGTTTCTAGGCTCCCATGACTTCAAGGCCGGCGTTGAATTCATCGGGGGCTTCGATAACGCACGCGCAGGTTATCCTGGCGGATACAATTATGTGGACAATTACTATTATTTTAGTTACTACCATTACTACGAAAAATACGAATACGTTTACGACTACTTAACTTTTGCCTATTCGTATGGTTATGACGTAAAGGCCAACGGTAGGAGGGTGTCTGCCTTTGTCCAGGATTCTTGGAAGATTAGCGATCGCCTGACCATCAATCCAGGTGTCCGCCTTTCGATGGTCAGGGGATACCTTCCCAACCTACAGGATGAAGCTATCTTCAAGCCAAAGAATGCCCTCGAATTCCGCTTAGGGCTTACCTTTGATGTTTTTGGTGACCACACAACAGCGATCAAAGCCCATTATGGAAGGTTCCACGAAACTTTTAAGACGTATAACTTCAACAGGGCCGAACCCAATTATGATGATTGGGTCATGTATGAGATCACGCCTGCTGGTACCAAATACGAAATATACAGAGAGAGTTATACTACAGGAGCCACGATAGATCCCGATATCTCGATGCCCTATTCTGATCAGTTCACTTTTGGAATCGAAAGGACGTTGATGAAGGACATGACGCTTTCCCTAACTTTCGTGCACCGCATATACAAAAATTTCATCGCCCTTACCGACATGGGTTCCCAATGGGAACTGTACCCCTGGACATTCACAGATGAAAACGGGCAGCAACAGACGATGGACATTTACAGGAAGCTCCCAGGTTACTCAGAAGATTACATGATCACCAACCCGAGAGAGGGAATATCTCCCTCTGTGATCTTGACCCCAGAGAACAAGTACACGGGATTCTCCATATCTCTGAACAAGAGGTTCTCAGACGGCTGGATGTTCCACATCGACTACACGTACAGCGTGACAAAAGGAAATCACGTTAATGACTATAACAGCGGATCATATGGAGGACATAATTATCAAAATCCCAACAGACAGATCAACCACTATGGAGCTCTGGAATATGACTCGCCTCATTTTCTCCACATCTACGGAACAGTGACTCTGCCTTTAGGATTAGTCCTGACTCCCAGGGTCCGGTTCCGGAGTGGTTTTAACTGGAATAGATGGCGGAGAGGGCCCCCTTTGGCAGGATCGCCTCCTATCCAAATCGAAGAGAAAGGATCTCGAAGACTTCCATATAGATTCGACTTTGACATGAGGCTGGAAAAGGTCTTTATGCTTACAGGGAGAATGAAAATCGGAGTAATCCTCGATTTGTTCAACGTTTTCAATAGCGGAATTGAAACATGGGCTGTGACAAATATCACTAACGTTAACTACGGTAAAGCTACTTCTATTACTGACCCGAGATATATCCGAGTCGGACTGAGATTCTTCTTCTAGTTCCGAATGATAAAAAGGGGGAGGTAACTCATCTCCCCCTT
>SDBU01009144.1_pt1 | contig 11158 bp, 9 predicted proteins | sample 2277071 | NCBI WGS metagenome assembly SDBU01 (sample SAMN10397929, study PRJNA504765) | marine sediment metagenome | isolation source: marine sediment core GS08_GC12, 126 cmbsf | place: Arctic Ocean: Gakkel Ridge, Loki's castle | collected 2008 | reverse complement strand
AACCACTGGGAAATGCCGTGGGCAACGCCCTGGAAGTCAAGGAGGCGATTGATACCTTGCACGGGGCCGGCCCTCCAGACTTCCGTGAGCATTGCTTGACGGTGGCCGGAATGATGCTGGTGCTGGCTGACAAAGCGCCCGACCTGGAGCAGGCTCGCCGCACGCTGGCTGGTTCATTGGACGACGGCAGCGCGTGGCAGAAGTTCGTCGAATGGATCACAAGCCAAGGTGGGGACAGGTCCGTCCTGGAATCGCCTCATTTGCTCCCCGCGGCTTCGCTGATCGAGGATCTTCCCTCCCCCCACGCTGGCTACATCGCGGGACTTGATCCCCTTGAGGTAGGAATGACGTGCGTCTTGTTGGGAGGCGGGCGTGAGAAAAAGACCGATCCCATCGACTACGCGGTGGGAATCGTACACGCTAAGAAAGTAGGTGATTGGGCAGCAGCCGGAGAACGACTCTTGACCATCCACGCCAACGACCCAGACAAGTTGGCAGCAGCACACGCCCGTCTGCTGAACGCCTTCCGCTGGAGTGATGAGCCGGTGGAGATTCCTCCACACACGCACAAGATCATTCTGTAGTAGACGGTCACCGGGTGAAATCTTTGGACATGAAATCCTGCTGTGGGAACCGCGATCCTTCGCGGGGCAGCCAGCGACCGCTCCATTCGTCCCACGCGTTCCAAGTGGCGGCGCGCCAGAGCGTGGTGCCGTCCACTTCCCCTCGCAGCAATGCTTCAAACGTGGCCGGCTTGACGGTCACGAAGGTGGTGTAGCGCACACCATCGCTGAGGCCAACTGACAGCATCTGATCGCTGTAGTTCTGGTAGAGCACTCTCAGCCCCCAGAAGTACTGGTCAGAGACCGCCAGCGACCGCACTTCATCAGCGGCAACAGCCGCCATGACCACGCTGATGGTGCTATTGCCTGCAGCCAGCGGCAGGTAGCCGACCGAACGCACCTGATATCCCATCTGTGTCAGCGCGTTGCTGACCGCCCCTGGATCTCCCCCCTCTTTGACCGTCACCGTGACCAGCCGCTCCACACTGCCCCGGTCGCTCACTGTTACCAACCGATAGGTAGTCGTCTGGTCAGGCGCCACCATCGTGCTCCCCGGTGCAGTCACCCCCTCGCCATCCAGATAGGCAGCCGTTCCCCCACTGAGGTCCCAGCCGAGTGAGGATGACTCTCCCCTGAATACCTCACATGGCAGACAGGTGAACCAGTGGATGACCGGCAACCCACGCACCTCCACCGTGACTGTCTTCTCGCTTTGCCCATTCCCGTTGACAGCCACCAACCGGTAGGTCGTCGTCTGATCGGGGATCACGGTCATGCTGCCCGGAGCTACCACTCCCCGCCCGTCCAGCGTGACGGCTGTTGCCCCAGTTGCGTCCCAGCTCAGGTCCGCTGCCTGACCCGGTTCCACAACGCACGGGTCACATCGGAATTCGGAGATCACCGGCATGACAGATGTGGGAGTGGGACCATCTGAAGCAGAATCGGGGGCCAGATGGCCGGGCGTCGCCTCACCATGCAGGGTCACCGTTGCAGCCAACTGCACTGCACGATTCGCTTCCTGTGCCAGTTGGCTGGCCGCTTCAACCGTCTCCGTGACCCGGGCGGCGGCAGTTTCATACGTGTCTGCCGTGAGGGTAGCCTCCGGCCGGCCCAACGTGCTGGCCCCGGCATCAACCGGCGCTGATTGCAGCCCGCCGGCCACACTACAAGCCGTCACAAGCAAGACAGCAACACTCATCACTGCTACCAGGCGGACACCAGATATCATGCAAGCCTCCAGATGGAGCGACTGGCTGCACTCTGTCTGTTTCAGGCGGCTGCACCCCCACGTGCGCACGCACCTGCAACACACGGCAGCACTGAAAACAATGGACAGAGTGCGAAACAGTAGTGATTCGAGTATACTCAAGACTCCCGGAGACACAAACCTGCATCCAGCTGCGCGAACGTTGTGCGACGGCAACGCAGGTTCTTGAGGCCCCTGTCCACGTGTTTCTCTCCAGCTGGCCCGAAACCCAACATGACTGCAGACACAGTGAGTGCGAGTAGACTTCGGAGGTCTTGACCCCAAGAATCGAACACCCCCTGGCGTGACGTGGCTTGCACTGTGCCGTGACTTTGGACTATAATCAATTCATCCTGTTCACGGAAGAGGGCACAACCGCAATCCTGAAGAAAGGCAGAGACGACACGATCGTCCAACACGCTACGGCATATGACTCTAACCAACATTAACGCCTGGCGCGAAATCCTGGCCCGCGTTTTTGATGGCTTCACGGTTCACCAGAACGTGAAGCCCGAGTGGCTGATCAACCCGGACACCAACCGTCACCTGAAGCTGGATCTGGTCTACCCGGAGATCGGTATCGCCATTCGATTTGCCGGGTTGCAGAAGAAAAGTGGATCACGCCGTCTGAGTCTGGAAGAGGAACAGCAACAGCAGCTGCGCGACCATGCCCGCGACCTGCAATGTCGCGAACACGGCATGAACCTGGTAGTCATAGAAGTCATCACGGGCGATTCCCAGGGCATTCTGCCATCGCTACGGACGGCTCTCAGTGACACCAGCCGCCGACTCGCCAAAAGCGACCGACGACACAACGAGAAGGCGGAACTGATTGAGCGGGTCAGCCAGGCCCGCATGCGCCTGGAGTCCATTGCCCGCAATATGCGCACTTCGGCCAATCTGAGGCTGTATGCGGAACTCTGGCAGGATCGCCAGTACGCTGAGGCCCTGCCCGACCCGGAACCAGGCAACGCACCCGACTCGCCCACTGTCTACACAGTCGGCATGGCCGTGCGCCACTCCACCTTCGGCGACGGCATCGTGCAAGAGGTGAAGGATGACCAAGGCGAAAGATTGGTCACCGTCGGTTTCGCCGATGACACCCAGCGGACATTCGCTACCAGGCTCGTGTGCGGCAAACTTGTGCCATATGACCATTGATTTTGTTGACAAGATTCCACATCCTGATGTATAATTGTGGTGTGAGCGCCCCGGTGGCGGAATTGGTATACGCGGCAGGTTGAGGGCCTGTGCCCTTTTGGGCGTGGTGGTTCGAGTCCACTCCGGGGCATTATGTTAAGTTTATCCAGTGTGACGGGAAGGGAATCGCGGTGAATCGTGGTTCCCTTCGTCTCTTGAAGATAGAACCGGTTTTGATTTTCCTCTCCCCATCCACGCCCGAATGACATGACGTTCTTCCTGTGATGCCACGTGTCATGCATCTGGCCCCCTACCCCGTCTGACTGCGGGCGTATCCCCCGCCAGACTGTCAACACGGTCGCCCGACGGCGGCCCGTAGTTTGCGCTGCCACCAGCCAGTGCTAGAATAGTGGTTCATAGTGGGCCAACATCCGGGCCAAAGGAGTCGACCGTGAAGATAAAGATCCACTACTGTTCAGTTTGAAACTACATGCCCAAGGCCGCCAGTTTGGCGGAAGAGCTGCGGCAGTCCGTCGGCGTGGAAGCACAGCTGGTTGCCGGAGGCGGCGGTGTGTTTGATGTCTTTGTCGACGGGAATCTGGTTTATTCCAAGGCTCAAACGGGACGATTCCCTGATCTCGGTGAAGTGAGCCAGATTCTCGACCAAAGATGACTGGATTTCGCCCGCGTCGTCGCGCAGCGAGGTCAGGAAGAGAAACCAGCTCATGAGTGATGCATTTTCATTGCCAAGGTTGATTAGGCTGGCCGTTCCGATTGGGCTGGTACTGGCGATTGCCGCAGCAGCCCCCGCACCTCGCGGCTCAGCCCAACCAGACGAGGCTGAGCCGCCCTTTGTCCTGCCGTTTGCCGAACCGCCGGGACCAGATACGTGGCTTCTGGCTCAGCCATACGGCAACACTGTGAGCGCCTACCGGAACCGCAACACCATGTACAGCGCCAGCGGGGGCATCCACTTTGGGGTGGATTTCAGCGCGCCGTGCGGTACCGAATTGATGGCGATGGCTGATGGGATAGTCTTTGCCGTCGACAACCTCAGATTCGGCTCGGAACCGCACAATCTGATGATCGACCACCCGGATCTGGGTTATGCGTCTTTTTACGGACATTTGCTAGAGCCACCTCATCTTAAGGTCGGCCAGCCCGTGGAGGTGGGTGAGGTCGTCGCCCTCAGCGGCGATCCAGCTGAGACCTGCCATGGCCGGCCGCACCTGCACATGGAGATCCGCGACTTGCATCACGTGCGCAAATACAACACGGCGGTTCTGATCAAGGCCGACTGGGACAACCTGACTCTCATCGGACCCTACAGTCGGGCTTTTGAGCGCGATCTGGATAGTCCGCGAAAATGGCAGCACCTGGACGACCAGCCGGAAGCTGTGATTGGCGGACCGCTGCTCAACGACTTTGCCAACCCCTGGCCGCCAGACTGGAGTGGGCGCTAGTGGGCCCATCAAGGCCGCATTACTTCACGTGGCTTTGCGCTCTGCTGTTCGTTGCAGTAGCCACCAGCTGCAGCCCCCACAGTGAGTCTGCGAAGCCGAGCACCAACGTCTCACAGCCGCCCAACAGCTCCAGCGGCTCAGTGACCCGAGCACCTGCTGTCCTGCAGATCAAAGACGGGCCTACCGCAACGTCGGTGCCGACTCGGCGGGTCCCCACACCGGTACTGACAACTGCCACCAGCGTGCCGCCCTCGCCACCGAGCAAGACAGCAACTGTCGTGATCACCCCGGGTGACAGGCCTTCAACCTCCACGGGTGATGGCCCCTCATTGGCAACAAACATCCCAGAGTCCACACCTACACCAGCTCCAACGTCCACCCCGCCGCCAACACCGGTGCCTGCTTTGCGCGGGATCACGACAGGTGGGTGCTGCACGCAGATATCCTGGTCGGCCGACTCAAGACAGATACTGTTCATCGATAAACCGACGCCAGGTGATCCTGTAGGAATCTGGGGAGTGGACGTGACGAAACCCGCCGCCGAGGCCGAACTGGTCACTGAGCGTATCGCATTCTACACGGCCGACATGGCGTATCTGGTCGACTTGGACGCTGACACCACGACCATCGAGCGCGTGGCTGACCCCTCCACAGGGCAGGATGGGACGCGGTGGACCGTTCCAGCAGGAGGCCGCCCCATCTCAATCTCGCCGGGCCGCAAGCGCATCGCCTGGCAGGTGAGCGACGAGAATCTGTCCTTCGACCGCCGCACCACCCAGGTGTGGGTGGCCAGCCTGGACGGCAGCGACCCCCGCAGAGTCACTACGTTGACCCGAGGCAGTCTTGGTGGCTGGATTTCCGACGACACGTTGCTTGTGAGCGAACGGGAATCAATTGATTCCCCCGAGCAGGTACTGTATGCCCTTTCGGTGACGGGGGATCGGCTCACCGAGCTGGCCCGGGCCGAGCGGCTCCGCAGCGGACTCTTGTCCCCGGATGGTGCCTGGCTGGTCTACTCAGTAACCCTGAACCAAGATCCAGCGCAGAACGGATTGTGGATAGTGCGGACCGATGGCACCAACCAACGTCGATTGGATCGAAGACTCTTTGGTAGCTACCAATGGCGAGACAGTAACCGATTGCTCATCGTACCGCTCCAGCCGGAGGCAGAATTCCACGAGATCTGGGAATTGGATGTGGAGACGAACGAAGCACGTCGCCTTGCAGACGCAGAGGTCACCCCTTTCAAGATCGCCAACAGTGACTGGACAGTTTCACCTGACGGCAAGCACATGGCATTTGTGGAAAGCCGGGACGACAACATCTGGCTGCTAACGCTACCAGACTAGGAGAAACACGCTCCGTGAATTGGCGAATATGCCGCGCGCAGGCCCTTCTTCTCGTGTTCTTGAGTCTTGCCCTGATCGGGACCTACTCGCTCCTGTTGGGGAGCATACGATACGGCGGTCTTGATGATCTGCTTCTGCGGGCGCGTATGGAAATCGCCCGCTATCGTCCCCACCCACAGTTTGTCCCCACGCCGCTGCCAACGTCGACCGACACATTGTTGCCCACCGCGACCGAACACCCGCCAGCCGCGCTCACCCCATCATCCACCCGAGCCCTGCCATCTTCAGTATCATCACCGGCAGCGGCACCCTCCCCTATTCAATCGCCCACTACTGCCCATGTCACTGCGCAGACAGCCGTTGAGCTGACCGGCCTCACCCATATGTGGCAGCAGTGGAACAACTGTGGCCCGGCAACACTGGCTATGAACTTGAGCTACTTTGGCCATCTGATGGATCAGGCTGAGGTTGCTGCCAGTCTCAAAGGTAATCAGGACGACAAGAACGTCAGCCCGGAGGAGATGGCTGATTTCGCCCGTGCCCAGGGATTGAATGCCATGGTGCGTGTCAACGGGGATTTCGATCGCCTGCGGCTGTTGCTGAGCAACAGGATCCCGGTGATAATCGAGACGTGGCACGAACCGGAACCTGGGGACGGCATGGGGCATTACCGACTGTTGACCGGCTATGATGACCCAAGCCAGCATTGGCTTGTCTTCGACTCGTTCGATAGCACCGGTGTGGATCTCAAGCAACCTTATGGGGGCATCCGCCTATCCTACGACGAAGTCGATGAGCTGTGGGCTGTGTTCAATCGCGCCTACATCGCGATCTACCCTGACGACCTGACACCGGTCGTGCTCAGCATATTGGCTGAGGACTCAGTTGACGCAATTATGTGGCAACGGGCATTACAGCACGCTCAGATAGAGGTGGAGCAGCGACCCGATAGCGCCTTCGCCTGGTTCAACTTGGGCACCGATTTGGTCGCCCTGGACCAGTTTGAACAGGCTGCGGCAGCCTACGATCAGGCCAGGATAATTGGCCTGCCGTGGCGCATGATGTGGTACCAGTTCGGCGCGTTTAGGTCCTACTATGAGATCGGTCGCTACGAGGAATTGATCAGATTGGCTGATGCCACCATTGCGACGGCGGACAACATTGAGGAGATCTACTATTGGAGGGGGCGTGGCTTGGCGGCGCGGGGCGACACCGCGGGGGCCCGGCAAGCCTGGCAGAAGGCCATGGAACTGAACCCCAGTTATCCTGAGGCCGCTGCGGCTCTGGCTGCGTTTGAACAGCCACCACTTGACGATACACAACCAGAATCGATGCTCTACACGTCTGAAGGATGAACTGTGCCCTCTGAGGCTTTCGAGCGCCAGCGTCACATCCTCCGCAACACTCTGATGGTCGCAGCTTGCTTTGCTCTGGCAGCGGGTGCGGGTTTGGCGCGCAACATGGTCATTGGTCGCCAGTTCGGCATCGGCGCCGATTTGGATACGTTCTACGCAGCCTTCAAACTGCCTGATCTCCTCTTTACGGTGGTGGCGGGCGGCGCCCTGGCGACGGCTTTCATTCCCGTCTTCGCTACCTTTCTGTCCAGCGATGACCTCAACGGTGCCTGGCGACTGGCCAGCGCCATCACCAACTTGGCGGTCTTGGTGGTCAGCGGGCTGGCAGCCATAGCAGCAGTGACAGCCCCTTGGCTGGTAGAACACGTGATCGCACCCGGTTTTGATGTCAGTCAACAGGCAGAGACAGTGACGTTGATGCGCCTGGTGCTGGTCTCCACCGTGATCTTTGCCATCAGTGCTGTGCAAAGCAGCGTCCTTCACGGATTCAAACACTTCCTCCTACCAGCGCTGGCCCCCGTCGTCTATCCTCTGGGCGTTATGGCAGGGGCGCTGTGGCTGACCCCAATGTGGGGAATTCGCGGACTGGCGGTTGGCGCCGTTATCGGTGCTGCATTGCATCTGGCGATCAAGGTACCAGGGCTGGTACATTACGGTTTCCGCTGGTGGCCTGTAGTTGACCTGGACAGCCCGGCTGTTCGGCGGGTTATGGTGTTGATGGGGCCCCGGGTGCTCGACCTTGGTGTCTTCCACCTCACCCTTCTTGCCACCACCAATCTGGCCTCGCGGCTTGGCGCCGGCAGTGTAAGCGCACTGGAGTGGGGGTGGGACGCCATGCAACTGCCGGAAACCATCATCGGCACGGCATTTGGGCTGGTAGCATTCCCCACCCTGGCAGACTTGGCCACACGCAAAGACATGGCCGGCCTGCGCAGCACCCTGGGCCAGACAATGCAGGCGATTCTGGCATTGAGCGTCCCGGCGGCGTGTGGCCTGGTCCTGCTGGGACAGCCTTTGCTGCAACTGCTCTACGAGCGCGGTGCCTTCGATGCCGCCGCCACAGATGCTGTATACGTCGCCCTGCGTTTCTACGCCGCTGGACTGGTGGGACACGCCTGCCTGGAACTGGTCGCGCGCACCTTCTTCGCCCAGCAGGACACGGTGACACCCTTGCTTGTTGCCATTGCGTCGGCTGTGGCCAACATTGCCTTGGCTGTTCTGTTGATGGGGCCGATGGGTTACGGTGGACTGGCTCTGGCCAACTCAGTGGCCGTCACAGCAGAGGTGTTGGTCTTGGGGCTCATCCTGCGCCACCGCTTGGGAGGTATAGGGAGTTGGCACACGGTGCGCGCGCTTGGCCGGGTGATGCTCGCCACCTTGTCCATGGCCCTTGCCGTCACTCTAGTCTTGACGCTGGCCAGGCGCGCCGAAGCGGGCGCCTTGTTGCTGGTAACAGTGGGTGGTGCCACGGGGTTCTTGACGTACGTTGGCGTTGGCCTGGCGCTGCGGGTGGAGGTGCTCCATCGGCTGGCGGCTATGATGCTGGGGCGCGAGTGAAATGTCCTTTGCGTGAGTCTCGCTGACCATAGGGCGTCGCCTCACGCAAAGACCGTGCCACGATCATACGCGAAGCCCGCGCGCACTGTCCCCTCCCCGGGCAAAACATGATGTCCCCTGCTACAAGTTGGCGCGGATCTCGGTTTTGAGCTGTTTCAGACGCTTCATCACGTCGTTGGCACCCCGCCCGAAATAGTCGTGAAGGGTCACATACTCGTCATACAGCCGATCGTAGACCTGCTTGTTCTCGGCAACGGGATGGTAAGCTTCGTCGCGCAAACGGGCCATTTGCCTGGCAGCATCGAAGATTGTGTCATAGCCACCAGCTGCCTTTCCCGCCGCCACAGCCCCGTGCATGGCCGATCCCAGCGCTCCCCCCTGATGCGTGGCAGCGATGTGAATGGGGCGGCCGGTAACATCAGCGTAGATCTGCATCAGCAACTTGTTTCGGTCCGGCAGCCCGCCGGTGGCCACAATCTCGTTGACGGGCACACCATGGTCCTCGAAGGTCTCAATGATGATGCGAGTTCCGTAAGCAGTGGCCTCGATCAACGCCCGGTAGATCTCTTCCGGCCTGGTAGCCAGGGTGGCCCCCAGCAACATGCCGGTCAAGTCCACATCCACCAACACGCTGCGGTTGCCGTTCCACCAGTCGAGGGCCACCAGCCCGCTCTCGCCTGGCTTCAGCTGCGCCGCCTTTTCCTCGAGCAACTGATGGACGTCGACGCTCCGAGCCTCCGCCTCCCGTTCGTAGGCAGCCGGCACGCAATTCTCCACAAACCAGGCGAAATGGTCACCCACACACGACTGCCCGGCCTCGTACCCGAACAGGCCGGGCACAATGCCATCCTCAACATATCCACACATTCCGGGGACCAGATGCTCCTCGGTGCCCTGCACCATGTGGCAGTTGGAGGTTCCCATGATGATCACCATGCGCCCGGGCTCGGTGACGGTAGCTGCCGGTGCGGAAACATGGGCATCCACGTTGGCAATGGCAACCGCCGTGCCGGGCTTCAGCCCGGTCCAACCGGCTGCCTCGTCGGTCAATCCACCGGCCTTGTCCCCCAGTGAGTGGATAACACCGGACATTTTCTCTTCGATGATGTGCTCCATCCGGGGGTCCAGCGCTTTGAAGAACGCATTGGGCGGATACCCTTCCCGTTTCGACCACATCGCCTTGTAGCCTGCCGTGCATGCGTTGCGCTTCTCCACCCCCGTCAGCTGCCACACCACCCAGTCTGCTGCCTCGATCAGCCGGTCAGCCGCTTCGTGCACCTGAGGAGCCTCGTCCAGTATCTGCCACGCCTTGGGGAAAAACCACTCGGAGCTGATCTTGCCTCCGTACCGATCCAAGAACGTATATCCCAGTTCGCGAGCGGTCTGGTTCAACTTGTTGGCTTCTGGTTGAGCCGCGTGATGCTTCCACAGCTTCACCCAGGCGTGAGGGTTGTCACGCCACTCTGGCAGGAAGCAGAGAGGGGTGCCGTCTGCTTTGGTGGGCAACATAGTACAGGCAGTGAAATCGATCCCCAGGCCGACAACATCCTCGGGGTTGACACCGCCCTCTGCCAGCACAGCAGGGATCGCTTGCTTGAACACCTCCAGATAGTCATTGGGATCCTGCAAGGCCCAGTCAGGCTCAAGGCGTATGCCGGTACCCGGCAGGATCTCATCAATGACGCCATTGGCATAGGAATGCACGGCATTGGCGATCTCTCTGCCGTCTGCAACCTCCACCAGCACCGCTCGTCCCGACTCGGTGCCGAAATCCACCCCAATAGCATACTTTCGGTCGCTCATTTAGACCTCCTCGGTCAATAGCCGAACTTCATCCATCCGTTCCAGCGCCGCCATTATGGTAGTACACATCCCAGCCAAGGTACTTGCTGAATGCCTCGTTCACAGCTGCCGCCGTCTGCGACAGGTTGACTGCCGTGTGGTGTTCGAATCCGTTCTCGCAGATGTATTGCAGCAATTGCTGTAGTCGCGGTATGTGCACCACGCCATACCCACCAAACGTGCTCATCGGATCTTGCGTCAGTTGGCCTTCCCCCACATAGGCCCGAATCCGCCCGTTGTAGTCATCCGTGCTCACCCGGCAGAATGTGAACGGTTCTGCCCGCATCCGACCCTCCACCGTCCCATAAGCATTCTCATTCCCCACCGAGCCGCCGATGATCGCCTGGTAGTCCATCACCGGCACGTCATCGGCGGAGACCATCTTGTCGCCTTCCCTCACAAAGACATCTATCGGCAGGTTCGAGCAGTGGAAGATCACGGCCTTGTCCGGGTCTTCCCCGTAGTTGTTGTTCCAGTCCACCAGCGCGCTCGCCTTCTGCGATGCCAACCCCATCGCAACCATCCCCAGCACGCCAGCTATGTCTGCCTCGCACGCCGACGGCATCAACTTGTTGCTCAGCATGCTCATCACCGTGCACGGCACCACCCCGTAATACTCCTCCATCGCCGTCCAGCACTGTAC
>SDBU01009143.1_pt1 | contig 11158 bp, 22 predicted proteins | sample 2277071 | NCBI WGS metagenome assembly SDBU01 (sample SAMN10397929, study PRJNA504765) | marine sediment metagenome | isolation source: marine sediment core GS08_GC12, 126 cmbsf | place: Arctic Ocean: Gakkel Ridge, Loki's castle | collected 2008 | reverse complement strand
CTTAGTAACACGGGGGCAGACAGAACGATAGTGGAGCATTCAATTAGTGTCAATAACGACACGGCCGGTTTCGAGGTTGTCTCGGGTGTGACAAATGCGGTGTTTGCGGACTGTGTGGAATCGGCGACGTGCGGCACGCGAGTTGATGCGGAACCCGATAGTACGTCGTGGCGGAATCATTCAAGAACTGACCACCAGACAGAGATTAGTGAAATCACGAAGGAGGCCCGCCCGACGTGGTACGTGGCCAAGACCGGCGACGACAGCGACGGGCTGACACGGGCCACGGCGTTTCTGACCGTCGCACAGGCGGTTGCTGCGGCTAGTGCCGGCGACCTTATTAAAGTTGGCCCCGGTACGTACGCCGAAAACGTGTCTCTTACAGGGATTGCCGGTACAAGGTTGGAGGGGGCGGGCATAGGCGTCACGGTTATGACATCCTTGGCACTCGGACATTATTGCCAGGCAAGTGGCCTTACAGCCGGCACTGCTGCCGTCTCCGGAATATCTGTTACCGCCCGCTCCGGAGTTTTGATAGAAAACTGTGAGGGCATCGGTAGTAGTTTTGGCCTGAACGTTACCGGCACCTGTAATGATTTACGGATGGTAAACAGCCGGTTTTATTCCGCTGACGCGTACGGAGCAAATTTAAGCGGCGGAAGACGTTTTTACGGTACCAATTGTACGTTTCAAACAGGCGCGGCGGATAATGCCTTAGTCAATGCAGTAGCTATAGCGGGTGGTACTGGGCATTTATTTGGCTGTCGAATGTTGGCAGAATGTACGACAGCGACAGCACAGCCAACTACTGCCTGTCTGGTCTCCAGCACCGCCGAGGTGACTCTGCACGACTGCGCACTGTCTGTCAGCTCTACTCATGCAAATGCTACGGGTGACATAGCAGCGCTGGCCACAGAAGATACCGGCATCGTCGGCGCCATAGATTGTAGGATGTTGACCACCAAGGTTGCGGCCGCCGTTGACGAATTCGCTTTGAGCAACGACGGGACACGGCTCGCTGTTGGCGGATGCGATTATGATACAACCAAGACCTCCGGCACGATAATCGATCTGGACGAGCGTTCGGTCGAGAACGTATGGAACGACGCGATCCCCGGCAGTCCGACGGCCGGCAGTAGGAACGAACGGCTCAAGACGCTGGACGACAACTATACGACTAGTCGGGCGGGCTATCTGGACGAATTGCATGCCATCAACCTGCCGTCTGACATAGACGAGATTTTGGCGGACACCGGCACCAGTGGTGTTGTGTTGGCTTCCTCCGAGGACATCTATTGGGCCGACATCCACTTCACCCGCGACAGCAGCAGTGCCCAGGACGAATACCAGGTGGTGTGGATTAAGAACGGTTCGCCTGTGACCAGCGGCATCACCGTGCCCAAGATTCAGGTCATCAAGCGAACCGACGGCACCGACCTGGTGGAAAACACTGCCATGGACGAAATCACCGGCACCGCCACGTACAAGCACGACGAACCGGACAACCGACTAACCACCGGCGAGGCCGGACTGGTGGTCGTCACGGCGACCATCGACGCCGCCACCCGCACATGGAAGCGGATGGTCGGAAGGGATAGTGCCGCATGAAACCCGCCCTGCTGCCGCCGATGATGGGGCTGTCATACGGCTACACGCTGGAGCTTATCACCGGCGCGCCAGCCACCGGCAGCGATGTGGTTCGACGGGGTCCGAGTGCCGCTGAAGCCAGGCTGCGCCGGGGACCAAGTTCCTTCCACACACTCATTCGACGGGGACCGAGTGATGCCAACAGCACCATCCGCAGAAAATAGTGGCCATTATTTTGACGTGGTGACAAGCCGTTGCCGTCACTGCGGAATCACGAGACACGAGTATTTTGTCACACCAACCCCCATACCATGCCAACCGAAGGAGAGCGTGATGCAAGTTTTTGAATACGTTGTGGTCGCCAAGGACCCCGAACGGGCCACGGGAGAGGTTTCCCAGAACACGCATGTCTTGAGGATTCTGAAGAAGGGCGAGATGGTCGCCCGCAGCGCTTCGGCCTGCTGCGACAAGGTGAACCGCGAATTGCTTGCCTCCACCCTGGATGGTACCGAGCCTGACGACGTGGAGGTGCTCGTCCGTCCCTTTTGCTGAACAGCGCGGGTCATCGCCACTGACACCAGCCCTGAGAGAACTGGACTTCATTCGTCGCATGTCCGAGCATGTGGCGAGGAAGCACGAGGACAGCCTGTGCGCCGGCGGGCCGCTCGACTGGATGAGGTACATGAGCAACGACCCGGGCGCCGGAGAATCGAAGTCGGTGACGGAAGGCTTCTTGACATGAACCGCAAATGTCCACAATGCGGCGAACCACTGGACATCGAGCCCGCCCTGGAACACTTGTCCGACGAGCCGCTGGACTGCCGCTGCTGCGGCGTGACCTCACAGGTTGAACATGAGTGCGAACCCGACGAGCATGGGCAACAGTCCCTCGGGCTGTGGCTGCAAGGACTTGACCCGTAACAGAGAACCAAACCATGAAAGTGACCAAACTATCCCGGCTGAAGACCCAGTACGAGTTCCCGCGTGCCGAACTGCTCGCCCTGCTGTTTGAGCAAGTTCAGAAGGTGCGCAAGACCTCGGCCGACCCGCAGAGCGTAAACGTGTGGCTGGTCGAACACACGGCCGGCGTGCTGGTCGTCGAGAAGGACCCGAAGGGAGGGCAGGGGTGACTGCGACACCACGGTGGAATATCAAGCCCGGCCAGTTGGTCGAGGTACTCTGGAACGATCCGTGTGGTGCATCGCACTAGGTAGATTTTGAGAGCATCGGCGAGTGTCTACAGCTTTCTGTCAGGTCTGTCGGGTGGGTGCACCTCATAGACGACTACGGCTGCGTGCTTGTTGCTTCTCATGAGGTGGATAATGACAAGCAACTGCTGATTCGCCAGTACCTCCCCTGGGGGTGTATTCAGAACGTGTGGATACTCCAGGTAAGCCCATGACCGACCACGAGACCATCGGCCAGCATATCGCCGAACTGACTGCCCGGGTGCGCAACGGACGTATCCGCGGCTGGTCGCTGCAGCAGGAGCACCACGAGGGCCGTGAAATCTTGGAGCTTTACGTGGAACTGCCCTGCAACCACCCCCGCAACGGCCAGGACAGGTTCTCGTACTGGGAGATGGAAAAGGAGTCCGGGACCGTTGGTGCGGCCGACGTGAAAGAACTGCTCGGCGAGGCGCTGGCGGATTTGGCTGTGGGCAAGGGGCCGAAAGGGAGGAAGCCGCGATGAGTGACCATTCGCCCGAACCGTGGAACGTCCATGATAATTTCTTCATATCGTCGGAAGGGTGGAGTATGGACCCTGGCGAACAGACAACCACCATCATGGAGTGCGTGCCGGGCTATGGCATCCAGCGCATTGACCTGAAGGAAGATGTACGCCGCATCGTCACCTGCCGCGGATTCAGCAACGAACAACTGGAGGAGGCGAGCAAGAACGAAGCAATAGTCTGCCTTGGCACGACCAAGCAGTTTCGGCAGGCATTGGATGATGCCGAGGACCTTTTCTTCTCTGATTTCCGCGGCAGTCTCGTGTTTCCCGTTTCGTCGTAGCCACCGTTTCCAGCATCGCTTATCGGCCGCGTCCCAGCGTTCTTGCCGGAAGGCACCGTCGAGGTCGTATTCCCATCGGACGCCCGCCCGTCGCCTGCCGATGGGTCGCTGTTTTCTCACCCCACCCTCGTTTCTACTTCAGCAACTTTGTCATCGGCAGTTGGCCTATCAGCATCTGTCCTGCCACCTTCGTCAAGCCCGAGGCGAGTAGGACGGCTTCATCTATCCTCATTTGCACGTCAACTTCCGTGGACTCCGATTTGACTTTGAGGCGAATGACATCTTCTCGCACGCCACGACGTTTGTTGTGAACGTACCCGATTTTGAGGTAGGTTCCACCGGCATACGCGGCGTGGAATTTCCAGGTCGTCTGCTGGCGTTTTTTGCGTTTCATGCCTTTTGGCCGTCCTGCCGAGCGGTACCGGCTGGCGTGTCAAGGTCCAAAGTCCTGTATGGGTTCGACACTCCGGGTGAGACTCGTACCTTACCGTCCAGCTTGACTGCCCTGTCTATGCCCACCAGCCAGGAATCCACAACAATGGGCCAGCCGGGACGAGAGGTCCTTAATTTTCTCGGTGAGCGTGTCTAGCTGTGAATCCAGGTGATTAAACTCCCCCTGAACGGCAGATGGGGGGGCTGCTGCTGCGTTTTGTTCCACGGGTCTACTCCTTATTAGGGGACAGATGAATAGTTGGTCGTGCCAGCCTGCCCTCTCGCCGGGCCTTCGCATATGCCTCGGGGTCAGCGGCTGGCCACTCGGGATCTGGTAGGCACATTCCCAGAATATAGCATTGCCTGGAATAAGTGCTACACCAATTTTGCAAATCCTGTCATTTCCTGTCATTTCCTGCCAAATCCTTGCATTCGACCGAAATTGGTCTTCGCAAGTGTCGGAACAACGATATGATGGGAAGATGCTCTATCAGCGACCAATTCGACGCAGGGAAATGAACGTCGAACGCCCCAGGACGGTGGGCAAGGAAGTTTGGTATTTGTGCCCCGAGTGCAAGCATGTGGGCGCGATGGGGGCATGGGAGTGGTCGTGGGCAATTCGGCGGATTTGCCCCAAATGTAAGACCCGAATAACCACGGTTTCGGCATTTCCGCCGCAGGCCCATTTACCCACAACCTACGCAGTCTGCGGCCAGTGCCAAAAACTCCACAAGTGTAGGGCGATCGAGTGGCGGGCCGACAAGCCGTGTGAGAAGTGTGGGGGCGAACTGGCGAAAATTCGACCCCAGGTGAAGGGAAACTGGGAGGCGCTGGGATTTCGCTGGTACTCAGACTACCTCAAGTCCGACCTCTGGCGCCGAACCCGCACGCGGGTGCTATGGCGAGACAATCGAAAATGTCAACTCTGCGGACGAAAGGCAACCCAGGCACACCACCTATCTTACCATATCGAAGTCCTGGCTGGAGATAACCTCAAGCCGATAATGGCCATGTGTCGCCAGTGTCACAAGGAAATTGAGTTCGACGAAAGCGGAAGAAAGCGAGTGCTGCACGAGGCCAACCACGAGATCAAGTGCCGCATAGCAGAAGAGGAAGCACGGAAGGCCAGACGCCGCAAGAAGACTGCACGGCGGCGAAGACCCAATGTTTCGGGAGCGTGCAGCTAGTCCATTAGACCAGCGTCGGAATATCAGGGTAAAGAAGCGGCGGGCGAGGAAACCCCGCGGCCGGGAATGTCTCGGTCCCAGTGATGGACGAATTTAGAAGGTGAAGTCGATTTTTGGCTATACCCCAATCTGCGCACTAAGACCAACGCGCAAGCGTAGACGTATTCCCGAAACCCCACGCTTTCCTACGCAGGAATACGTCGAAAGCCAGGTGTGAATTACCAGTGAATCAAACCGCGACAGCGTAGAGGCGACCAATGGCAATGCGACTTCGCAGGATGGCTACGGGATGGATTGCCCTGTGTGCGGCAGAACATCCGGGGGCCGCGGGTGACGTTTATCTGGACGACGGCCAAGACCACGCGATTCGCGTCAAACTCCAGGCGGAACCCCGCCCGCACTCCCCGCCAGTACCGTCACAGACGCCCCAGGACGCACGCTAAGGCGATGCAGCCACTCACGCGGGATTCTACAGCCAACGTGGCCCATACGGACGCACGGGGCGAGTTACAGGGCAGCCCCCGATATATCGCGTATTGTCCCACCCCGAGCTTGGGTGAAAAAAGGGTGAGGGGTAGCTACAATCAACACGACGGCCAAAGTAAAAGGGGGGCGCCGGGGAGGGGTGCTTCCATGGAGCCTGGCACCACGCCGCATTGCCTCGCTGCTGCGGGTATGGAGGGAGTATTCCATGTTCGCCTGGTACTCACCGCTACCATGGGGGTGGTGGTGTTTTGCGGCTATGCCAGCACAACCGCAAAATGGGGGTTTTACCACAGTTTTGAACCCGAATCACCGTAGTTACCCACGTCCTACCTGTGGTTGGCTACGGTCCTTCGCCAGTCTACCCAGTGTCCCCTGCTTGCGACCAGTTGCGGCACCCTTGCCTTGCCCCTCGTACCCTACTACAATGCCAGCATGGCAGACAGCCCTCCAGACTGGCGCAGCCTTCCCCGCAAGCCTACCCGGGAGCGTAGGTCGCAGCACATCTCCCTGGTTGTCACCCCCTCGGAACGTGGCGAACTAGGCCGGCTGGCTGCTGATGCCGGGTTGTCTCTCAGTGAGTACATGGTCGCCAAGGCGCTGGGTCATCGGCGAGTGTCATCCGAGTGACGGCACATTCTTGTCAATAGTCATCTCTTTGACTGCATTCCACCCGTTCTAGTGGGTAGATACTGCGAATCGGTCGCCCGGTCCGTTCTTCGGCGTGGTGTTCGCGTCCCTCATTGGTGGCCGTGCGATTAGCGCAATTCGGCATTCATAACCCGTTGTCCCGTCACGAGTTACGTCTTGTCTTGCGTCAATTGGCATGGCATTCTCACTTTAATGATTGTATCAGGGCAGACATTTTGCCACTAACCCCAAGCAGAGGAAAAGACCATGCCCATGACCACCGAACAAGTCCTGAAGATGCCCCAAGACGCCGAGCGCGCCGCCCGACTGGCTACATCGTGTCCGGGTTGCGGCAAGCCCAAGGAAATTGGGTTGATAGTGTGCTGGCCATGCTTCAAGTATCGGGACGGTGGTTTCAAGTGGGCCCGCGACTGCGACTTGGAAAAGTGGTTGCAGAAGATCGGCCGCCCCAACCTGACAGCACAAGGTATTTGCTAAACCCAACCCCCAAGAGGCGAAATGCTGAATCGAGCACACAACGCCTAGCAGGTGGCGGAAACACTACAACCCCAAATGAGGTGAAACCGATGGCAGCAACAGCAACCACACAGGCCTTTTACGTATCCTGTGAGCATCACGCCGGGCGTTATTGGCAATGGGCCGATGTGCATGGGTCCCCGCAAACCATTGCTATCCTTCATCGGTACGCCCGGCAGCAGATCGCCCTAGCTTGTCCGGCTGTCGGCGACGTTCTGGCATGGGAGCCGATTCGGCCCGATGCACCCTACGATAGCATCAACTGGACCCTGCGCCGCGGTCACAATGACCTAGACCCCGGCGAGGTAGCAATTGCTGTTTGTGTGGGCTAGTGCCCCATTCCCCGCCCCTTGCGAGTGGCGGGCGGTGGTTTCACTACAACCCCAGGAGGAAAGAAAGATGACAGCTACCCAAGAACCATGGCCCAAGACTGCCGAATACCGCGACATTCAAGACGCGCCGCGAAGTAACCCCAACCCCCTAGAAAGCGAGGCGAGACGATGGAAGACCTGGACGAATTGAAGCGGGACTTAGCGGATATTGAAAAGGCCAGAGGAGAATCCCATCCCCTCGGCCAGCTTGTAGCCGAAGAACTACGGGCCGAAATTGCCAAGCTGGAGGGCGGCCATCACGAGCCACAACATCTCGGCCGCAAGATGACAGACTGGGAACTGAAACAAGCGGCTAATGAAGCCGACCGCAAGAAAGTAAAATGGGCACTCGATGAACGAATCATTGAGCCCGAGAAAGACTGACGAATGGACATGAAAATCCCAAAACTGATTCTTGACGTGATCGTGCTGGCGGGTGCCCTGGCCCTGGTGTTTTGGACTCTATGGCCGCAGTGAGTAAACCATGAACGTCATCAAACGCAAAGATGGCTGGTGGGTGACAGAAGTCCCCGAGTGCGAGGACTGCGGGCCGTACTCCACCAGCGCCGAGGCCGACAGCGACCGGCGCGGGCTGGAGCGGGTCGACAGGTGGGGACATTTGAGGAGTTTTTGGACGAGTGAACGTGAACCCAAGCGAAAGGGACCGAACGATGAACGATGATGCAATCGACTTGCTGGGCTATGCTTGCTGCGATGCGGGGCGGTATCACCGAGGAGAACTGACGGGTGAGTTTACAATCGACGATGTACGTAGGAGCATCAAGGCCGTGCTTGCCGAATTGATGACGCGGGAACCCACAGACGCCGATGCCGATACGGTGCTGGCGTTTTGATCACGCAACCCACACATTCCCCCAATCCAGGCAAACCGCCAGAAAGAAGGTGAAACATGAGAAGAACACGAACAGAAGCATCGCAAGACCACGCTGAAGACCTGTTGGTCGCGCTGGAGGCATTTCCCGTGACGGGGCAACACAACCTCAACAGCACGGCCACTAGGGGCGAGCGGTCAAAGTGGATCGGCGAAGTCCTGGACTGGGCCAACCGCGTCCGACTGCCGATCCTCGCCAAAGTAGCCGAAAGGTAAACCATGGTTGAACCCAAACCCGAAAGCGAGGTGAAGTGATGATGACCAAGTCCAAGCCACGGTATTTTCGGTTTGCAGCCAAGGCTGGCGCAAGCAACACGGCACGGGATGCTGTCAGCAATCGCGGCACGGCGAGCACTGTGCGAGCGACAACCGAACGCGGGGCACGGCGTATACTAAAACGTCGCCTTGGCGCAACGGTTACCGATGAGCTCTATCTGTGCCACGAAGGCGACTAGCCGACCCGGCCCCGACCGCCGCGACGTGCGACGGGAGGGAGGGAACGAAGCCATGGAAAAGATATATAATCCGTCGGCAGAACTGCACATCTTGCAGCCTGATTGCCGGCGTTGCTGGCAGGAGCAACGCATATTGGCCCGGCGGTTGCTCGTGTTCGACGAAATCTGCGACTTCGATAATGTGTGGGCCGCAAGCCGCCAGAGGAAACCAATAGTCCCCGGCACTAGCTACAAGGGGTTGTAGTGATGGCAACTCACGGGTCGCGTACAGGGGTGTACGCAAGGGTCGGTCCTTCACTGGCCGCCCCTACCTCGCCCGGGGTGGCCGTGCCGGGGCTTTTAGACACAACAAGGAGAACCCATGACACCCGAACACAAGCTGGCCGAGCAACTAGAGGCCGCCAAGCTGGAGCTATCAAGGATACGGAGCGAACACCGAGCAATGTCCCTGGCGTACGGGAAAGCACACGAGCACCTCGCTTCCACCAGGAAAACAGCACAAGCCATCAAGAAGTCGATTAAGCGAAACGAAGCCGGCATGTATTGGATAATCGACCGCGACTTAGCGATGCACGGGGTTTCACGGGCAATGTTTGAGGCGTTTTTCGGCCTGGGGACAGTTCAGTTGCCCGTCGCATTTCGTTTTCAACTATTCAGTCCAAAGGAGACGTGGGTCGAACCTGAAACCTCGAGCCGCAAACCGCCAGAAAGCGAGGAGGAGTGACAATGGGCATAGAAGAACTAATCTTAGACGGCGTCGGCGGGCAGGAATGCCGAGCCGTAATAACCAAGCGGGACAGAGGAAGGGCCTCCGGGTGCGGGCGGACGTATGTGCGGTTTGAATCGACCCGCGGCTACGGCTATCCGTCCCTGGAATTGGATGAGATGAAATTGCTGCTGGCCAAGATGAAGGCCGTGGATAAGTGAGGCGAGTGAAACAAAACAGCCGCCGGCACAAAACCCAAGGGGTTGGGCGATGGTAGCTTATGGATTGCGTGAAAGCGCCAGGGCCAGTTTTCACAGGCTGGTCCTACCTCATCCGGGGCTATCCGTGCCGGCGGCCTTTTAGACAAGGAGAACCCATGAAACGCAAGAAACACGACCCGGACGACTGGCGGAACTGGCTGGTGTTTTGGGTCCTGGTGATTACCATCGGCCTGGCGATGGCTGCCCACGACCAGTACCAGGCGACCAAGCCGATACCGATTCCGGCAAGCTGGAGGGAGTGATGAGCAAACGCCCCATCCACGTCTGGATGTACGCCCGTGCTTCACAGGAATACCGCCAGGAGGAATCCCCCGAGCGGCAGGCCGTCGACCTGTTGAAGCGTGCCGAGGAGTTCGTGGCGGAACTGCCCGAAGACGTGGACGTGGAGGTAATCGAACCGGCCAAGGAGTTCGGCAGCGCCAGCAAACTGGCCTACGACAAGCGACCCGAGTTCCGCAAGCTGCTGGACGCCATGCGCAAGGGCGACGTGCTGCTGGTGACTAAACTCAACCGGATTGACCGCAACCACATGCGTCAGATTCGGGCCGTCGAGCAACTGTGCATCACCATGGGTATTCGGCTGATTGTGCTGGACGACATGGCGGGCAAGGAACTGGACCTGACCCAATTGCAGGCCCAGCTATGGCTGCACTGCATGGCCATCTTCGCGGCCACCGAACACAACCAGCGACGGGAATACGCCCTGGCCCAGCACGCCCGGCGCCGTGCCAACGGCATCCCCTGCCATGTGGGCAACCATATCGGCTACAAGTGGATAAAACACCCGGCCGAGGGCGGCAAGTCCTACGGCTGGAGCGAGCGGGTGCTGGACCCCAAGCAACTGAAGGTGCTGCGGGAAATCTACGACCGGCACGAGGCGGGACAGTCGATGCGCCGTATTGGCGACAGCCTGGACCGTCGCAACGTGCTCAACCGTTTCGGCCGCAGTTGGCTGTGTTCAAGTTCGGCCTGCCGCTACACGCAACTCTACCGGGCCTACGACGCCTACAAGAGATTGTTGGACGGGGGCAAACTGAGCGAGACCAACCGGGGCGAACACCTGGAAAAGCAGTTCGAGTACACCACGAAACCCGCCCGTTAGCCGGCCGCCTTGTCCCGTTCCTCCTGCAACTGCTTCATCGCCTTCTGCATGGCGTTGAGAAGGCGAGTCTGCTGGCGTATCTCTTCCTCTTTGGGCGTGCCCTTGACCCGCTTGGTCGGGTAGAAGTAGCGGCCCTCACCCACCTCGGGCATGGCCTCCAGTTGCCGGGCGATGGCATCCTGCATGTCGATCAGTTTCCACTTGGGCAGGTCATAGGTCCCCGTCTTGAAGCCCGTCAGCACATTGGCCGCCCGTGCGCCCCATGTCTTGCGGGTGTCCATCACCTGCCGGGCCGTGGTAATCGCCCGGCTGGTGGGCAGGGCGCCATAGAGCATCGAATCGACAATCTGGATGCCGGTCAACGGTTTCAGGTGTTTTAGTTCCCGGCCCGAATAGAACTCCTTGCCCGCCCACTGCTCTGCCGGGAATCGCAACAGCGGGTGAAGGTCGCCGGCAAACGCCCGCACCGTGCCCCAGGTG
>SDBU01009142.1_pt1 | contig 11158 bp, 17 predicted proteins | sample 2277071 | NCBI WGS metagenome assembly SDBU01 (sample SAMN10397929, study PRJNA504765) | marine sediment metagenome | isolation source: marine sediment core GS08_GC12, 126 cmbsf | place: Arctic Ocean: Gakkel Ridge, Loki's castle | collected 2008 | reverse complement strand
AATCATCTCCGTAAGTTTTAGTAGAAAAATATACCAATATTTTAGTGGTAAAGTCTTTATGTTTAATAAGTCTATTAATATAACTTATTTTTTTCATTTGATAAAAAATACCTTTCTTAATTCTTCTTCTAACTTATCTATACGAGTAATAACATCTGTTTTGTACATTTCAGCAAAATTTCTATGCATACTAAATTCAGCTTTGGATACTATATATCCTCTAGGAACGTGAATATCAGCATTAGTTAAATGTATAAATATTTTGTCATCTAATTTTCCTATATCTCCTTTAATACTTCCTAAATAAAAAATATTAAAAGATAATAAACCAGCTATAACGCAAGTACAAATTATTGCCCAAATTCCTTTATTATTTTGCACCACTAATTAATCCTCCTATAAATCAGATTGTTTTATTAATTCCATTTTATATTCTTTTACAGCAGTATAGCCACCACTTACAATAGTAAGTCTTGCAACATAAGTACCTGTATTATCTGTTGATGCGCTTTGCCAAATATAAGAATATACCGCATCAGCATCTTTTGTCATAGCAACGTCAGAGATTTTCTCACTAGAACCTTGGTCTTCAATAGTAATCGTTGCCGTTGTTGGAGTTGCAACATTTAAAAGTGCTATTATTTTTATTGCAGTACCTAATAAATATTCTTTCATAATTCGCTATCCTCTGTATTAATTTCTATTTCTATAAATTCTCTGCTATCTATTTCTTGTAAAATAAATTCTAAACTATTAATTTGAAGTATTCTAGGAACATCTGCCATTTTTGTCATACTCCTTCATTTTATAGTACACCAAATACACCATGTATATTATGTTTATAAATAGCAATAGTTCTACGAATCTTTTCATGAGTAGATAAATCTCTAGGTACAACTACTGTTACATCGGGTAATCTATAAGTTCTATTATCAGGTTCTATCAATAGAGAAGCAACCATAACTATAAGATTTTGTGTTCTCAAATCTGGTTCTGGATATAAAGTGCTACTTTCAACAATATACTCACGTATATTTGCCGCACTTATGTGGACTAACGCAGCTTGAACGTAATTTTCTATTTCAGTATCAGAATAATTAGGATAGTAAGTATATTCAATTTGAACAGTATCTCCTGAAGACATAGTTAAATAAACGGTAACTTTATTAGTAGTGCTATCATAAGCTAATTCACTAGCTCCCATTTCTACATTATTAAGATATACCCTTACTACACTTATTCCATTTGACTCTGTTAAAGTAAATACATTACTAGTAATGTAAGTAAATATATCTGTTCCTGTTGTTGATACATCTCCTAACAAATATCTTACTTTTGTAGTTATATTCGATAAAGTTACTGCCATTTCTTTTTATTATTTCCTATTTTTATTTTTTATCATCCTTATATCTATGTGAAAATGATTTCTGTTTTTTATCATATATTCTCTTTTTATAACAAAGTAATAGTTCTCGTCCTCTTCCACCAGCAAAAAAGAAATTTTTTTCCTTAAACAAATTTAAATAAGGAGAATATTTTTTTATCTTTATATATATAACATTATTACAATCCCATAAAAGAACTGTAAGTAATTTATTAGCTATATTTTCACTAATAGCATTTATCTTAACGTAAGTTCTTTTTTTATCTCCACCTACAGCTTTCCAAAGCATTATAACTCCTTCAACCCTACCTTTATTCTCACTTACTAAAATAGAATGAGATTGACGTAAAATTTTTCTAAAAATCTTATATTCAGTAATAAAAACTCTTTTTTGATTTTCAGTTAAATAAAAATCAGGATGAACGTTGTGCTTTAGAAAATACCATAATTCAAATAAATCGCTTTTTTTAATTTTTAAAGGTTGTACCATTAATTAAAATTTTTTATTTTATTAGTTAATAAATCAATATTTTTTAGTTCTCTTTCCCAAATAATTAAAGTTTTATATCCATACCTTTTATAAATTTTAAGTCTTCTTTTATCACGAATTTTATAATTAGGTAAATTATGCCAATAATCACCATAAAACTCTATAATCTTTTTTTGACCATTTACATTTATAAAATCTGGATTAAAACCATTAATTATTACTTTGCCGTTTCCTACAAATTTATATTCACTCCCAAATAGACATTTAAGTAATTTATTTAATTGTTGTTCTTTCCTGTTAGGATATTTTCTAGTTGTTTTACAAAGAGCTTTATTTGCTTTTTTAAGATTCTTTAAAGATACATCTTTAATTTTCTCAAATCTTTTAATATCTCTTTTTATTACTTTCCAAGTTTTTCTAACATTAATATTTCTTTTTTTAACTTTTTCTTTATTTTCTGGTCGTTGTGTCCAGTGAATATATTTTTTGGGTATAACTTTAATATTATATAATTCTATATATTTATGAATTGTAGATATGCTACAATTAAGTTTCTTAGCAATATCTTTCATAGATTTATTTTCTTTTAAATATTTCTGTCTTAAAAGTTTTTTAGAAAAGCCTTTTTTATAAGAAATTTTATTTATAGGAATATCATAGTAATGTAATGCTCTTACAATAGTTGGTTTAGGGATATTCATTTCTTCTCCAACTATTTTAGCTGATTTTCCTTCTTTAATATATTTTTTATGAAGTATATTTTTATCAATTTTACTTAAAATCCACTTATTTCCTTTTCTAGTTTTCTTCATAATAATTTATAGTTTTGGAAGAGAGAAGAAAAAAAATCCTCTTCTCTCTTATTTATATTTATATTTAGTTTAACCGAAAAAATCTAAACTAGCCTTATCAATTTATGCGTTCAAATCTGTAAACTGCATACGGATTAGTGTTAGCAGCAACAATTTCTTCAAAACCAGTGATAGCAACAGCTAGATACCTTGCGCTACCAGTAACAGTAATAGGATTAGGAGATACAAAGATTACTCTTTGAGGTGCTCCACCGTCCTGTTTAATAACTCCACCAAGTAAATCTATACCATCAATTTTCTTTCTAACAAATAAATTAGGTTTACCCATAGTTGAATCTTTAGCAACAAGATAAGCTTTAGAACCTTCTAATGCTCTTGTAGCAGAAGAATCTACAGTAACTAAAGCATTTGACCTAATAATGTCAATACCTAAAGCATCTAGAGCTGTAGCCAATGATGTATATTTATTGTCAGTCCAATCCCAAAGTTTAATATCTCTATCAATTAGTGTACCAGCCACTAATGTATAATCTGAACCGTAATCAATAATACCGTCAATCATAACAATTAAATGCTCGTAATTGAAAGTCGAAGCTCCACTTGAAGCACTTCTATCTATATAATTACCGCTTGTTGTACAAGCAGCTTCCATAGTTTCTATAACAGCAAAAGTTTCATAAGCATCTAAGGCTCTCTTAATAGTTTTAACTTTTCTAGAAAGAGTTCTTTCTTTAGAGCTAGCTAAATCTGTAATTTTAACATAGTATTCAGGAGACGCAACATCAACAAAAGTTAAAGCTGCAGGTGTCTCAGGTAATACACTAACTTGAGTAACAGCGCCACTATTAGTTATAGTGTGAATTGTATCAGATTCTAGCGTTGTATCAAAATAATAATGATATTCATCGGGTTCAGCAGTATCCGTTTCGCAGACTACGCTAACGATATCAGGATACGGTTTTCTTGGGTCTAATGGCTCACCGAAAATTCTCGCCATTTCCAATTGGTCATATTTATGTCTATTCATTTAAACAATTTCCTCCTATCTCTTATTGTTTATTCGTCACCAAAAGCGAATTTTTTTACTCTTTCCGCCTTCAATGTAATGTCATCTTTAACGTCTTTATTTTTACTACCTTTATCTAAATCTGGTGTAACATCAGTTTTTTTCCCTTTCTTTAATTCAGCAATTTCTGCATCTTTTTCAGAAAGTTCTTTTTTAGTTTTAGCCAATTCATATTGAGCATCATCCAAAAGGTCTACATCTTTACTAAATTCATCTCCAAGCTCTGATTTTCTTTCAGTAATCTTAATAGCATCTGCTTTAGCTTTTTCTATTTCTTTAACTTTAGCTTTTTCTATATCTTCAATTTTAGTTTTAGCCTCTACAGATTCTTTTTTCAACTCTTCAATAGTAGCTGTTGCAGCCTCTAGCTCAACAACTTTAGCTTGTAAATCTGCTTCTTTTTTAATAGTGCCTTCTTTCATAGTTGAAATTTCTTTTTCCAAAGCTTCAATTTTTTCTTTCATAATTTTTTCTTCTCCTATATCTACACTTTTAGGTACTCCATGAGCATCCGTACCTATGGTAGTAGTTCTTCCTCCACATTTTATACATGGCGTTGACTCTCCTCTAACATCTGAATGAAATGTAAAATTACAATCATCACAGCTAACATCAAAACCTGTAGTTTTATTAGTATCTGTTAGAGAAAATCCTTTTTCTTTGTCTTTCATATCTTTTTCCTCTTTTTCCTCTTTTATATCAGCCTTAACTATTTTATCAGTCGGCTTTTTATCTTCTTTTCCTATTTTAATTAATTCATCTACTTCTTCTTGCGTCCAATTATGTTCACGACTTGTATGCTCTATATGAAATTTAATTGGTAACGAGAAGACGTGAGGTTTAGGCTCCATTGTATCTTTAATTAACACTAAATGACCTACAGGAGTATTTATACCTTTTATAACCACATGTTGATATGGTTGTTTAATAAGCATACCTTTAACAAAAGATAATATATCTTCAGACGCTACCTTATATGCTTTAAAATTATCTCCTCCTTGATAAGCATCACAAACTCCTTCGGAATTAATTTCTCCGTTAACAACTTTACAAGTATCTGGTTTCAAAAAGTAACGACAATATTCACATTCAGCAGTTTCAAAATCATGTGTTCTATATTTAACTATACTTTGTTCAACTTTAAATACAGAATAATTCATATATTCTGTAGGTTCAATCATAACCTTTGCAAATTCTAGAACTCTATCTTTAGCCATCTCCATAACTTCACTGCCTGGAAAAGCTGGAGTAGTTTTTATTAATAAAGCTCCACCAGAAAATTCAATATCAGTTAAATCATAACTTCTCTCTCCAGTTATTTTTTTATTACCATAAGCTTCAAATGAAATAGCTAAAATATCTTTTTCCATCATAGCTTTAATAATAGCATAATCTTCTTGAAAATTTCCTTTAAAAAATACTCCATAAGCAACTATTTCATCATTTACTATTTCAGCGTCTATCCAATGACCAACTACTCTTTGTCTCATATGGTCAAAATCTACAGCTTTTCCTACTAAAGTATTTAAAGTTCTTTCAACTTCTGCTTTAGGTAATGTACAACCATTTAAATTTTGTCTATTTACAAAACCATAAGTACATTTAAATACGGCTAAATCATGAGCAGGTAATTTAATACCTCTCTTATTAGCTATAGCTGATAATTCATCTTTATGTTTTCCTTCATCTAAAAATTCGTATTTAGAATTATAGCTTATATCTTTTAAAAATTGTGTAATTTTATCCATGTTTCTCTCCTATAATATATCTGAAGAAATTAACATCGAAATTATATCTCTCTTTCCAACTATATCTTTGTTCATTTCATATTTAAATTTCTTATTTCCTTTTATATCTCTTGATTCTATTAAAGATTCTAGAATTTTTTTATTACCAAAACAAATCTTTTCATAACTAGCAAATGAAACTTTTAATTTTCCATTTACGTCTTTTAATAATTTAAAATCAGTTTTAGGATATCCTACTAATTCTTTAATATTAAAGTAATTATGTTTAGATATTCCTAAAATAGATTTAATAATTTCAGCTTTAAACTTCTTTTTTCCATTTATAGGAAATAAAGCTTCTAAAGCAAATTCTTTCGAACCATTTATATTTAATTTTTCTTCAACCTTATATTTGGAGCTTCCTTTTAAATTCAAATTTAAAAAAGAAGCTAAATCATATTTTATACTTCCTATTACTTTGTATATCTTTGAAAGCGACCAAACAGAAGTACCTACAACGTTAATTTCATAAATAAAAGCTAAAACTTCTAATTTTTTTGGTTTAAGTTTTAAACCAGTAAAGTTGCCGCCAACTCTCTTTTGAACTATAGTATTATTATAAGTTAATGTAGCGTAACAACTTCTATTATACATTATTCTTTATTACTTTCTTCTGGCTCTTTCCAATCATTAATCTTTACATATAAATCTACATTATCAAGTAATAGTTTTTTTTGTTTTTCTAGTTCTTTTATACTATCTTGTAAAACTTTAATTTCTGCTTTAGTAAATTCAATATCAGGAAGTTTTTTGTCTGCGTCCCAAATGTATCTTTCGCCTACAATTTTAAACCCAATTTCTTTAATCAATTTTTGAGTTAATTCAACTTTACTTTTAACGTCTTTAGCAATAATTAAAGTTACCATATTACCTTCTTTTGGTAATAATCCACCTATAGCTAATCTTTCTTTAATATTTAGTTCCATATCATACTCTCCTTATGTTATTATATCATCTTCGGAAGCTACATTAGCTGCGTTCTTAGCAACCATAGTTTCATATCTGCTTACCTGTTTAACTACCCAACGTCTTACTGATTCCTTAGCCCATTGATTGTCTGTAAAATCATTAGTTATTACACCTTCATCATCCGTAAATGTAATATTCATAAAACCTCCTTATGTTACTATATCCTCTATAATACCAGCATCACCTTCATTAAGTATCATCTCTTTTCCTCCCTTGTAAGCTTCAAGAAAGAATCGTTTACCTCGTGCTTTTATCCACGCATTTTCACTCATTATTGGTACACCAGCATCATCTAATGGAACTGGATAAACTTTTAAAAATCCTAGTTTAAATTCTGCTAATTTTGCGTCTGCTATTGTATATGTTAATTGCGCCATAATTACTCCCTTATTACTCTGCTAACATCAAATTTATTCCCTATACCTAAAAACTTCGCTACCTTATCCATTTCTGCTTTAGGTTCTTTACAAAAAAGGTCATGGTCTAATATATACACATTTTTTTGGTCTTTTATCTTATCTATCAAAGCCATCCCTCTATCCCATCTGTCCTTGTATGACCCTCTAGTTATATTAAATCTTTCTGACCAAGGTTGAGTTAAGCAAGACCTAAGACAATATTCAAAATCAGCTTTTTTAGTTACTATATATTTAACATTGGGCAGTAGCATATCAAAATAATGTAAAGTAAATAAGATGTTAGGAAACTTATCACCGTAATATTTATATTTTCTAGCCTCATATATATTTATCAAAGCGTCTCTAAAACTGTTAAGTAAATGATGTTTTATCCTTTCAAATTCTCCAATACTAGGAACTCTTATTCCATGCGCAGATTCAACTAAAGGATGTTCCATTTTAAACTTCTGGACAAATTGGACTAGTCTAAAAACTAAAAGATTTTCAACAGTCATATTAATTTCAGGATGACTTTTTAAAACATTAGCTACAATAGTAGTGCCAGTTCTAGGTATACCACAAACTACAAGAGGTTGAGCTTTCCAAGCATGCCATATATTTCTTCTTTGTTTCCTATTAAAGAAAAATTCATCTACAGCTTTTTTAACATCAGGAAACTCAGGATGAAAATAATCATGACCACATATAAGAGTTTTAATTAAAGGATAATACTTTTTTAAATCTAACATTACTGCATTATAATCATGGTCTCCATCTATAAAAACTATATCAACATCTTTAATCCAAGGATATTTGAATGAATTTCCCCATAGCGGAATTACTCTTCCTTCTAATCCTATTTTTTTAGCATATTCTCTAATTTTTTCTCTATTATCATGAACGTCCATAGTATATACTGTAGAATTTTTAATTGCTAAAGCCCATGAACAAGCAGAACGACCAAATCTAGAACCTATCTCAAGAACAGTAGCACCCTCTGGAACTTTCTGACCTAATTCCCAAATACATTCAATATCATTTAGATTAAAGCTATCATCTCCAGGAATATGTGAAAGTAATCCATGAATTTGTTCTGCTCTAGACATATTTATTATCTATATCCTTATGTTTACAATGTATTGACCAATCAACTATAGACTTCTTTTTCATTTCTCTAATATCCTCTCCCAATATTATATCTGGACCAGTTAGTGAACCTCTTTGAGATTTAAAAGTATAATTTTTGATAAAATTTTCGGCTATCAAAGTACAACCTAAATGAGTAGCTCCAACTACATCTACTCCCCATTCTTTGTAATACTTTAATATTTCTACGTAATTACTCTTTTCTATACATTCACCAGGAAATACTTCTTTTTCTTTCATACCCCAAATAATTGGATTACCTTCATTGAAATTAACAGATGGTCTAAAAAATACTCTACCTGCCGCCAAAACTATATCATCCTTAATATGCAACAATAGTTTATTAAGGCTATCTGAAGGATTAACCATATCATCTTCCCAAGCAAAAAAATGGCCTTCTCGATAAAACTCCATACAATGATTATAAGCTTTAGCCACCATCTCAAATCCTCTTATATCTTTTTCTTCAAAATGATAATGAGGGTCAGAACATTGTAAGAATGTTATTGAGGCATATTCCTTTCCATGTTCTTTTAACCAATCACCTAATTTCTGTTCTAGCAACTTCAATTTAGTTGCAGTATGCCAGATAAGATGAATTTGTTTCTTATCATAATCTAAATTTAGCAATCCTTCTAAATACTCATCTATCGCATACATTCTGCCTATGAATAAAGATACTAAGGTAATCATTAAGAAGTCTCCATTACTATACAATTAATAGTCTGAGCATATCCATTAGTTGTTCCTACATTAAAAGTAAATCCAGTATTACTTATGCCTGTAACCCAAAATGATGACTGATAAGGTGGTGTACATATAACTACGGGAGTAACTCCTCCACCAAAAGCAGTGGGGAAAGTAACTACATCCGTAGAAGCATCTGCATCTAAGGTAAAAGTAAAAGCATTCTCGTATTTCTGTATTCCTATAACATCAAGATTATTATTTATTCTTACATCAGTAGTAGCACCTAAATCTAAATACCCGTCTGTAAGACTATCTATATATTCATTTTCATCGACTTGGGTAAACATTAACTTATCATTTATAAAAGTAGTTCCACTTACATTAAATCTTCCTGTATTTAAACTACCCCCTATACAAACTGTATCAGCACTACCATCTAGGAAAAACAGTTCTGTAATTGTACTACCTTCCATCCTGATATCGACAGAAGCACCTTGCTCATTGAAGGTTGCTGCCCCTGAAGCCCAAAGAATATGGTATCCCCCACCAGTAGTCGAACCTCTGACAATACAGTTGCCAGAACTGTCCATTGTAAAACGATAACCTATATCATTGGTAGCAAAAGAAAGATGGTCGCCAGTATGGTTATAAGTTATACTACCTACCCAGTTATCATTCATATCTCCAAAAACAATAGCACCAGTATTACCTGTGCCAGATAAAATGGTATAAGCAGTATTACCACTACTCTCCAAAACCATATCATCGGCGCTAGTATGCGCTGTTTGACCTGATGAAGAGGATTGAATAAGAACTCTCATACCATCAAATTTTACCAAATCTACACCCGTTCCGGTTCCTATGTCTACCTGATTAGCAGTAGTCTCAAAATCAAAGGTAAGAGTCTCGTTATTGGTTCCACTGGTTCCTCCAAGAATAACAGTTCCACCCTCGGCAAATAATTCTAAGTTACAACTCCCCACTGATGTCATCCTGGGAACATTGTTAGCAGTAGAAAATAACAAGTAATCACTTTGGTCGTTATTAGGAGTTAAGCTTATAGCATGACTAGAAGTGATAATAAATTCATTAAACTGCTTACTAAACTCCCAAGAACCCCAATTAGAAGCATCCTCATAAACCTCCAAACCAACTGTGTTTGCATTATCAGAAGTAATACGCAGATAACCCGTTCCTATAATGCCTATATAAGGTTTATAATCAATGACTGAAAAATTTAAATATACAGCAGTAGAACCACTCGGTTTGATATCTATTACGTACGCAGACGAAATAACAGAGGTATCACCAGTTAGCGTAAGAGCATCAAAACTCCCCGTGCCCGTGGTAGTAATATTACCACTTCCTATATCAAGATTACTATTAGCTATAAAAGGGACTATCGTATCACTACCAGAATTTCTGTCCCAATGATTTTCACCAGAAGCAGAAAAATTTAATAAATTAATTTCAGTTTCTAATTCTTCTAATTGACCAACAGTAAATAATAATTCTACAGCACAACCTGGATTATGAGATATAGCAATAGTTCCTTCTTGTCCTCTTGTTACTGTAAAAATTTGACCAGCAACAGAAGTAACTTTAAGTATTTCCATTGAAGAATCATCGCTTGGGTCTGGAATTTGATTTTTATTCCAAATAGTAATAATAAAATCGCCTGTAGCTGGAAATAAAGAAGAATCTCTAACAACTATAACTGAATCACCTTGAGTAACTGGATTCAGCAAATTACTTTTTGCGTTATTTTTCTTTTTTAAAAAGGTTGCCATTATGGTTTAATTATTTCTGAAGCTTTAAATACTAAACTAGTTTTAAGACCTTTTTTAATCGTAATAGAAGGAGTCCACTTTAAAATTATCTTAATAGATTCATGAGATTTTAACTGAGTAGGATATTGTACAATTTTTAATTCTTCACTCATCGTTGATATTGTCAAATCAACTAAATCATTACTTGTCTCATTAACTATATAATACTCATAATCTTTTGATTTTCCAGCATCTACTATACCTAAATCAAATTCACCAATTACTTCATATTTTAAATCTTTGTCCTTAAATATTTTCATATATTTTCTCTTATGCTTCGTAATATATTATCATAGTACACGCAGTTAGTTCAGTACATTCTATACCAGCAGTTAAAGGTACAGGTTTAGTTATCATTGATGCAGGTGAATTAGTACTACTCTGAAAAAATGTAATTCCAGCTTGTGTTTTTAAAGTAATACTCCAAGTTGCATTAGTAACATTTATATTAAAACCTATAGCTTTTAATGTAGTACCGTCTTCAAGAGCTTCTCCTACACTATCAATTATTATCATACGGGATTCTTTTGAATTTGCCATTTATTTTCTCCAAAAATTAATTATTTTTATATATTATTCTCATTTTT
>SDBU01009141.1_pt1 | contig 11158 bp, 7 predicted proteins | sample 2277071 | NCBI WGS metagenome assembly SDBU01 (sample SAMN10397929, study PRJNA504765) | marine sediment metagenome | isolation source: marine sediment core GS08_GC12, 126 cmbsf | place: Arctic Ocean: Gakkel Ridge, Loki's castle | collected 2008 | reverse complement strand
GGCCCGCAGGTCCTCGTCGCGGAAACAGCGGGCGATCTGGAAGTATTTCTCAAAGCCGGCCACCATGAGGAGCTGTTTGATCTGCTGAGGCGATTGGGGTAGGGCGTAGAACTTGCCCGGATGGACGCGGCTGGGCACCACGTAGTCGCGAGCCCCCTCAGGGGTGCTCTTGATGAGGATGGGCGTCTCAATCTCGACGAAGCCCCTCTCGTCGAGGTAGTCGCGGATGAACTTGACCACCTTGTGGCGCAGGATGAGGTTCCTCTGCATGTGTCTCCTGCGCAGATCCAGATAGCGGTATCGCAAACGCAGGGCCTCGTCCACCTCTTCGTCGTCTCTGTTGATGTAGAAAGGCGGCGTCTGGGCCGGATTGAGTATCTCCACTGAGTTGGCCACTACCTCGATCTCGCCCGTGGCCATGTCTGGATTGGCCAGCCCTTCGGGGCGGCGGCGCACCAGGCCCCGAACGCGGAGCACGTACTCGCCCCGCACCTGGGAGGCCGTGGCGTGGACTTCTTCCGAGACCTCAGGGTTAGCCACCACCTGAGTTATCCCCTCTCGGTCCCGCAAATCAATGAATATCAACCCCCCGTGGTCGCGGCGGCGATTCACCCAGCCGGCCAGAGCCACTTCCTGGCCCACGTGCTCAGCCCTCAACTCTCCACAAGTGTTAGTCTTTAGCATAGCGTATCCCTTTCTGTTCCTGCTTTGACACCGTTACATCTGCCAAAACACTACAACGGATTTAGAAAGCAACGGATTAAGGGCCTGTAAATAAATAAGTTCCCCAATCGTGTCATTGCGAGGAGCGCTTTTTGCGACGAAGCAATCTCCTTCCTGGACAAACGTGGGGATTGCTTCGCAAAAAAACGCTCGCAATGACATCGTGTCGGGAAGTTATTCTTTTACGGACCCTAAGAGCAAAAATCGGCTGGTTCACAAATCGAGAGTTGACCTTGACAAATTGCCACGAGTGAGCCCTGCTTCAGAACTCCTGGCCAAAAATCCATTCCCTTCGGCAAGCTCAGGACAAGCCTTTCTCAATCCGATGTAGTCTGGACGGTATTATACTACCAGGGGAAGAAAAAGACAAACCCCAATCTCCAATACCCAATATCCAATATCCAATATCCAATATCCAACCTCCAATCTCCAATCTCCAATCTCCCCCATCTTCCCTTGCACTTTTGTTGAGCCTGGAGTATAATTATGTTCAATCTTACTTTATGGAGATGAATACTGATGTTGATCCTACACGGTAGCTGGTTGCTACCCACCCAACCTGTAGAGCCCGGCCGCTTCCTGCTGTGGGCCGAGACCTCTGAAGACAAGCTGCGTCGGCCCCGGGGACGCAAGCCCCGCGTCCTTCCTCACCCCTTCGCCGCTCCCCCGGAGACGGTGCAGCAAGCTCTGGCCTCCCTGGCCCCCCTCCCCGATGCCCCGGCCACGACACGCTTCCACGCCCTGCTGCCAGCGGCCGGGGACCTGCCGCTTCCTTCCCCGCGCCTGGTCCACGACTGGGATAAACTGGCCGAGGCGACGCCAACAGGTCTGCGCCGCTTCAAGCTGGAGGGCCTGACCCTGGGGGCCACGGATGCCCTGCACCTGCTCACCGCCTTGCCTGCGCCAGAGGAGCTGCCCCCGCATCTGGTTTTGGGTGACGACCTGGCCTTCTGGAGCACCGTAGCCCGCTTTGCCCTGGAACTGCTGGCAGCCCAGCGCTACATCCCGGCCGTTGAGCAGGTTGGCACTCAGAGTTTCCAGGCCCGCTGGCGTCCCGTTTTCGACCGGCCGCAAGACGCCAGCCGATTGGCCCAACTGCTGGGATCCATGCCGCCAGCGGCCCGGGCCTGCCTGCCGCCAGAGCTGAAAGGCGAGCCCGATGCCGCCCCTGCTCACCGCCTGCTGGAGGACTTCCTGACCACCGTCGTGGACGCCGCCGTGCGCGAGTGGTGGGGCGTGGCCTGGCATCCCATGCGGGGTGACGACGTGGCTGTGGCCTGGCTCAACGCCCTCTTCGCCGCTGACCCTGTCGTCGAAGGGCCGTACTTCGCCCTCAGCACTCTGGCCAGGGCGCACAAGACGTGGGTGCGCCAGTTGCACGTGGCCGGCGACGCCGCCTTCCGGGTCTGCCTGCGCCTGGGGGTGCCCGAGACGGCAGAAGAAGCATGGCCGCTTGACTTCCTCCTTCAGGCCAGCGACGACCCCAGCCTGCTAGTGCCTGCCGAGACGGTGTGGAAGGCGCGGGGCAAGGCTCTCACCTATCTGAACCGACGCTTCGAGGAGCCGCAGGAGCGGTTGCTGACGGCCCTGGGGTATGCCTCCAACATCTTCCGTCCGCTGGAGCGCAGCCTCCACCAGCGCCGTCCCACGAAAGCTAACCTGCGCACCGACGAGGCTTATACTTTCCTGCGCGAGGCGGCCCCGCTATTGGAACAGAGCGGCTTCGGCGTGTTGGTGCCGCCGTGGTGGAACAAACGAGGCAGCCGTTTGGGCGCACGCCTGAAAGTGAACAGTTCTTCCAGCCCGCCGAGCGTGTCCAGCGGCATCCTCAGCCTGGATAAACTGGTCAACTACCAATGGGAGATCGTCCTGGGAGACCAAACGCTGACGCGGGAGGAGTTTGAGGCCCTGGCGCGGCTCAAGATGCCGCTGGTGCAGGTGCGGGGTCAGTGGGTGGCCCTTAATCCTGAGGAGATTGAGGCCGCCATCCGTTTCTGGAAGAAGCGCCAGGCGGAAACGCAGATGAGCGTGTTGGACGCGCTGCTGTGGGAGCTGAGCGGCGAGGGCGAGGTGGAGGGCCTGCCGGTGGAGGAGGTGGAGGTCACCGGCTGGATGAGCGACCTGCTGGAGCAGTTGAAGGAGGGCGAGCGGCTCGAGGAGCTACCCCAGCCGGCCAGCCTGGCGGGGGAACTGCGCCCCTACCAGCGGCGGGGTTTCTCCTGGCTGACCTTCATGCGCCGCTGGGGACTGGGCGCGTGCCTGGCAGACGACATGGGTCTGGGCAAAACGATCCAGGCCATTGCCCTCTTCTTGCACGACCGCAAGCACAGTGGGCAGGTGTCGCCGGCCCTGGTCGTTTGTCCCACTTCGGTGGCGGGCAACTGGCAACGGGAAATCGAGCGCTTCGCCCCCGACCTGCGCCCTCTGCTTCATCACGGGGCCGACCGGGCAAGTGGTCAGGATTTCCTGGATCAGGCTCAAGAGCACGACGTGATCATCACCAGCTACGGCCTGGTGCGCCGCGACGCTGACCTGCTGTCTCAGATTCATTGGAGCGAGGTCATCCTGGACGAGGCGCAGAAAATCAAGAACCCGGCGGCCAAGCAGACCCAGGCCGTGCGTCGCCTCCCGGCTGACTTCCGCCTGGCCCTCACCGGCACACCAGTGGAGAACCGCCTCTCCGAGCTGTGGTCAATCATGCACTTCCTGAATCCGGGCTACCTGGGTTCGCAGAAGCGCTTCCGGACCGAGTTCGCCCTGCCCATCGAGCGCTACCGCGACCCACTGGCCACGCAGCGGCTGCGGCAGTTGGTGGGCCCCTTCATCCTGCGGCGGCTCAAGTCGGACCCCACCATTATTCAGGATCTGCCCGAAAAGCTGGAGATGAAGGTCTACTGCAACCTGACGCCGGAGCAGGCCACCCTGTACGAGGCTGCGGTGCAGGATTCTCTCACCCAGATCGAAGAGAGCGAGGGCATCCAGCGCAAGGGCATCGTGTTGAGCACCATTCTCAAGCTGAAGCAGATCTGCAACCATCCGGCCCAATTCCTGGGCGACGGTTCGGAGCTACCCGACCGCAGCGGCAAGCTGGCCCGCCTGACGGAGATGCTGGGAGAAGCGCTGGCCGTGGACGACCGCGCGCTGATCTTCACCCAGTTCGCCGCCATGGGGAAGATGCTGAAGAGCTACCTGCAGGAAACCTTTGGCCGGGAGGTGCTCTTCCTGCACGGCGGGACGCCCCGCAAGAAGCGAGAGCGCATGATTGAGCGCTTCCAGAGCGACGGGCACGCACCGCCGTTCTTCGTCCTGTCGCTAAAGGCGGGCGGCCTGGGCCTGAACCTCACCGCCGCCAACCACGTCTTCCACTTCGACCGCTGGTGGAATCCAGCCGTGGAGGATCAGGCCACGGACCGCGCCTACCGCATCGGCCAGACGCGCAACGTGCAGGTGCACAAGTTCCTGTGCATCGGCACGGTGGAGGAGAACATTGACGCCCTCATCGAGAGCAAGAAGGCCCTGGCCGAAAGCATCGTCACCGCCGACGAGAGCTGGCTGACGGAACTCTCCACCGATAAGCTGCGGGAGATGCTGACGCTGCGCCCGGAGGCGGTGGGAGGATAGGGACTGGATATTCGATATTGGATATTGGTGAGGTGATAGCTATGTCTTGGTGGCACTACAAACCAACTCGACCCATTTCGGTGAAAGGCGGCATTAAGGCCCGCAGCCAGCGAGGGGCCATCGGCAAGAGCTGGTGGGCCAAGCGCTGGACTGAGGCGCTGAGGCGCATCATGGACTCCGGGCGACTGAGCCGGGGTCGCTCCTACGCCCGGCGGGGTCAAGTGATGGACATCCACATGCGGGACGACGAGATCACCGCCAAGGTCCAGGGGAGCCGCCGCACTCCCTACCAGGTGCACATTCGGGTGAAGCCGCTGAGCGACAAGGAATGGGAGCGGGTGTTGGACCTGCTGGCCGACCAGGCCATCTTCACCGCCCAACTGCTGGCTGGCGAGATGCCGACCGACATCGAAGAGGCATTTGCCGCTGCCAACATCAGCCTCTTCCCGGCCTCAGCCAAGGAACTGGAGACCAACTGCTCCTGCCCCGACTGGGCCAACCCTTGCAAGCACATCGCCGCTGTATACTTCCTGCTGGGCGAAGCCTTCGACGATGACCCCTTCATGCTTTTCCGACTGCGGGGCCGCACCCAGGAACAAGTGCTGGAGGGACTACGCGCCCGGCGCGGCGCGATCGAAGAAGAGGAGGAAAAGACCGGTCCCGATCCCACAGCCTTGCCTGCGGAGGAGACGGCTCCTGCGCCCCTGCCGGAGGACCCAGCCATCTTCTGGCGCATGGGCCAGAGCCTGGACGACTTCCAGGTGCAGCCGAAAGCGCCCAAGGTACCCTTGAGCCTGCTCCAGCGGCTGGGCCAGCCCACCTTTGCCCCGGCAGACCTGCGCTCCAGTCTGAGCGCGGCCTACCAGATGGTAACCCAACGCGCCGAGGCCCTGGCCTTCGGCGAAGAAGAAGAGGAGGAGTTGTAACGTGAAGAACATCGTCGTTTTCGACCTGGAGACCCGGCGGAGCTTCCAGGAGGTGGGAGGCCGGCACAACATCCCCCGCCTGGGCCTGTCGGTGGCGGTGACCTATTCGACCGCCGATGCCGAGTATCACCACTACACCGAGGAGACCGTGGCCGAACTCATCGAAGAACTGAAGGCGGCGGACCTCGTCGTCGGCTTCAACGTGCTGAGCTTCGACTACCAGGTGCTGACGGCCTACACCGACTATCCCCTCCGCCAGCTCCCTACGGTGGACATGCTGGACGACATCTACCGCACCCTGGGCTTCCGCCTGAGCCTGGACGCCCTGGCCACTGCCACTTTAGGAGTCGGCAAATCGGCCGACGGCCTGCAAGCCATCCGCTGGTGGCGGCAGGGGAAAATGCAGGAGCTTTTCGACTACTGCCAGCAGGACGTGGAGGTCACGCGGCAGCTCTACGAATTCGGCAGGCAGAACAAGTACCTCCAGTATCGGGACCGGCAGTGGAGGATGAGGAAGGTGCCGGTGAATTGGGGCAACGGATAGACAACAGATAAGCGGATGGGCGCTCCACGTATCCGCTTATCCGCTTCCATCCGCTGCGGCAAATGAGGGGGAAACACGAGTAAGAGAGTCCCAAGACATTGAAACGAGGAGACAAGCCATGACTGAAACAACTTTCTGGATCCGAGACCGCTTTCCCATCGTTTACGAAGGTAGCGAGGCAAAAGCCGTGCTGGTAGACATCACCTCATTCGGTCAAATGGAACTCATCATAGACAACCTGCTGAACCGCGAGGAAGAGCCGGAGGATACCATCCTGGCTGCTTCCGCTGTTCTGCAACGGCTGGTGGCCCAAGCTCGACAGGAGCCGTCCTCACCCGATTGGGAGCGGGAACTCAATGAGCTATGACACGGAAACACTGAAGCACTGAGGAGCATGAGGACACCGAGTCAGTGTGTTCAGTGTTTGTCAGTGCCCTCAGTGATTCTAATGGCCGTGAAAATTGTGGACGTGTTGGATGAGACGTGATCTGGGATGACTGACCTGCAAAGTAAGCGTGGGAACTTCCTGACGGATTGAGGAACCGTTCCCAGAGATAGCGGGCGCTTGAGGAGGCGGAAATATGAACTTAGAAGAACAACTCCGAGGTAGATCTTTCGAACAGATTCCAATCAGAGTCACTTCTGGGATCCTACTTCACATAGGAGCAGGCATCTATAATTCAGTTGCAGGAGCTATAAAGGAGCTCGTTAGTAATTCCTTTGATGCAGATGCTACTCGTGTCGTCATCTCAACGGACTACCCGAATTTTGAACAGATCAAGGTTGTAGACAACGGGCTTGGTATGACTCCAGGGCATTTCGCCAAAGCCATGCAGTCAATCGGAAGTAGTCTCAAGGGTATACTACAACCAACTGGACTAACACCTATCTTCAAACGTCCCATAATCGGACACTTGGGCATTGGGCTGATGGCGCTGACTCAGGTGTGCGACGAGGCTACTATCGAGTCGCAGGCTGCTGGCTCTGATACCAAATTTGTTGCTAAACTGGATTTCTCTCAATTCAGACGGCGCAAGCAGAAGCAGACTGAAGCCGCAAAGGTGGACATTTTCCGTGAGTTAGCGGTGGCTTACGGTGGAATCGAGGAGATGAAACAGCGGTTGGAGAGCTTGGCCCCTGAATCCGATGAATATATTGAGATGTTGGCACAGTATGAACTAGCAAGTATAGCGGAGAGGGTTTTCAGAGAACGGGGCATGGAAGACCCAGAGAAGGAGCACTTGGGCTATTGCGTGCTTTTTCCTGATCTGCCAGCCGTTCCGGATCAGCAGGGCACTACTATTACTCTGACCAAGATTGATGAAGGTGTCCGAGCTTCACTGCTAGATAAGGGCAGATCGCCAGATGCAATACCTCAGCATTACAAAGACAGACGTATGAAGTGGAGTGAATACCGTGATGAGGTAAACAATTGGCCTTGGGATGAGCTTTGCAAGCGACTGCGGATGAAAACAAGTCAACTAGCCTATCAGTCATTGCCGCGATATCATCAATTTCTCTGGGAACTTTCCAGTATGATACCTGTACAATACCTGGAAGAAGGCCCTGTTCTGCTGGAGACTGATCTGCTAAGGCGGAAGAAAAAGGAACTCGATCGCTTCAGTTTCTCCGTGCTCGTGGACAATCGCCCTTTGTTGAAGCCTATTCTGTTGCCATCAGGCGCTGTGGCTCGTGAAGACAAACTGGAGCGAGGGTATGATTACTATCTAAAGACTTTCAGTCGGGATGAACCTGTGGATGATAAGGAGCTTCTGAAATACGAGGGCTACATATTCTGGCAAAGAAAGCAGGTAGAGCCCAGCGCTGTGCGAGGCATTCAAATCTACATCCGCAACGTCGGCATCGGGCTTTACGATCAAACGCTGATGGGTTTTTCTGCAGTGAACCCAACATCCAGAGCAGGGCAGATGTCGGGCGAGATATATGTTGAAGAAGGACTTGAGCGAGCCTTGAGCGTTGATCGGAACAGTTTTCGTGAAACAGATGCTCACTATATCACCTTACAAGAGCATTTGTGGAAACTGATTGGATCAGCGACCCGTGAGGATGGTATCATGGGCATGTCTGTAGATGCCTACTGGAAACGCAGAGACCGACGCGACGAACAAGCTCACAGAGAGCACGTCCAGAAACTCACGGAACAGGTTCAGCGAGTGAGTGAGGGCAAGCTCATTCTCAAGTTTTCGGATGAGGATAATCCACTGCCATATGCTGTGGGAGATAATCAGGTAACTGTGTATGACAGCTCACCCCGCTGGCCTCGCTCTCGCTCGGAACGTCTTCTATATCAACAACTGCTAATTCCGGTACGAGCGGCTATCGCAACAGGCGCATCCGCTGAACAAGTGCTGGATCTTCTGGAAGAGTTACTGTTGAAGCAATAAGGAGCTTGCAACGATGCCTGGAAGGTCTAAAAAAAGGGAAGAGCGTAAGCGAAGGCTCGAGGAGGAAGGAGTTCCACGACGAATTCGCGAACAGGCTGAGCGTCAAGTCACTGTCTCTGTTTGGGATCGCGATCCGATCAAGCAGTACGTTCGTCGTTTCGGCTGGCTTCAGGTCATCCAGGACTTCGTCGAGCGCCGACAGAAGGCAGGTGTTGACCGCCCCTTAAGGTATCTCACGATACCTGGCTCCAACGCATCGGATATTGGCCTGTTGTGGCGAGTTGGACTTCTCACTCAAACAAACGATGGATTCCCCTATGTGGCGATCTGTGATGAGACAAGTGCTGATGAGGTGGTAGCCAATTTGGGCAGGTTACTGGGCTACAGCAGTAGGCCGTTTCATCAGGCAGTCAGATGGCCACAGGGTGAGCTATGCTCTCTGTTTCCTTTCGACGTGATTAACATGGATCTCTGTGGTGCTGTGATCACTGGTGCGCGGAACCCCGATACCGCTTTGCGGCAACTAGCGGCTATCCGGTGGATGTTTCGATTACAGCGAGGGCAGGGATTTGTTCTCTTGCTGACTGCTTCAGCTGATGAGGAATCACCGCGCCATACACTCGAGCGCGTTCTCGCGAACAACCTGGACAACGAGGATGGGTTTAGGGAAACGTACCTGCGTCGATACGGTGCATTGGATCCTAAGCCGTTTCTGAAAGACTACAGAGCATTGGTTCAACTCGTCGTTCCTAAGATCATTGGGAGGATGGCTAGAGATTGTGGCTACAGAATGCTGGAGCACTTCGCAGCGAGATATGACCGACCAGAACACAAAATGTTCTGCCATTCCTTCGAGTTTGAATTCTTGGGTCGAACAAAGGCTGCGAAGAAGTACGAGCCATTTTTCCAAGAGGTGTCAGTGGGTAGGGTTGGTGAAGAACCTTCTTCCCGAGTGCAGATTAAGGCTATTCAGGCATATGCAGGCTTCATCCCCTTTCTCTTGCAGCGTAACCCAAAGGATGTCAAAGCGATCCTGCGCAGTGATGCCGACCTAGAGGCCGATTTGACAGAGGAATCAGAGTCGATAATCGGATGGTGGGGATGCGAGAAGTAGAAAGGCTTCGGAACTGGCTATGAAAGCACCTGACCGTTTGCTCCTAATAGACGCCCGTCACTTGACAGAAACGCTATCCCCGACTGATCCTTGCGTGGATGTCATAATCACGTCCCCGCCTTACTGGGATTTGAAGGATTATGGAGCACCCAACCAAATTGGGCATGGACAGACCAAAGAAAAATATCTTGTCGACATGGGAAATGTCCTGAGGGATTGTTGGCTTGTAACCAAGGCAACAGGCTCTTTGTGGCTCGTCATTGATACCTATCGAGAAAACGGTGAATTGCAACTTCTCCCCCTCGAACTAGCCGAACGTGCTCGTCAAGTAGGTTGGAATTTGCGCGACCTAATCGTGTGGGATAAACAGCATAGTGTTCCTTGGCATTCAAAGGGACAGCTACGAAATATCTCCGAATTCATTCTTTTCATGACCAAGTCTAACGACTACAAGTACTATGTAGAACGTATCAAGACTTTGGACGAGATCAGCAAGTGGTGGGTAGATTTCCCGGAGCGATTCAATCCGAAGGGCAAGACTCCGACGAACATATGGAACATTCCGATGAGACCCCGGGGGACATGGCGCAAGCCATCCAAACTCGATCACTACTGCTCGTTCCCCACCGCCCTTGTAGCACGGATCATCGAACTCACGACTGACCCTGGTGACTTGGTGATGGACCCTTTTGCTGGATCAGGGGTTGTGCTGGCTCAGGCTGCTGTAATGGGACGCCACTACATAGGATTCGAGGTCAACAAGGAATACATCCAGATGTTTGAAGAAACAGTTAAAGACGAGGTGGCCGCTGAGTGGGAGGAAATGAAAGCCTGGAGAAAAAGTCAGGAGGGTGCCAAAGTTGATTTCGAGCAGACAATTATGAAATTAAGATCGCTGAAATATGCGCGTCAAGTAACCAGGCCCTTCCTCGAAGCACTCAAGCCAGAACAACAAGCACAGGTTCGAGCTATTCTATGCATAGCATCAATCCCCAACGAATACCAAAGAGGTCGCCCATTTGATGTAAAGATTCTGATAGTGGTAGATCGAGATCCCCCCGAGTTCAAAATAGCTCTTGAAACTGCCAGAAATCGGGCCACACGACCGCCGCTGACTCAGTACGGCATACGCTCAGATATAGAAATCTCCACATGTCTAGATTTGGAACAACAATTGGACTTACCCAATCAGGCATTCTACCTCTACCCAAAGTACAAGCCACGCAGCTACACAGCTAGCGACTCGTTACAAAACTGGTTCGAGAAAGGGCGGCTGGAAAAGCTAGCTGAGGACGGTAAGGTACCAATGCTTGCGAATGTTGCCGTAGATGTTGCGTGGGTATTGGATAAATAGACTGGATTTGAATGAGAAGTAGGATGACTCATCTCGAACCCTCCTACCTAAAACTCCTCCGCTCCGGTGAGCTGAAGGAGCGGGTCAAGGAGGCATACAAGCGACTGGAGGCGTGCGATGTCTGCCCCAGGGAGTGCGGCGTGAACCGCAGGGAAAGCACCAAAGGTGCGGTCTGCCGCACGGGGGAGAGGGCGGTGGTCTCCAGTTGCAACCCCCACTTCGGGGAGGAAGCGCCCCTGGTCGGCCGCGGCGGCTCCGGGACGATCTTCTTCGCCTGGTGTAACCTGAACTGCCAGTACTTCGCTCGGCACTTTTCGCCAGGTTGGGGCCGCTGGTGTAGCCCTGATCGACGTAGTGCTCACGGGGCAACAAATCACGCTCCTCCAGACGGGACTGAATGGGCTCTACGTGCTCGCTGTCGCCATCGTTGGCCGCCACCGTATCCATATCCGTGATGAATTGGACGGCTTG
>SDBU01009140.1_pt1 | contig 11159 bp, 19 predicted proteins | sample 2277071 | NCBI WGS metagenome assembly SDBU01 (sample SAMN10397929, study PRJNA504765) | marine sediment metagenome | isolation source: marine sediment core GS08_GC12, 126 cmbsf | place: Arctic Ocean: Gakkel Ridge, Loki's castle | collected 2008 | reverse complement strand
TTGAAACCCTTCACCGGATTGACCGTAACCTTAATCACGTTCGTATTGCTGTTGAATATCGCGCGCTTGTCCTTCCAGTTGTCCGGGTCGCGGTTCATGAGGAAGAACATCTGCGCCATCGTATTGCCGGGCACGGTAGGCGTCCCGAGCGCGCGCTTGTAGAGCGCGTCCTCCACAATCATGATCCTGCTCTGGATCGCTTCCCGCGACTCCTGATCCAGGACCGAGTCGGCCTTGCGCCACCGCCAAAAGTTTGAGGGGTCGACCCCGGCGCCCTTGCAGGCTGCCACGATCGACCCCCCGTTCTTCAAGCTCTCCAATATCGCCACAGCACGCGGATCTCTATTTATAAGCGTTGCGTCCATTGCGCTCCTTAGTAAAAAAAGACCGGTCACTTCGCTGCGCGCGCAGTAACCGGCCGAAAAACAAATGTCGAGACAAAGCGTCCTCTGCCTCAATATAATTGTAACATGACTCTCATCTTTTCACCTCCCCTCCTCCTTACCGGCCGCTTTGATCTCGGCCAGGGCCAGTCTCTTGATCTGCTCCTTCCTATCCGTTCCCACCGTGGAGAGAATGCACCACACCTCGAGATCCCCTTCCGTGAAGAAGGCGACGTCTTTATTTTTGATCGCCCCCTTGACAACCTGGTAGAGTTTCCTGTGCTCGTAGTGTACCTGTCCCTCCCCCGGAAATTTCCGCATAGTATCACGCGTTCCTAAACCTGCAGATCTCCGGGTTGCATATCTTCGCGTGCATGCAGATCGGGACGAGCGCGCAGTCGGGGTCGTCCGCCACCTCGGCAACAATCTTGCGGCCGCGCGGCTTCCCCTTGACACCCCATCTCGTCACGCGGCGCTTCTTCGGCTTAGGCCCGCGCTTCTTCCCTGAGGAGACACCACCCCCGGCCTTGCCGAGCCTGCGTATATCTCCGGGATCCACGGCCACGTTGTACGTGTTCCGCATGAACTCGGCAACCTCGATGTACCCCTTGCCGTCCTTCAACATCTCCCGCGCCTGCGTGATCTCCTCATCCGTCATCCCCCGCCTCGGCCTCGCCATCTGACCCCCCAGTCTTTTGCACTGCGCTCGCCCGTTCGCGGCCGAGCTACTTCCTGAAATCCCCGCTCACCTCTCCGTACATCTCCTGGACATAATGCGGAGCGATCCTCCAGTCACTACGCGACATCGCCGTCCTCTGCCTGGACCACGTGCCCGGATCCCACTTCACGCTGTACGGCAGCTTCTCGTAGTACAGGTTCCACGGATAGGGCATCCACGAATCGCCCGCGCCAGTCCCCCTGGCACCCGCGCACCCGGCCAGAGCGGCCATCGCGATCACAAGAACAATCGCCAAAATCCTCTTGCCCATATCACACCTCCTTCTTCATCCCTCAGCCTCCACAAGCTGCTCGATGCTTTGGTAGATCGGCAACCCGAGCTCCCGCGCGATCCGAAGTTCTTCCTGCGTGCCATGGCTGTTCTCGCTGTGCGGCAAAAGTAGCACGGCATCCGAGACGCGCAGCCAGGCGACCGAATAGGCGTAGTAATCCTCGACGGACAGTCGCTCGTCCTCCCGGAGCATGAGCTGGAAGTGGAAGTTCGTCCACGGGCAGAACGGCGCGAAGCCGGCCAGCAGGACCCACGTCGACGCCTTCATGCCGCGCCGCATATTATCCAGGATGGCAATCACGTTGTTCGCTGAGTAGGCCCCGGCCACGTAGACGCGTTTCATAGTTTCACCTCGCTCTTTTTCACTCTCGTTGATCTGGAATATCCTGTCCAGGTCTGAGGCATCGAACCCGACATCCTTGAGAAAGTCCTCATCAAAATTGCAAAGGGCATCGAAATCCCATTCGCCTGTGTTCTTGTTTAGGCGGAGATTCAGTTCATGTTCTTCTTCATCGCTCAGCATTCGGCTCGGGACCATAACATCGACTTCTTCGACCCCGCGTTGCATTTTTATAATGTTAATCCTCTGGTGACCTCCGATGATCGTGTTGTTTTTGTTGATCACGATCGGCTCAGCCAATCCAAAGCGCTCTATCGATGTCGTCAGGTCCGCCGCCTGCTTCTCCGTCATCTGCCTTGGGTTGTACGGCGCCGGATTGAGGTCCGCGATCTTGCGGCGCTCGCTCTTCCACGTGATCTTCTTCATTGCCACTTCTCTCTTTTTTGCTGCCTTAACGTAGCCGCGAATAGGTCGTCCTCGCTTTTTATCTTCCGCCTGAACTCCTTCGCGAACGGGCAGTCCGCGAAGTGCGACTTCCATCCGTCGCCGTCCCGGACGATCGGCATGTACTTGCCTGTCTCCTTCGTATTCGACCAGACGATGGCCGCCCGGCACTTCCTGCATACCCCGCGCCGCATCGGTTGGTCCACGAAAACCACGGCGCCACCTTTGAGGATTATCTCTTCAAGCATGACTCACCACGGCGCACTGCCTTCCCCCCGGAGATCTCCACAGGTTTCCTTTATCGCCCTCATAATCTCCACCGCCACCTGCGGCACTATGGCGTTACCGAGCGCCTTGATCCTTTCTTCCCTGTGCTTGGATTTTGACAATTCAAATCCGTCCATCCTTGCGGGAAGCCCATCATCCACTCCACAAAAGCGGGTTGCAACTTCAAGCCAGTTTTGGCTCCACCGATTTTCGTCTCGAGACTTATGCCGGTTTTGCTGCGCTCCAATTTCGCGTAGTCCGGGCCCCGCTTCCCTGCCTTTGGCGTTGGAAGCATTACTACTTGTTCGCTCAACATAAGATAATGATGGCCTGTTTTTCTTCTCCCGCTTTTGTAATCCCTCCGGTTCGGTGTCGAAAGCATCTTCATCACATCGTGAAGTTGCGCCCCGTGCTTCTTGCCCTGCTTGCTGATCCCCATAAAACCCTTGTCCGTCTTTACGGCCCCGCCGGACACATCCTTCGTGCTCGCGGTAGGCAACAATCCATACCCTATCTCGTCGGTGCGGAGCGTTGACGGCGCAAGCTGGAACAACAAACGCTTGTGTGGCGTAACCTTGATCCTCCAAATCAGAAAACACCTGGTCGAGTACCATCTTGACGATGCCAGCAACATTCTCCCCAACGATCCAACGGGGCTTGCATTTTTTAATAACACAGAGCATTTCTGGCCAGAGATAGCGGTCGTCCTCCTTGCCTTGTCGCTTCCCAGCGCTACTGAAGGGCTGACAAGGAAACCCCCCGGTAAGGAGGTCGATCGCCGACGCGCGAGAGCCTGTTCCAGTTTTTCCGCGTGAGCCGTCTTGCCGTTGTATTCTTTTGCCTCGAGGCCTGACGCTATCCCATCGAAGGCCTGTGGCGTCGGCAGTAAGGGTTCTAATGTCTCCATAAATCGGCACTCCCTTAAAGCGTTTTCGTAGAACGGCTTGGCAGAATGGATTGTTGTCGCAGAACGCTATGCACTTGTAGTCCTTCCCCCACACCTGCTGAGCGGCGAGAGCGAAACCGCCGATGCCGGAGAATAGATCAAGGTGTCTCATCGCTCGAACAAATACCCTTGCTCGTGCCTCGCCAAGCCCGTCTTGTACAGCTCGGGGTCAATCTCACAAGTGTGGTACTTTACGCCCAACTGCTGGCAACCCACGCCCGTTGTATCGCTGCCGGCGAAGGGATCCACGATAACCTCCCCTGGACGGAACCAATCGCGGATGATCCTTTTAACTACTTTGGGAGCACGTGCGCATGGATGTTTTGTGTCCGAATGATGCAGGTCCGAAACCGTACGGTACATCTGTGTCAGCCGTTTCTCCTTCGGGCCTCGAGGCCACGGCGCGCCGGGGATCGCAAGGTAAAGAATCGGATCCATCCGGACCTCAAAACACGCCGCATAGCGCGGCGGGATGTACTCACAGAAGAACATCCAACGGTACTCGAGGTTACGGATGGTCTTGATGAACTTCGCCATATTGAAGAACCCCAACCACAGCAGGACCCGGCCTCGAGGCCTCAGGATCCGCGGGGCCACATCATCCAGTTGCCGTATCAGATTGAGGTACGTTTTCTGTCCCGGGATCTTAATACGTCCTCCCCAAGGTGGGTCTGTAAAAATGCCGTCGACCGACTTGTCCGGGAGCCGCTTCAAGAATTTGATGCCGTCACATCTCTTGTACATTTTGGGCTATTGCTATACATCTTTCAATCGCTGTATCCCATATCTTTAATACAGCTTCCTCGTTTTCTTCCGTGCAACTGGGAAGATTCCTTGCCCCTCCATAAAGTTCTTCCATTTTTTCCACCAACTTCTCATTGAGGGTGAGGGCGGTGATGGCGAGGGCGAGGGCTTCAATGTTCCTTTCCGCTCTCTCATAACACTTAAGTAATTCTTTCCCCCTGCCCTTCAATTTCTCTTTCGGTAACATCGTAGCGGGCCATCGACATTGATGGGTCAACTCTTTCAACTGTTCAACCGCTTCCTGTTCCTTCGTCATGGCTTCCTCCGCTTAAAGCACCTATGATATAGACGTCTGCCCGGTGTATCGCCTTCTGGAGGGTTGTAAGCGCCGAGATTTGTAGTGAACCAATAACCGCAAGCAGCGTTCCTAAAATGTTGACAATCACGGCATCGAGTCAACTTGGGCCGACTTCCTTCCCCGTTGGTCCCTGCTCCCTTCACCATGACTACCTTCCCTTTAGTGGTTTGCCGGACGTCGTCCGGGCCTTGCAGTTGTGCAGGTACGTCACGACGCCCTTCGCCCGGACCGGGTACTTCCTCTCCCCGCAGAGATTGCAATACTCCGCGGCCGTTCCCCTTATCACTTCGCGCCCCTTGTTCGACCCCTTGAGGAGGCGCTCCAGCTCCTGGCGCGAGTTGATCTCCACTATGCGACCCTCCCTCCTTTTGGCATCTTCGCCAGGATATCCTTGAGTGCCTTAGTTTCCCCATCGGGCGCGTCAACATCGGCAGCCTTCTCCGCCTCGTGCTCTCTGTCCTGCCGGTCCACGTGCCAGCGTATCAATTCCGCCCCGAGTACCTCCAGGAACCAGGGGTGAGGCCTTCGCACCTTTGTCCTCTTGAAGCTCTCGCAGGTCTTCAAGATCACTTCGTCCGGGATCCGGAAGTCCGGTCCGAGCATAGTCGACTTCTCCGCCCTCATTCGTTGCTTGAGCTGGTTCAGAATCTGAAAGACATTGACCTTGTAGTTGTCCTTGATGTCCTTCAAAGCGGCGTCAGCCGCCGAAGGCTCGCGGTTCTTCTCCCTATTCCCCTTCCCCATCCCCTTCCCCATCCCTTCCTGGTATCTAACCGTTAAGGCAACGTTAGCCAACCGTTCCAAGACCTCCTTCGGCGGCGGCGGGATCGTGCTTTGCCTTTCTGTATGGTGCGGCCGCTGGTGGTCCCCCCACTTCAGGACTTGGAAGTACCTCTCGCCGTTGACCTGGTAGCGCACGATGAACGGCCGACCATATCTCTCCTTCGGCCGCGCGAGCATGTCCATCATCAGCTCCGGGTCGATGTTGTCGTAAGGCATGATCTCGATCTTCAACTCATCCGGCCGGTCCAGGCCGCGGCCCTTCTTGTCGGCCACGGTCCAGAGCCCGGCGTAGAATATCCGCGCCTCGTACGGCAGCTTCTTGAGCTCCACGTCCTTGAAGAAGGCGGGCTTTATATACCGGATCCTCGCCACAAAATCCCCTTTTTCTTACAAGCAAAAGGCGAAAGCCCCCTGCTGCGACTCTCGCCTGACTTTATCTTCTTTCTTCTTCAGCTGCTCGAAAAGGATCACGGCCCGGATATGCGAGCACTTCGGCAACACTTGTTCCTTCGGCAACATCGGATCGTAGCTTCCCGACTCGTAGACCTTCCGCGACCTCAGGAAGCCGTCGCACATGCAGTTGAAACCATAGTTGCCGTCGGATCTGATCGTGTACTGCGTATAGTTGTACTTCACCAGCCGGCCGCGGCTCATGTACCAGAGGGGCTTGCATATCCAGACGCCATGCCCCTTGTATTCAACGCAGTCGTGGGCGACGAACTTTTCGGCCTTCTTGATCTGCGAAAAGGTGAAGTCAGGGCGCATTCAAGACCTCATCAAAGGCGGCCCGCAACTCCGCATAGGTCTTGAACAGCCTGCCCGGGAGCTTGTTACACGTCCACGTCTGAACAAAAGGAAGACCGCGCTCAGTTCTCTCCTTTACAGCGCGGACGCCATGTTTTTTATTCTCGAACAGTTGAGAAGCATACCCTTTCGCGCCATCTAAGAAGGCAATCGCGCGCATGGGGATTTTTTCAGGTAGTTGCATCGATGCCCTTCTCTTTCGCCATGGACAGGATCTCCTCCGACATCCTGTCCATAGCCTGAAGCCCACCTATCACGTCATAGCTTCCTTGTTGGTAGGCTTCTCGGAAAAGATGAAACGTCTTGACTTTGACGGCGAGCTCCTCAGGCAGGGAGTCAATCCTTTTGTAAAGACCCCTTACCATTTGGTATCTATTCATACCGCCTCCCCCACGATCGCGCCGTCCTCCAGGTAGATGCCTACACTCTTATCGCTCGACACGCGCTCGATCCAGAGCTGGTAGTCCTTCGACGCTGCGGTATCCATGATCGCCTTCAGGCCATCTTCGTCAAGGAGACTGCCCTCCCGGATCAGGATCACCCTGAGCATCGGATTGAGCGCCATCGCGATGGCCGTGCTGACACGGATCTGCGCGCCCGTCGAGATCTGCTTTAGGGGAATACCCTTAAACGTTACCTTCTCGTCATCAAGGGCCAGGCCGTCGATCGGGAACGTCGCGGCCTTGATCTTCTCCTGCTTCTCGAGATCGATCTTCATCATTCGGTCCTCAAGCCTGGCAACGCTGGCCTTCGCTTCCTCGAGCTGCGCGGTCTTCTTGTCATACTCGACCGCGGCCCGGATGGTCTTGTTCTTTTCGTCGGCATCAAGAAGCGCCTGGCGAGCTGCCTCGATCTGCTTCTGGGATACGACCTCCGGAGCGACCATATTATCGAGAACATTCTGAGCGGCAGCGATGGTATCCTGCCCAGCTTTTATCAGATTGCGCTTCAAGCCGATTGTTCTCTCAAGGTCAGAGATTTCTTCCTCGAGATCGTGGATGCCCTTTTCAGCAGCAGCTCGACCGTCTGAATACGCACAGCGACTGCGTTCGTATTCCTGGAAGATCGCCACCTTCTTCTCGAGGGCCTGGACCTTCTCCAGCTCGCCGGCCATCGAGATCTCCTCGCGCGGCGTCCCAGGCTCCGGCACCTTCATGCTACCGACCAGACTCTCGAGTGGAAGCGGAGCGAACGGATCCGGCCGGGTTTTCCCGGGATCGCCGCCTTTGATCTCCCGGTTCTTGATCGTGCGCTCATTGTAGAGTTGCTCACGCTCCTTATTCAGCGCCACAAAGTCCAGGTCCACCAGCTCCGCCAGAAGTTCCTTTTGCTCCTTCGGCTTCATGCTTGAGAAGTGCAACGGATCAAAGGACAGGTTCCCGAGGATCTTGTCGAGCAGGGCCTGCGGGCTCGGAAACACCGCACCGTCCTTGTTAACAACCTCGAGGCGGTCGCCCTTCGCCGTGAAGATCCTCCGGACCCGGTAGTCCCCGAGGTCGACGTTGATCTCCGCACGCTTCTCCCCATCCCTGATCGGCTTCTCGAGCTTCTCGCCGGTCAGGGTTACGAAGAGCGAGTCCAGGACGGCGCTCTTACCGGCCTCGTTTTTCCCGGTCAGGATCACGGCGCCGTCAGGCCGGCGGATCTGCACCACCTTCAGGTTCTTGAAATTCTCCGCCGTCAACTGCAGGACCTTCATGATTTCCTCCCTTTCTTCCTATACTCACGGATCCTATTCCTTACTGCCGACCTTCTCGAGCAGGGCATTGACCAGCTTGACCAGCGTCGGCATGTCTACGATCTGCGACACGTGCTCGACCCCGATCCCGCCGACGATGTCCATGAACTTCTCGTCTCCGAGCAGCTCGTGGGCCCTCTTCACGTTGCCGGCCATGGACTCCACCTTCTTGATGTCCCCGCCGAAGCGTTCGAGGTTGCCCAGGTTCCACTTCTCGGTCGGGAACACCACCACTTCCCCTTCGCCGGCCGGGGGCTTCGCCGGCGCAGCCTCGGGCGCCGACGGCGGCGCACCCTTGTCCTTGTCGCTCTTGAGCCCAATCACTGGCTGATCAATCACCTGAGCGTCCTCGATCGATGCCGCCTCCTCCGGTGTATACATACCGAGAATAGCGTCCGGGAACGTTACGCGAAGGTTTCCGGATAGCGCCCGCTGCTTGCACATGTTCTCGGGCTGTTTCAGCCACTCGTTGTCGTATTTGCGCATCTTCTTTATCATGTCGATGTTGAATGTGTAAGAGTAGGGAGCCTTGCCCTTTCTTTTGACGATGACTTCACACACCGCGGCCTCGCCCCTCCCGGACTCGTTAATTTGGTAGTCCTCGAGCTCGCCGGTGTTGAATGCCAGGGCAAGCATCATCTGTGCTGATAGCGACGGCTTGTTGTTGACGATGTAGATGCCGCGCATCGACGCCATAAGCTGAAGGCCAAGCTCGCGCCCCGTCAAAGCCACGACGGCGGCTTTCTCTTTTGTATCGATTTCCTTCGGGAGTATCTTGCTCTTGACGAGAATGTCACACGCCACCAGCAACTCCGGAAAATCAGTGGGCTCTTTGAACGGGCTGCGCTTTGCCAATAAATTACTCTTTACCAGTTGCTCCGTTGTCGCCAGTTCCTGCCCCTTCTCCATGATCCCCTCCTTTGATAATGGTGTACTTGATGCTCGGCCTCTTCTCCGCGGCCCCCGTCTCGATCAGCCGTTTCTTGACAGTGGTCGACAAGCCGCGCTTCTTCTTCCGCGCCAGCTCCTGGATCTTCTCCATGCTGGCACTCATCACCTTCCAGGCATCCTCGTCGTCAAAGTATTCGATAAGCGTCTGGAGCGTTTTCCAGGCATCGAGCTTCAGCTTGGCGTCCAGGATCTTGGCATAGATTTGACCGGCTCCGAGATCCAGCGGTCCATTCTTGTCGACCCATGCCTTCGCGAGCGCGTCGATCTTCTTGCTGACCGTGGCGCATGCCTTTGACACCGGCAGCAGGATCCGGATGGCCTTTTCGACGTCCGGGATCAGAGCACCCTCCCCAGGCTCTATGAACGCGGCGAGGGTTTTGATCTGGCCAGCGAACGCCGGGCAGTTCATGTTCTTGAAACACGAAGCGCACCATGGCCCGGTCGTGAAATTTCCCTTCCCGGTTTCAGCCTCGTCTATGATCCGTTCGATGTCCCTTGCCCTGGCCTCGATCTGCTCGATGGTAAAGGACGCGAGCTTGACCTGGTTGCGTTTCGGCTGAACAATCATCAGGTCGATGCGTTCCGGATCCTCGAGACCAGATTGCCGGATGGCCTCGAGTACCAAGATGGCATACCCTATGAGCTGGTTGTTCGTCTCCGGATCCTCGACGTCTCCCCATCCGCTCTTCCAATCCGGTATCGTCAATATGCGCTTGACGTAAATTGCCAGATCCGGTGTCCCGGTGAGTTTTTCGTTGAGGGCCGTCAACGGTCGATCGTCCGCGACGAGCCAGGCGCCCTCCGGGATCCTGATGGTGATGTTGTATATTCCATAATCAATCTCCTTGACCTCGGCGTCCGTCAAGGCGTATCTGGTCCGCAGGCCGTCCATGTCGAACGGCTGGCTGAGGGCCTTCGCCCGGGCCGCCTCGTGAAAAGCCTGGCCGAGGCGCGACTGCACAGAGCCATGACTCCCGGTGAGGAGATAGGATCCCCGGCACTTTGATGCCAAAGGCAAAGCGCTACATCGCATCAATTTCCCCTTTCATTTCAGCCACGGATCCAAGTCGATCTCGATCTCGAAATTCCCCTGCGGCAACTTCGCGACGACATCCCACTTAAACCTCTGGTAGTTTCGCAAGGCGATCTTCTCGCAATTCGATGTGCATTCGAGAAGGATGGCCAAGGCGAGCTGCGCCGGCCCGGATCCACCATACCCCCAGGCGAACCCGTCCGGGCTGTGGTTGAACACTTCCTGGCTCCTCACTGGATCCAGATGCCTCCCGTTCAGGTGCACAAGGAAGCCGCCGTTCTCATCACGCTCGGGGAACCCTTGGAGTTTAATCTTCATGTTCTTCCCTCCTCAACCACTCCTCCGCCCATTCGGGCTTATTGAAAACGCACCAGAGGAAGTTTTGGATCTGGATGTCGAGATCAATGTCCATTAGGCATCCCCGATAAATGTCCTATATGCTTTGGCAAAAATTCTCAATTGACCTGGTGCGAGAGCAACTAATTTGCCAACCTTCGGCCTGCGTCTTATCAAAACAAAACCATTCCATTTTGAATTAACATACCACGGCTTCCGGCAATAACTTTTTGGGTCGCGGCATTTGGTGTTATAAATCCAGTCGCCTTTTTTGATTTCGCGATAAGTCATGTATCCTTCCTAAAAAACGTCCTTCCCTCAATCACTGCGGTTACCTTCATACCCTTCGCCCATCCCGGCAGCGGGTACTTCTCCAGGTCCTCATAGTGCGTAGCGCCATTCGTGGGATCCTGCCCACCGGCGAAGGCCGCTTCGATCGCTTCCTTTGCCAGGCCTTCCGTGTTCTTGTCATAGCGCGCCTTGACATAGCTGACATTCTCGGCCACGAACCGATCCAGGTCTTTGCGCTTGAGGGCCACGAGACCATGCCACAGGCCGCGCTCCAGCCGGTTGCGGACACACCAAGCGGTCGCGTAATAGAGCTCATAGGAGCCGTTCGTTTCCTCCGCGATCAGACCTTTCCAGAGATCGGCGGGGGAAGGTTCGGCCGCTCGCGCCTCGCCCGCCGCAAAGATCATCAGCAGTAGACCGATAGTAAGGATGAAGGTACACACCCACAACATGACCCGCCCCAGACACGTCAAGAAGCACCCCTCGTAAAAACTCTCAACCTGGATCCCGGCCACCGTTCTTTTTCGCCAGCGGTTGTCTTGGATCATGTTCGCTCCGTCACTTTGGCTGTGCCAAAATCCTTTCTACTTCCCGCCACTCAAAAAGTTTCTTCCGGTTCGGCCCGAGGTTCAGCGGCCGGACACCGGCGAGAAGCTCGCCCCAATGATTTTGGACATACTTGACGCTGTAGCCGAGGCGCCCGGCGATAGTCTTCAAGGTGACGAGTTCAGT